>Ga0210059_1008791_pt1 | contig 15876 bp, 6 predicted proteins | sample Ectturendosymbi2_FD_188042 | JGI IMG/M metagenome (GOLD analysis project Ga0210059, IMG submission 188042) | Ecteinascidia turbinata endosymbiont from Florida, USA - Sample 2 (SPAdes) (version 2) | ecosystem: Host-associated > Tunicates > Ascidians > Unclassified | place: Key West, Florida... | reverse complement strand
TTTTCCGCTGATAACTCTGCAGTAGTACTGTAGGTTGGCTGCTTCTTTCGATTATATTCAGATATATAACAAAAAAACTCCAATACACTTGTGCGAAAAGTCAAGAACACGTAACGGTTCGATGTAGAGTCGGAATTAGAATGACGACGATCAAAAGCGTTGGGCGCTCGAATGCGCCACAAGAAACAGCGATCCAGTGCGGTTATGCAGGTTTGCAGGTTATCATGTCGACGGTCGGATCGTTCGCAAAAAAGTACGTCGCGTTGAATCACGAATGGAATATTACTGGGAATTACGCAGTAAGAATGCACAAAAAATTAAAATACTAATGTGACCAATATAAGTGTAAGCTGGTTGCAAGCGTTCGACAGTGTCTTTGTAAGTTTCACCATTCTAGTCAGTCAGTGACAAATGTTTTGTCAGCGCGTTTGAGAAACTTCCATGGGCCAGTCCACTGCACAACCGTGCGGCGCATCAGGTGCGTTCAAAGAGCATCGGAAGAAAGAAGAGAAAGTGTAGTTGATAGTGTCAAGGGAATATTAAATTATGTCTTGACCGACACTTGGAGAGGTACAAAATGTCTACTCCAGAATATGGTAGCCAATACAGAACAATGGCGTAGTCAGACCCCAATTTTTTTTGCGAGGACCAAAAAATTTGGAAGGGCCCAAAATATTCGGCTTTCGGCAAGCGACAGTATTTTTGTTTGTGACGCCGCTTCTCACAGCACAAATGACTAAATAATCTAAAATTTTTTTGGGTGGAATGGCCACCTGCTACACCTATGGTGCAAAACGTGTACAGCGGCTTCAATATCTGGGAATGCTATCTGGGAATATATGGTCAAATGCTCAATATCTAGGAATGCTATCTTCAATATCTGGGAATGCTATCTAGGAATGCTCAACCAGCATATTCTGAAACGATGGGACGACTGAACCACTTGTGCACTTACGACGAAGGACTGTCTTCATCACCTAAAACAAATCATTTCCTAAACATCGAGTGGATTACCTTAGCTTGTGGCGACCCGACTTGTAGGCCTAACTTTTCGTTGTGATGTATATGCATATCGGGATACAGCATACTCAGATGAGAGTGGCAAAAAGAGATGCCATTTTGAAAAATTTTTCTGAAAATCACTTTGTAGCAAAAATGATACCCAGCACTTTAGATTTAGCTTCTTAGTAATAGTTAGGAATTATCTGTTCATCAAAAACACTTTTTGAAAAACATCTTTGACCTGAAGCAAAAAAGTGTTTAGATAACGTCTATTCATTATGGTTCCAACTGCTGCAGCATTGCTTTACTTAATGAAACAGCTTTTGTCACGTACATTTTTGTATTTGGTTTTATTTCAAACACTGTCTCAAAGCTTTGTGCTCCTGCTGAACAACACGAAGTTAGCAAGTGACTGAAAACATCTAGTTTGATTACTGTTTCCTACAAAATATACGAGTTGTTTTGTAGCTAAGTTGCAAATTCACCAAAAATGAATTCCTATGGACACTTGTTCCATTTCCTAATATACATACAACAATATTGTCTCTTGGATCCGAGAACCATAGCGATTAAAATAATTTTGGTATATCAAACGCGGATCCATTCTTGCGAAGATGAAATTATATTCTAGAGGTGTTTGTTTCACTACTACTTTTTCTATAAAATTACATCATACTCACCTAAAAAGTCACAAGCATTTAATGCTTATTTAGGAAATTCTGCATGAACGATTTGCGAATGGTGGAATTTTTTCAAGTTTGTTCCTTCAAAAATTTTAGAAGTTTTACTAAAAAGCCATGAAAATATGGTGAAGATTTAAGAAAGGTGCAATGACCCTGATTTAAAAAAGACATGTAAAAATATTTATGAAGCGGACCAACAGTAACCAAATGTCAGAAGGGCAACAATTTTTCACTCAGGTGAAAAAGAATTTTTTTCATTGAGGTGCTTGTTCAAAACACGATTTCAATAAAAGCTGGATATAACTAATTGTAAAAGGTCACTTACTTGTTAAAATGTGGTAGGTACGGTCAGCTATTGCTGGGAAAACAAAACTCAAAATACTAAGTATTTTTGAAACGGAAATATATTTCTAACTTATTTGAAAAATGTTTTTGTGTGATTTTCAAGCTAGGCCTTTATATAATATTTGAGCTTCGTTATACTTGCTTTTGCAAACAATCTGGAGTGTCACGAATGTTCTAGCCGTGACCATCTTTGCTTGTTTGAGCCGTGGGCCACGTGGCTAATTTCGTATATTGGATGCTGCATTGGTTGCGAGGCACTGGCAGCAGTACGCGTGAACCTTTTTCTTGAACCCACCCATTAACGTCGAGCAAGAGGTCGGACAAATCGCAACTCCCATTTTTTAATCTTCGGTATGACCTCACCAGAAACCGAACCCAACGACACGTACTACTACGCGAACCATACCAATTTGCCGGTCATTATGTGTTTATATATCTCTAATTTTTTATGTAACGGTATCTCAATCTTTGTATATGTTACTTTCGGCAAATAGTTTTGAGTTTTGGAGTAAAAAGCTAAAATGTTTTTCAAGCTTTTTTTATTCTTCTGATGAAGAATGGCTGCATCAAATTGTATCATCTTGCTTTTTAATTTTTTTAAAGCTGTTGTTAAATTCTTGGTTTAAACCACATTACGGCATGCTTTACCTGCCAGATTCCGTGTAGATTGTTTCGACCAATCTTTGATTTTCCAAACTCTGACTCTACGAACGCGATTCGTTTTATAAATCCAAAATCATTGCTCAGTGTCTTCAAAGTTGATAATTTTTGAATACAAGCATCAACGACGCTCTCCCCACTCGCATCAGCCACGAGTGTCAAATCCACAGCACCCTGCGACCTTTGAAAAAAAATAACGAAAAACATCGCATTTTAGCTCTTTTCCTGCAGATTTTGTTGGATTAAGCACACCTTTAGTATCTGAGTTCAGATTTCAAAAACAAGACAAGTGATTTAAATCCAATTCCAAATGAGTAAAGCATTGTTTACGTTTAAAGATGACATGTATTGGTTGCCTTCGGCCTTAAGTCTGGTGAATGAGTTTTCAATTTTTAAAAATTTTGTTACTCTTTTTTCTAAATAATGTCAGCTGTGAAACTTCAGTACAATTACCAGAACAAATTTATCATCGTCATCTTGAGAAGATTATTTACAGATGCGTAAATAAATTTTAAAATCTGCCGAGGGAAAGTTATATTTCAGTTTACCGCTGTCGTTGTTTTGTTAAAAAATTAGGTACGAATGCCTCGGCTGACTAACTGCGGTGATGCGACATTTTCCTAAACACAGTTTTTCCAAGAACTAATCACCGTGACGCAAGCTATCGTTGTTCTTATGTTATTATCTTATTTTATTGAATTTCTTATGTTATTGTTATTATGTTATTATCTTATGCTATTGAGTTTCTTATGTTATTGAAAAAAACAAAATGCAGCAGACTTCACCACAAACTGAAATAAACAGACCTAACAAAATTCATATTTTTAATGACACAACAAAAACATATAAATGAAACATATTTCACCTTTACGGACTTATAATTGCAAGTAACGATTGTTTTTAAAACGTTATGTGAATCACTGCAGCCGTTTAATCAGTGCATCGGACACAATGCGTTATTTACCTTGCAGTAACCAATGCGCTTCTGCATTGGGCCACCACGTAAAGTGATATTGCCACTTCAACCAAAATAATACTCTTCATGGTGGTCAGCTGCAAACGTCTCAGCCAGCAACTTATGCGGTGGTTGGAACTTGCTGTTCGAACCAACAACTTTTAAAGTCACAAAAGGGGGAAGAAGAACGTTGGTTGAAAACAGGCATTCCAACAGTTACATGTTATTGTAGCCTATTCCAAACAATCGTTAACCTTTCCAAGCGATATAGCTTCCACAATGTACGTGTACACATCTCAAATAAAGTGCAATCCAACATTTTGTCTCGGAGACACGTATGTGTGACGTTAATACGCAACGGTGCAACGTAAACCATCTCTCTCCGGTGCGAGACGCCACGCCATTACGCCAGGAAATCTCACGAATTTTATGAGCGTGGAGTAGGGTTACCATACGTCAGGTTTTTCCCGGTCATGTCCGGTAAGAATTACTACCGGGCATTATTACTTTACTACCACTTAGTAAAAATTACTAAGTGCTAAAGATTAAACTTTGTAATTTTTTACTATTAAAAATGGGTAAGCGAAAATGTAAATTTACTGACGAGATAAAGGCAATACATCCATGTTTTCGGAAAGGTAGAAATGAATGGGAAGCAGAATGCTTAGTTTGTAAACCAGGAACATGCATCTCGGTTTCATATAAGGTATCGCGGATTTAAAATCACATCTCATTTCTGACAAACGTTGCAAAGCAGTAAGTGGAGCATCCTGATCAAGTAAAGTGACAAGTTATTTTGTCACAACGGGATGTAAAATAGAAGATGAAGTTAATTTTTGCTGTTTTCGTTTTGTACTATATTTATCCTATTCACACGGGAAAGCGACGGTGGCAATGTGCTTTGGATGCATCCGGAATTTATACCATAACAAAAGTCTTTTCGTCGCAAAAATTGGTTGCAGTGACTAACATAAATCTGTCAGGAATTGCTCCTCATCAGATATGGTAACTCTAGCGCAGGGCAATCGTGAGGAAACAGAGTGATCTCGTCGGTGCTATAGTGGATTTAACTTTTCCCATTACGAATCGCCGTTTCCTACTCGTGATTTTATTCGGTACGTGAGGTCTGGTTTGTATCAACTTGTCATTCGCGTCAAGGGAATTCGTGTGTGCGCGCTCCACTGCGTTCGCGAAGTACCCTCATTTTCGCATTGCTTTCGAAGTTTTCGGCTTGGACGCCACGCTTTCAGTGAGTTGAGTTTGGTATCGCTAGCGCACGGACCACGTTGGCTGTTTCTGCTGTCGCGCCATCGTAAAGCTTTTCTGCTGCTGCTAATCAGATGCCTTTTTGTAAATAAAGATTTGTGCACCAGGAAATCTATGAAACGAACTATCAAGTGGTGAGAACCAAACGCCTTGCTTCGGCTTGTCAACTTAAAAAGTCAGGCAATTTTAGTCGGGAGTTAGAACAATACTCATACAACGACTAGACTGCCTCGTTGGTAGCATTGGAGGAAACCTGCATGTCTGTATGCAACGACAGGATTCCTCGCAAGCAACTTCTAAGCTGGGCAACACCCCAAACCTCCACATTGGGTTCCTACACCAAGGGAAACCACTATATTGTTTCCCAGACCAATACTCTCAATTGCTTCATCCGACCGGGAATTCTACATTAGTTCTACTAACTGGAAATGCTACCTTGCTTCCTACGCTTTTCTTTGCTATACACAAGCAAGATTCTGCAAGTGGAGGTTTCAAGCAGCAATTTGCTTTAAATCTGCATTCAGTTCCCGTGGTGCACTTCGCTTTGATCGACGCTAACTGAAGAGTATCATCTTTCTCGCGTGGTTTCGGACTACTTGGCTTTTGCTTGCCACGCATTTGGATTCATGTACTTCGGCGATCTTTGGAACTTTCTGGATCTCTCCCACCGTTCCTACAAGTCTCCTCAACTTGTGCTGACGCAGCTACTGCAATGTTCGATTGCTCGCCGAGCACCAAGTAAGACTGTTTAATTTATTTTTTAATCTAACAAAAACCTTCTCGGCTGGCATTTTTGCCGTTATCAAGCCACGCCATTCGATGACATCGCATTCAAGCTATTTACGAATTTGCAAACTTTTTATGCCACAACGCGGCTCAATTTTGCATTTTTAACCTTTTCTCGCTGCTTTTTACTGTAACCTGCTTGCGCAGCTCTTACTCAGACACTCGCTGACTAAACTTGCGAATTTGCAACTTTTTTCTAACTTTCTATTGCCTTTTTGTGTTTTGCTGATTTGTTTGTTTGATCTTTTTTTTTCTTGATTGCTGTTGCTGACTTGATTTACTCCTTTTGCAGTTGCTATCAAATCCTTCATCATTTCTTGTATTTGAAACATGGAAAGTGTGTAAGCAGAATTGTTAATTTGACCTTAACCTGTAACCAGCCCAGGAATCCTTGAGGTGGCTTTTAACCGGTGTTGTAGAGCTCAACTTAAGAAGTGCGTAGGACGTTAAAACATTTCTTGCGTCTTTGGAACAACCGGCACGCACTTTTGGTAAAAAATCCATGTTGCCAATTGAAGAAAACGTTGTTGCAAGATAATATTCCAATAACTTTCAAAACGCTCACTTTGGCAGGTGATACAGTATTTACACCCACAAAAATTAAGAAACAGAAATGTTTACTCATGCATTGTTGTGATGCAATCCACCAAAAGCAAAAGCGCCATGGGTTAAAAAAATAGAATTAAAGCATCAAAGGGTAGGAACATTTTTTGCATGTTACTATAAAATGAGAAAACGTACATGAAATGTTTAGGAATTCTGCATATTGATGTAAAATATTGAGACACGTAAGGTCATGGTGCATGATCGTGTGGGCCAAACACACAGCCAGTTCTACTGTGGTCATAAATACAAAGACAAAATCTGCCTGTGCAACCATTGGCAAGGCTTTGTTTTAATGCATGTTACAATTGCAATGACGGTTGTAGAAACTCCCTTGAAGCTTCAGAATTCACATTAAAAACACACATTTTGCAACTGTTGTTTAGGTAACATTGCAGTGAAATGTTTGTAACAAAAAAATCAGTTGGACAACCACAACTTGTTGCATCTGAGCAAAGAAGCCTTGCTTTTTGCAGGTGAACCTCCGCTATTGAGAGTTGAGTGTTACCACAAGATTATTACTTTAGAATTAGTCAAGAGGTTGCTTGCCTCTTACGAGAAGCTAGTGAAACAGAAACGTTTAAAAAAATTACACAATCCATTTGAGGTTTGCATTTCTCTCTTTAAAATCTGATAAGTTATTGCATCGCTGCCACTTTCTCATAAAATTCGTCGAAGTGCTATTGCTACTAGTGTTGCGAATATTTATTGACAAAATTAAAGAAGATTGGTCCTAGTAGTATTTGAACGACTTGATCGCATGCCACTGATTCCAGCATAATTAAAAAGCAAAAACTGGATGAAACCCGCTTCCTGATTGCAAACAACGCACTGGCAAAGCGCAAATTAAATACAGCAGAGACCAAACATCCGAAATACACGATAATGTGGATCAAAGCAAAAACTCCGAGAACGTGCAAAACCTGAAAAAAAATCAGCTCAAACGCTCTTTATATTTACAGTAATAGGAGACACAGTTTGAAAATTTGCTTGTATTTTTTTTCTAGGATTAGGGCGATAAAAAGCGTTGAGCAGACGAGAGCATCATTTATATAGCAAGCGTTTTTCAGTTCTGCAAATCTGCCACGCACTTAGGCTTGTGTGAAAGCTTTACAAATCATTCGTCAAGCGGAATGTCCTCATGTAACAAAAACTTGCGCTGTGATTTGCACAAGCTCGTAACGTTCAAAACGAATCTCGAAATCCACTCTGCACAGATGGTTTGCATAGTTGCTTTATCTTTAGAAATAAAGTTGTAACGAGCTTCAATAAATTAAGACATAATTATGACCGTATGTCACGACAGTTGCAGATACTCTGTCATTCACTTCCTCTTGCCAATCGTTCGTTTGCATGTTAAGAAAGTGAGTCAGTATTTGCTGAAATCAAACTAGAATACTGGACTTTATTTAAAACTACAGCGTCTAATTGCGAAGCCAAGGGTGGTCTGAAGCACTTCTCAGGAAGACCCCCGCTCCAACGGGCCCACGTGATGACAATTATTTGCTTTATGACAATTATTTGTGATGACATGTATTTGTCAAAAGTCCTTTGAACAAAGGAAATAGATGACATTTGACTGCAGACTAGCAAACATGACTGCTCCGGTAGTTTGATACTGACCCTCATCTCAAAATCTTGTAAAAAAGGCCTTGCCTGCAATCACGGTAAATAGTCAAGGCTAGCTTAATCCTTTTTCTCCTATCGTTGGCTCCTTAGCAACATCCCAACGGCACATAACATCACTTGACATCTGGGCATTGGCGACGAACATTTCATCGGGGTGGCGATGTTCAGTGGTTGAGTGTCCGCCTCTCTATTGGAAGATTTTGTGATTTAATCCACCGCCACGAAGTAAATCACCGCAGCGCTCCTCAGGTAAGAACGTTCACCTGAACTGTCCGGGCACAAAAGCGTATTTCAGGAGTTGGCTTGTCGCGCATTGCCGTCACCAAAGTTACAAAAAACATTTCTTGTGACGTCGCATGCTATTCTTCAATGTTAATTTGGATGGTTTCGATAAGCGCTGTAAGCTGTAGCCTAATCTTTAGGTGGGCTTATCAACATCAAATTTTGGCAATTGAAGTGAAGAATTTTGCAAAGGTAATGCTAATCAGTTTCAATACAACTGCTGTTTTTCTGCATGATGCAATTAGTGTCGTTGGTGTGCTTGCGTGGCTAATCTAGGGCTCAGATTGTAGATTATAGGTTTGAACCACAACTACATGGTGACTCATAGCCAGCCGATGGGCAACGTTGATTTCGTAGATGTCTCCTTTTTTCAACGGTATACCTAATATTTACAGTCATAGAACAAGTCATTTCAACAAGAAAAGCTTAGAAAAGATTTTGCATGCTTTAATTTTGATGAATTTGAGGCAAGAACCTTAGTCTGAAAACGTAACGCAAGAACAAACGATTTATTTAGATATGATTGTGGTGAAAGCTTTTATTAAAAGGGACGTTATCGAAGCAGTTGGACAACATGGCAGTGGTTGCATTGAATAAAGTTGTTCAATGTAATTCCCGTCGAACGTAAGACGTTGTAATCACTGCTGAGCATTCAAAAGCTTACGTCCCACCTGGCATGGTTTGGTAATACAGTTTTCGAAATAGATGTGCGTTGGTAACAAACGAAGTAAAGGAATAACTACGCAGGTGTAACTGGAAGACGCCTAACAGCTGGACCAAGAGTGCAGGTCACAATGAAGGCTACGAGTCAACGCTTCTCAACCAGAGTTTTAAACCTATATGACTTATTTTTATCAAAATGGATCCCGAACCTGTAGAGGGCCACGCACAAGTGCCGACAGACTTATTGTTTGAAGCCTTTTATATATTATAAAAGAATGAAACCAGTATTGGAACGTGAAGTGAACAATGAAACATTCTTTACATGACTGAGATCATATTATCAAATTAATCATCATTATAGCTTTCTATATGCAGTGTATATACTCTGTTTTAGTTAAAGATGGGGATGCTACACGAAAGATTAAACTGCATAAATGTTCACATCTTCAAAGTAGGTGTACCGCGATCACATCCCTTAAGTTTTTTGTTTGATCCCTCGGAATGAGTAAACTATTAAAAAGCGAAGCTTTGGACTTACCGGAGACCAAAAACCAATAGGAAAGAACATTTGACGAAACATGTTATGTACATATATTCATATGTAAAAATGCAAAAACTAGGAAAAGTAATGATGAGGAAGATGGCGACAAGCAGAATAAAGCAAGACTCATAATCGACAATGAAAAGCAAGACCCATTTCCATTTTAGAAAAGCAAGACCCATTTGACGAATGTTTGCTTGTGATCTTCAAGATGCTTTAGTAATCCTTATATTTTTAAATAAGCACTACACAGGATCTTCTTTAATTTTAAATTATTTTCAAATTTGAGGGGTGCCAAGAGCGGCACTTTTATGGTCGGCCCCGGTCGACACTTAGCCTCGCTACGCCACTGATTCCGATATTGCATTAATTTTATCTATTGATTCTCTACAAGTAAACTTTCTGCCAGTTGCAGCAATCGCTATTGAATGTAAATATTTTCGGTTTTGTTCAACGCAAATATATTGGAATTTTGCTTGCAACTTTTTCCTAATAATAGTTCTTTTGGCAAGGGTATAATTATCTAATCGTGCATCAAGCCTACTGCACAAATGTCGTGAACACGATACTATTTGCGTGCTAAAGCTAGTCTGCTGTGGTTACTGTTTCGTGTGTAGCAGTGGTTCTTAAGTAATTGTTCTTTGTTTCAAGCCTCCCTGACTTTAAATAAGCTGTGAAAACAGATGTATTTACTGGTAATTTTATCGATCAAACTTTTCATGTTGTACTACTGTAGGGCGTGTAAGCGCTCGCCCCCTGGATATTTATTCACGTTCCCCTGGGTTGGCGCGCCCACCCAGTTCAGAACCACTGGTGTATAGTGTCAATGACCCCCGTAACTTCTTGTTCCGTCTAACTCTAGAGCAGTGCTCCGCAACCTTTTTTCACTCACGGCGCACTTAGCAACTTTCCAGAATTTTGCGGTGCGCCTCGATCACTATGTAAAAAATACACTTCATGGTTTATTGTTTGTGTAAACTTCGATTCTGACCTCACAAAAACACCATCAATGTTGAGTGGAAGTCTAGCTATGGTTTAAGTTAGCGAACTGTGGTGCTCATACGTTCAGATAAAGTTATTCCGCGGCACACCTAGCATTGTCTAGCGGCATACCCATGCAGGGTTGCCCGATGCTTGACAGGAAATATGGCAAATGTTTGTCCAATTTTTGGCAAAAATGTTTTGAAAATGGCAATATTTTTGGCAATATGAATGTTTCATTACAAAATGGCAATTTTTTGGGAGTATTGATTTCATTTTATATTTTTTCCATACTTTTAAATTTTTTAAGTTTGACAATTAGGACAAGGTCTGTTTTATGGGAATAAAATGCGTTCTCAGTAGGCAAAATATATCCTCTGTCTAGTTTAGATCAGTGATTCTCATAGTGCGGGCGAAAGGGGCGATTTTAAGGGGGAAGGATGTGAAAAAAACAAATGGGGTGTTAGTGGGGCAAAACAACACAAAGCGGGTGAAAATGCTCAACAACTAATCGATCATTGAGTTATCTTCAGTAGCCTAAAGCAATTATTCTGTTAAATTTTTACTCTGGATTGTCTATGTGCCCGGCTAAAATGTGGAATATTTTCACAAAAATTCTGAACGTAAGCCTCCTAATATTAGCGTCATGATACAGTTGCTTAGTTCAGCTATTTAATTTAATGGCTTGGTACAGCTATTTTCTTTAAATAAAATTCTTATATTTACTAACTTGTGTTTGCTTTATCAGGCTTGGGGTGAAAACGGCGTGTCGGGAGTGAAAAAAAGGGGGGTTGGAATTAAAGGTATGCAAAACACTGGTTTAGATCATAGACCCTGATTCTTGGCTCCAAAATGATTCCTTATGATTTATAATTAAAAACTCAAAGTAACATTTCAGGCCTAGTTGAAAACCGGAAGAAATATATTCCAGTTTTGATCGTTATTTAAAGAATCATTAATTTAAAATGCACACAAACCTAAGCACAGCGAGATCTGACACACTGTAAGAGCAGGTATCTTTTAAAATGAATTCACAGTTATGATTGATTGTTAATCAAATGAAACACTACAACAATTACAGCAATTCCTCAAGCAGTAAATAAGACTCAGACATAATATCTGAGCTGTATTTTCTGAGGTTTTGGTATTAATTTGATAAATTTTGTTAATATTAATAGTCACAATTAGTATTTCAAAAATGGAAAATGTTTGGCATTAAAAAATATTGCCAAAAAATTAACAAATTTTATGGAAAACAGTGATTTTGGCAATATTTGCCAAATGTGGTAACATCTAGCGACTCTGTACCGGTGTGCTGTGTCACGCCGGTTGCAGAGCACTGGTCTAGACTCTGAGGTAGCTCAGCCGAACTGCAACCCTTGTTTCGTCATGAAGGGTAACGTATGGCGGAAACGCCGTTTTCTTCCGATGGTTACTACCACTGTGTTACATCATAAAAAATAGGAAGCGTATGAAGCTAGCGTGATGTCGAAATTTGTAAGGCCTTCAGGATCTGAAGACAGCAAAGTTTCTAAGGAAGCAAAGCGCAACGCAAGAATCTGACTGTATTAGCTAAACCGTGCGACTGATTCTTGTTTTCCAGCAAAAGTTTCAAGCAGCAACGTTAAAGCAGTGGCATTAACCAGAGCACCTGAAAATGTAGGTGAAAACCACGACAAAAGCTTCGAAGCACCTTCCCCACTCAGCCTGGCTGGCCATATTGACATGTTGTTTTCTGGTGTTTTTGTTTGTAATCTCTGGAGTCTGCTTATTGCTGGGGTGAATGTTGTTTCTCGCCGAGTCAGTCTCTAGCCAGTAAAATATTTTTTTCTTAGTAAGAATACTCTCTAATGTTTATATCAAAAACTCTCTTCTCGTAGCAACTGTATATGCAGTTGAGTAAGTACATTTTCGACTCACGGAAAAAGCAAACGAGAACATTGCGAATCAGCGAAAGCAACTTTTACAAACGATGACGTTAGGAAATACGTCACAGGGCCCCTACAGTGAAAACTACCCAGGACCCCTTACCCTTTAATCAGGCGCTGGTTATGCGTTTCATTAATAAGTGCAAATTACGTAACTTTTTTTATGTGATTATCTGTCATTTATTTTCACACTCGCTTTTGTTATGGAGAGAGTCGCCGAGGCAGCAATCCTAGGAGGACTCAAAATCCTCAAAGTCAACAGCAATATCAGATAGTTCTGTTGGCTCTACTCTAAGACGTGATCAAGCAAAGTCGGAGCTGTAGTAACTCCACCAGATCCATGGATAACCTCTGGACCGCTTTCCCACTGGTGCAGCCAGCGAGACTTACATCCCAAAACTTCACTGGAACATTGAGGTAGCGCGGCCGAACTATTGCAGCTGGGATATGTCTATTGAGGGGAGAAGTGGTTCGGCATTGATGGCTTTACGAATTTCACAGCTGCACACTTTGTCGGGAGGTGCCATGCCGTGAATTTTCGCTAAAATACCATCTCTGCCGCTTGTACTGAAGATCGCGGTTTTTCAGTCATTACCCAAGATTCATTACCACACGCGAAAATCGAAAAATAAAATTTACAAGTTAACAGCTTTTCCATCCTTGAAACCTTATGCTTTGTGACCACAGAGCGATGAAACTCACGCAGAACTGCGTTTTCCATACCAATCCGTGTATCATTCTTGTTACGTCTTCCGTCACTCGTGAAATCAAATCCAGGGTACTTGAATTTCTCCACCTGTTGCAGACATTTGGCCAACAATTTACCAAGGAGGCTAACAAGAGAGGTGTTCCGGTGTTTATTGCATTTTTTCTTGTTTTCCATTTTGCATATGGGAATGATCACCCAAGTTTGCCACTTATTCGTGTCCACTAAGAACACCGGGCCACTTGACCCATACGAGCCAGCTAAAGAACTTCTTGATTTAATGCTTTGAGTCAGAGTTGTAAACGGGCCTCATTTTGAAGCCCGAACCCAGTCCAAACCCAAAATCACAAGCCCGAACCTGGCCCGAGCCCGACATCTATTTTTGAAGCCAATTTAAGCCCGAAAGCCAAATTTACCGAGTGAGTCAAGGGCAACTTCGGAGTATCAAAAAACGTAGTTTACTACTATAGCTGCAAGTGCACCGCTTTATCACACCTTGTCCAAAACATTGGCTTAAACAAGCACAAGCTTAGCTTGTTAGTCCACGATAATGCTGCAGAATGTAATGTTTCTCAAGAAAAAACTATCACGAAACTACCCACGATGGCGCTATGGGCATAAAAGAAACAATCTATTATAGTGCTATAGGCATGAAAAGCCTGATAATAGGCCATCGTTTCTTGAAACATGCCAAGAATCTCGGGAGTGATTGATCTCTTCGACGTAATGCCATCGTGTGCTAATTTCCTCACCACTGTTGCCTTCTCAAAAGCAGTGTGAGATTAGTCCGAGCAGAAAGCAAAAGAATGCAGCTGTGTTTGCAAAAAGAATTAGCTGAAGAAAAATCACAATCACTTCACTCACAGAAGTCACCGCGGTGAGCACAACAACCGTCAAACAAGAAAAAAATCGTTACTCTGAATGCTATAAAAATGTTTTGCATTCAGGCCCGAAATCGGCCTGAAAAATTTTGACAAACTTAAGCTCGAACCCGGCCCGACCCGAAAAGCTCGGCCCGACTTACAACACTGCTTTGAGCAATTCCGGTCAATATTCATCGCAACCCGTGGTCTTCCCAGCTTTTAAATCTTTGAAACCCAAGAGGGCTTCGGTTGCAGATGTCTTATTTTCCTCCCCCACATATTCCTCCTGTGTTCCCGACGGTGTGATGGAAGCTGGTTTTAAAAGATCTTTGAAATACTATCAACGTCTATCAATTATATCCTTTCTGTTGCTTAGAAAAACTCCATTTCGGCTTTGGTGGATCTAACAGTATGAGATCTTTTACCGCGGAAACTCCGGATGGTTTGCTGGGACACTTCGCTCCCTTGACAGAAATTGGAACCGTGTTCATGTCTGAAATTGTGCCAAGATTGCATTTAGGACTTTATCACCTTGAGGGCTGCGGGCTTTTACATCCCAGCGTATCTCAGGTATCTGAAATGCTAAGAAGATTCGGCTTTGTGCCGAGGTCAAACCTTGTATGCGACTTTATATGCGTGAATAGCATCTTTCACCTCTTGGTTCCACAACGTGGTTACTTTTCTTTGCATTGTTCGCCATTCTTCATCCTGAGTTGTTTGCGTCCGACTTCCCGAGAAGCAGTTGAAGAAACTGCTGCTTTGAACAGTGGCTACTCTTCCTATGCGTCAGCTGTGCATACCAGGTCTCGGAAGATGGACAAAACGCTGTCTGTAAAAGTCTTTCGTATGTCCTTGTCCACCAGAGACTCCCATTTTTATCGGTGGGACATCCTAGTACAGTGATACTTCACGTTTTTTATGCCCTATCGGTTTTTCAAAACGTAAGTTGCAGACTTGCCAGACAGCGATCGGTCGGCAGTTCTGTACCGCATTTGACACGAATGTTCAACACTGATTGAAACAAGTCAGTTGAAGCTACGCAGAAATCAATCAGCGACCGTTGACCCAACAAATCTATGTACCATGTTATGGTGTGTTTTGTAATTAAATAAAATGTATTTGAAACCTTGGTCAGGTAACCTTCATACACTTTGCCCGTTGGTAACTCGGGCCAAGTCCCTGGTTTACTGTAACGTTTTAGGCGTACAGGCGGATGTTTCATCAACTCAGCAATTATTTTCAAGCTGATCTGATCGGAATAATTGAACTTGTTAAATTTTGAAAAATGTAATTTTGTCCAAAACAAATTTATTTTCCCCAATGAAAATGTGGGTGGTGCCACTACTGAAGACACGAAAAAGGGAGGAGAAATGCAGAAATTCCGCCAGTAGTCTTTACTGGTGTTTGATCAAATACAAAAAGGGTTTTTGCTCGAAGCTTGGGGTTGTACATGCAACATAATTAAATCGCGTTTAGACATGAGTATATTTTATTTTCAGGATGTTTTTGTATGTTTCAAGCGCATAAGGTACTGCAACATCTGACTAAAATGGCCAAATGTTTTACGACATATCTTGGCAATTACTTTTCAGAGGACACACTAGCGATCACAAACAATTTAAGCAGAGATACAGTGGCGCGGGAACGCGTGCGAACGGCGTTAACACACCCTTTTCATGTTTTGGTTTGAAATGAGTTTGACGCTGTTTTTAAATTTGCTATAGTTTGTGTGCGTTCCCACACCCTTTTTCTTAGCACCACATCCCTTGTTGTGCGGTAACGCACGTGTGAATTTTAGGACCTAGATACTTCCTTAACAAAACACAAAGCCAGCTTTTTTTCCCGTGGCTTTCCTTGCTAGTTTGTGCCCCTACACGCGCAAACTCGTTTTGAACAAATTAGCTTTTCTTGTCACATGACAGGTAACCATGGCCAAATCGGCCATATCCACTGTCACACGACAAGAAATAATGAGCCAAAATG
>Ga0210059_1008790_pt1 | contig 15876 bp, 6 predicted proteins | sample Ectturendosymbi2_FD_188042 | JGI IMG/M metagenome (GOLD analysis project Ga0210059, IMG submission 188042) | Ecteinascidia turbinata endosymbiont from Florida, USA - Sample 2 (SPAdes) (version 2) | ecosystem: Host-associated > Tunicates > Ascidians > Unclassified | place: Key West, Florida... | reverse complement strand
TTCCACCCCTCCCCTTTCCGACGCCCATGGTTGTGTATAGTGTAACTGTTGGAGAATTCATGTCATGATTCAACATTTACCTGAGGTTTAAGCTCCGTGTGGAAGTCAGTGATAATGAAATACGATCTTGCATCTAACTGCTTGTAATCACTAACCAAAGTAAAACAAGTAGTCATCACTTTTCCCAACTGTTTCTGATGCACCAGTTTGCTGAATCTCACCTAGTAGCGATGCAAACATATTTCAAACCCATCGCAAAAATTTCTCCCTCTCTGCTAACTCTGGCGTGCTACAAATGCTATGCCTCTTACTCTTCTCTCCAGCATAAACCGTAGCCTTAAATGCAAATCGTATATTTTTGTACTGTTGTGTGACAACTTTCATTTAATGTTAGTTGCCATCCTATCCCACTGCAAACGTGAAATCAATCCCCTGCAACGGTTGTCTCAGCAGCAAAATCTAACGTAAGTTAGAAGATGGTTTTCATTTTGGAAGTAGCCTACTGAGGACATTGACAATGCCTTTACTTACAGATAGCATGCAATCGATGTCTGTTTCATCGATAAAGCGCATGTAACTGAAACATAGGTGAAGGAGCAGGCAAAGTTTTGAGGGTGCAAAGAATTTTAGTCCAAATTTCCGCAAAACGTCCCCATATTTCCCTTCGATTGCCAGAAAATAACAAATTAATGCTTGATTTCAAAAAAACAGTAATTTTTCTGGTACCAATAATTGCAAACTCAAAACATGTACAGCAATTTTGCGAAGGTTTACACATATTTTGCACAAATTTCCTCAGATTTGGCCCAGATTTTCACCAAATCAAAAATTTTGGGGGTGCGGTTGCACCCCTGCACCACGCCTCCTACATCAGTGAATTAAAATCAAAAAATTTACAGAACGGATTATTCAAAAACAATCGCCAGAAAAATGCCTATTTCATGGATGATGCTTCGAAAACAAGGGGCATTAAATTATCAAATATTGAGACTTGGCTGTTGTTTGCCGCCACATATCAAAATTCCTGGCTTCGTGCCTGCTCCAATGCCTTGCACTACGTTCTGTTTTGTGTGTTTTTATCGAGCTGCGTTCTGCAGAGTGTGTGTTCATATTATGGACTTCGTGTGTGCTCATAAACAAATAAATTTAATTTGGCCTCGAACCTGGGTGTTGTGAAGGCTAATGACGTTCGAAGCACAGCATTGATTAATTCAGATCTATCTGGAAGCGAGACTCAACGCGTAAGCAAATATTTTGTTTTGTTTGAACGCTTAGGAAAATAATTTTTTGCTTTTCTTTTGCTTTAAATCTCACTCATCACAGTCGAAACATCTTGAAATTGTAGAATATGAATTAATAACTTTTGAGAGCTAATAACGTCCCTTGCGCAATGATGAAGCTCACAAAGTTTCGTCTATTTCTAAGTTCACTTTTTGCAACCATTGACAGTTTTCTTCTGGCTGGTTCTTTTTCCTACTTACCTGTTTTTATCAGATGACATTCACTGTTGTTTTTCTTTCTATTGATTGCCGAACGCATCTTTCAAACGTGCAATCAACGTCACGTTTTTGCTAAGGAACATCGCTCACTAACATCTCGCCACAAGCTGTTACTAAACCGCCATCAACGTGTTGTTTCTACACAGGAAGGAAAGGCTCGTTCTGCGTGATTGGTCGCAATTGCTCTGCCTGTGGACTGCATCAAGGCTTTTTAGGGAAAAGAAGCCTTGACTGCATGCCCTGAAGGTTAGGTATAATTGTGCTGTGTAACGTCTTCACTCCCACATTTATATGTTAAAAGAGCAATGATCCAACCACGGAAGAACCAAGCATTTTGCTCTCAGTTGCAGATTTCTCTAACCATGCCAAATATGCTTTTCGTGGCCAGGCTGACTTGTCCAGGGGTTTGCAATTACAACAAAAGGATCAAAACCACATGGCCATCAGTCGCTGTTGCCATAGGCGCGTAGCCAGATGGAGGCTAAACGGGAGCAAAAAGGCGCCGCTGGCCCCAAAATTTGGACTGCAAATATTGAACCGTTAAGCAAAAACTGTCTTAACCACGTGAAAACCAATTTGTCATTCCACCAGCATGAAGATAACTGATATTTTGTAAAGTTTCTGCGTTAGAGCTAAATTCCATGGTTTGTTGAGGCGTGTCGACTCAGTGGCGTAGCGGGGGCGATTTGTCTACGCATGCAATTTCTGGTTTGTGTAGCGATGACATCATTGTGCTTCATTTTTTCCCGCTCTTGCGCAAATCAGACTCTTTCAGTGAAATACGCGGCCGTCGCTAGCAGACGTGTTGTTCCAAATCCACATGGTGCATAGTGTAGGAGCGGGCAAATTTTGGGGGGTGAGAAAGATTTTTTCCTGAATGTCCCCAAACTTGCCCAAGAAGCTTTTGTTTGATTTTTGCCTACAAATATTCTCCAACAAAGATCATGAAGACCTTTTTTGGAGTGACCTCGACAAAAAGGTGTTTATGTGTTTTTCCGCAAAAGTTGGACGACGCTTTTCGCACGATTATCAGAGATTTTGCCCAAATTTTGAAGGATTTTTCCCAGACTTTCGACAAATCAAAAGTTTTGTGGGTGCGCTTGCACCCCCTGCACCCCCGCCTCTTTCCCCATTCGTTGCGCTGGTCAAGTAGATAATTCCAAGAACAAGAGGCGCACATTGTTTACAGTATTTCAACGACAGGCAACTGCTTCAAAGACACTGCTGAATATCTTGAATACTGTGTTGAAAGTTATTATCACTATTGTGAATTTCATCAAGGCATCTCCCGTAATTAGCCGCCTGTTTTCAACAACGTATTTATGGGAAGTGGGTTTTTCTTCGGATTTTATGACTTACGCTGCCCGATTTCTGGCTTTAGTCTTCGCATCCAGATGTTAGCGAAGAGAAAGCAATCACAAAAATCGCAAAAAAATGACACTTTACTTTTCTGTTTGATGCGATGTGATGAAAATGAGTGAAATCCTTGAGTGAAAACGTGTCAAGTGCTACGATATTATAGGAAATCTGCACAGTACAGAGCCAACACCTACTGTTGTGGCTTAATAGCTTTGCGAAAACATCTTCTCTAAAAACGTCACTCGGAAAATTCGAAATTTGCGATAGGTCTTTGTGGGAAACTATCCCGAAAACATTAAGAACGGCTGAGACCGAGAATCATCAACCCAAAAGTAGAACTCTACTTCAGCGCTCTTCAACCGAAGTGTACGGTAACCCTAGGCTGCATCACAATATGCGTGGGGTGCATCACTAAGAAAGGGTTCACAAAAGTGCATCACAAACTTGTCACACTAAACAGATCATTTTTGCAAAACTTTCCGTTAGCAAAAATCAACCATTAAGCAACCAATGACTGTCAGGATTTAACCAAGACTTTCCACATTCTCAAGTGTGTTGCGCAATCATCAGACCATTTCAATCTAATTGTTGCAATTAATTGATTATTTGTGATTCATAAGCAATAGACGATGAACCACGATCAATTGATTTATTTAGCTGGGTTACTGATTTAGGGGACTTGCTTATTTAGACCCGGATACTTACAGGCATGGGCGCAATTCCGTGGGGGACACGGGAGAGGTGTCAGTACATAGGGTGCTTGAGTTTAAGTGTTAAAGTAAATAAGATGCATGAGTTTGTCAAAATATCTTTAAGGGTGCATCGTAACAAAAAAGATTGAAGAGCACTGCTCTACTTGACAGCATGAAAGAAAGTGAAAAAGAATTCAAACATGCATTGAGAGCCTGTCAAAAGTCCAAAGAGAAGCAAAATTCTGATGCAATGTCGAGATGTTTGCGGGACAATTCAGATCTCCCAAAAAAATCTGCAATACCATCATAAGAATAAGGAAATCACGACTTCCATTTGAAGTAGGAGGTGAAACAGGAAACAAAACAGTCGCTATCATGTGGAAAAAACATTTTGCGGCATATCTGAACTCATCAAAAAACTGTGAAATTGGTAAATTATTGAAACAAAATATAAACTCACACAGTAATTTTGAAGGAATTGATGGCTTCATGCACAATAGTTTTGAGGTTAAATCGCCACTGCACAACAGTCCAGTTGCCACGTGGGATCTTTTGTGGGCATAGCCCCCCCAAGCAAGGCTCCAAGCCGCCCCCCCCCAAATTGAATTATAACCCACAGTAAGTCAGTGGTATTTTTGTCAAATTCGAATGTCAAGCCCCCCCCTGCACGAACGTGAAGACCCCCTATTCACGACTTTCTGGCGACGGTTCTGCAGCACAAACTTCCACTAGATCGTGCAGCTGGCAAAGATGGCATTTTTCCTGAACACATTTTTTATGCTGATTCCAATTCGTGCAATTATCTGAGCAGTCTATTCAACGTGTCTTTAGGCCTGGAAAATTACAGGATTGCATGCAAACTGTCATTTCACCAATTTGTAAAAACAAGATCGGTGACATAAGTGATGCTGGGAATTAAAGGCCTGTCTCTCTTGCAACTTTCATCTCCAAGTTGTTTGAACATTACATTTTGTCCTACATCTTACCATTTTTGGCAACAACAGACAACCAGTTTGTTTTCAAGACACAACATGGCACTGACATAAGCAAGGATACCCCAGTGTTTTCAGCATTCTAACTAAGATTCGTCTGAAACATTTGACAAAACTAACCATAACCTGCTTTTTGTCAAACAAATCAACCTATGTGTATAGCAAGACTATTAGACCGTCGTGAGATAGGTTTCTGTAGTTTCACCCTATTGATGAAGTGTTGTTGCGACAGTAATAATGTTCAGTACGAGAGGAACCGCAGATTAAGACATTTGGTTCATGTCCTTGGCTGATAAGCTAATGGTGCGAAGCTGCCATCTGATGGATTATGACTGAACGTCTCTAAGTCAGAATCCCGATGCACTCGTGCCCCGCCGGCGATGAGCACAGTTAGACGGCCGTTAGGCTGTTGCTAGAGCCGATATCCGACCTTACGCGAGCGCTGCAAGGTCCGCTCCCTAGTTGGTGCATCCTCCTGTTCGAAAGGCGGGGTGCTAAATCATTCGCAAACGACCTAGTTTAAGATTGGGGTGTCGTAATCACTAGAGCAGTCTTTTCAATGCGATTTGTTGAGAGTATTTTATCGCCACCTTGCCCGCCGATTACGTGGCGTTCTTCATGGACGAAATATTCCCCATTTTACAATAATCTTATGCCGATCAATCGTAGACCCGTTGTGGTTGAGCATAGCCCAGTCACATATATTCGTACTCAACTTACAACATCTCAACCCCGTGGCTAGATGTTGGAGTCAAGCATTTAATTTTTGGTTTTGGTTGAGCATTGGTTTATTCCTAAAGGCGAGAGAAACATCGATCAACACGGTTAACCGTCAAGCCATATTTGACAGCACCTCGATAGCAATTCTGTTATAATATCGGAACCGTGACATCCGTCCTGCAGCAGTGATTCAATCATGAATGTGGAAACAGTGCGAATGCAGCGCTATTTAAAGGCGAAATGATCAAACGTGTAAAACAAGCGTTGTCGTCGCGTACCCTTGATTGCTTGCGCCTGGCTTTGCTTTTTATCATATGCCACTGCAAAAGGTGCAATCGAGCGGTGTATCGATTTTAGTTTATTTGTATCATTAGGAGTGATATTAACACAGCGCGATACGATAATTCGGTTGTGCGCGCAGTCGTGATTACGAAATCACGTACAAGCAATTTGATGCAGCGCGCGGACCGATGTTCGTGAGCGCGTTGCAATAAGCGAGCAGTTCCTGGATATCGAACAGGCACTCCCTCATTTCTTGTTTTGACAACAGCGCTTCCTCAAGTATCCAGTCCGCATTTACTTCTTCGTGCTTCTTCTCTTCGTCCGCTTCGTTCTTGTCACTCTCCTTTCGCGGTATTTCTTTCTTGCTCCCTTTGCGAGGTGAGGCAGTTTTCCGTGGAAGAGGCCCTTCGCTAGTTGACGATTTATCGTCTTCGAGAGACTCGATAGGGTTGTTCGCGCCTCGGCTTGATTCCCACGACAAGTCACTGGCGTCGTTTATGGAGGCCTTGTCTTGATTTCCGTCATCCGCGCTGTAAGATCTTCATAGCGCATAGTGATGCGACGTGGCGGGGCTAACATGCCGAGATTTACGTCGTCGGCACGAATCAATGCTTGTCTTATTGGTTCGTTTATCGGTTACTGTGGTGTGTCATTACAGCTGAGTTTCGGTCGGGTTGCTGTCTTCTTCCTCACGGTTGGTTCGGTTAAATGGCGATTCGATGCGACACAAGTACAACAGATTAGCACTTGGTACTGAGCGTACAAGGCTCGTATGGGGTGATGACCAGTCTGTACTTTCTCTTCGTGTATGCTGGCCAAAGAGTTCGAAATCATCGAAATCGTCAGTGCGGTCAAGTCGGTCACGCCGTAATGTACACATTTTTCAATTTGGAAGAATCAACAATAAACGGGCTAAACGATACATGTTCTGAGCAGCTCGGGGTATCTTTTCTGGCCACAACAAGCATGCCTCAAGATCTACTGATTTGTTTTCATTCCCCTTTACGGTAACCAATCGAGTAAGGCAGGGGAGAGTTCTGAGCCCTTCCTTATCTGCTGTTTACCTTCATGAACTCTCTGACCTGGCACGCCCAAGTTAACAATTAAGAAACTTAGACCCGCCGGTTTCTCTCGAACCGCTCAGTTTATCACAACAAGATTGTAAAGCACTGCGATATTCATCACAACAGGAGTTTATATCAACAATCATTACTTAAAGCATGTATTAGAAGTTACTGCAAACATCAGGGGTAACAACAGGGGTTAAATACGAATTCAATTCTTTCATGGAGGAAGAGAGTAAGCTTCCCTATAAGACAGACCTGAAATGGTTTGTCTGAAACTTGGTTATAGCATGAGTTTGTACAGGTTCTAAACCATTCAGAGGTATTAGTTAGCTACAAGCGTGTCCTGGTTCACGAATTTACCAGACCCCACTCGCTCGCCGACTATTTCCACTAAGTCTTGATCTCACCTATCAGACTACTTGTAGGTAAGATGCTACACCGAGGAAGGTCGTGACCAAGACTGATTTCAGTAGTGAATTTAGGGTCACGAGGAAAACACAACAGGTCGCGTCGTGGTCACGTGTTCAATCGCGTGATTTACGTTAATTTTGAAATTAAAGTTTTATGCCTCAGCGAGTATCGTTTTTATCGTAAATTTTTTAAATATTTTCGATGCAGATATTATTGCAAATGATTTCTACATTATTACGGATTACTCTCTTCCTGGATGTGACTTGCGATAAATATGCAAAGTGAAATTTTAAGATATGTCAATTGGCACACACGGCAATGTTCTGAAAGCGTTAATGTCTTTAATCGTCGCTTAGTTTCCATCTTCGTCTGGCTTGTCGTGATTTCGTCGGTGAATTCTAGTTTGCTTTCGTCAATTTATTTAATCAAAGTTTTCTTTCGTTGCTGTTTCAGGATCACAAGATGTTTCATGTTGAGGAGCCAAGACGAACTCAACAGTTGGGATGCACTGTGGGAAATGTAGTTGTGAATCATCTGCATTAAGAACTGTCTCTTTAATGACTTGTGAGCCGCAAAGTAATCTATTCCTTCTAGTTAAAAAGATACGCATATAAGTTTTTGGTAAAAAAGATATATAGCTCATAATGTCCAACAGTTGCTATTTAGGAACAGGTTTTCGTACTTAAGAAATCCAGTTTGTTAATGAGAGTCACATGGGTGTCCACAGAATTTGATTGAACTGTTGTTCATTTTGTTCATTTGCATCAATGACTTAGGGATTCGCTCTGAAAATATGCTACAGACCCCGTGCTACCTTAATCCGGCACTGCCCCTTGCTACACCACTGTGCAGAGTTATTTATTGTTACACTATTGCGTTCATCTACATGTGTGTGAGGAGTTTGTGTCTCAGACAGACGGCGAGATGCAATGACTTTCGCGCAGGGCTAACGCAGTACAGGTCATGCTATGAAATGGAAATAGCAACAAACACATGCAGATTATGGAAAAATTCCGTTCCTTTAAATAACATGCTATGTCGCATAACTTCCAAACAGGCAACATCACGTGTAGTGCAGGAAGACATGCTTTCCTCAAATCAATTTACTTCAGCAAAATCGAAACCATATCTTGACTTGCAAAAGTGAGGTTATCATTGCAAAGTTCAGGGCGTCATTTTAAAAAACAATCAACTGCTGAAAAACTCTGGTCAAGCACACCAAGAGTTGTCACACGATTTTGAGATTATGAATCATTCAACGTGATATTGTAACATGAGAAGCGAGGAGCGTCAAGTAACTATTATAGATTTATCTCATGTTTTTCGAGAGTATTTCAAGTCACAATTACGTCAACCACTGAGTCACGTACATTCACAGATCTACAACATACATACACAAGAATGTCTGTTTTGTTTGCAAAAAATGCAATTGCAGTAACGGGCAGGGTCTGAGAAAACAGCAGTGAGTTTATCCACAGTAATAAAAACACAAAAGAACAGTTTCACATGACGCGTCAAGCGACGTGAATGGTCAAAGAGCATTCCACACTGAAAGCAACAAAATGATTTCCGATACAGTGTGTGTTAGCATTAGAGATGCTAAATGAGCAGCAGTCAGGAATCGTTTTCTGCACTCCTGGGGACATTATGGTTTTTCTCCAGTATGTGTTCGCATGTGCGTGGTCAGGAAGCTGGCAACGCAAAATCTTTTTCCACACTCCTGGCAACAAAAAGGTTTTTCTCCAGTGTGTGTTCGCATGTGCGTTGTCAGATGATGTGACCGGGAAAATCTTTTTCCGCAATTATGCCAACAATAAGGTTTTTCTTCAGTGTGTGTTGGCATGGGCTGGGGAAGTGGCTGGAAACGGAAAATCGTTTTCCACATTTCTGGCAACAAAAAGTTGTTTCTCCGGTGTGTGTTCGCATGTGCCTGGTCAGGGCGCTGGAAGCGGAAAATCTTTTTCAAAACTCCTGGCAAGAAACAGACTTTTCTCCAGTATGTGTTCGCATGTGCTTGGTCGGATAGCTGGCAATTGAAAATCTTTTTCCACACTCCTGGCAACAAAAAAGGTTTTTCACCAGTGTGTGTTCGCATGTGTGTGGTCAAGTAGCTGGCAAAGGAAAAAGTTTTTTCCACATTTCTGACAACAAAAAAGTTTTCCTCCAGTATGTGTTCGCATGTGCGTGGTCAGGTTCCCGGAATCGGAAATTTTTTTTCCACACTCCTGGCAACAAAAAGGTTATTCCCCAGTGTGTGTTCGCATGTGTGTGGTCAGGTTGCTGGACTGGGAAAACTTCTTACCACACTCCTGGCAACAAAAAGGTTTTTCTCCAGTGTGTGTTCGCATGTGCCTTGTCAGGTGGCTGGACTGGGAAAACTTCTTTCCACACTTTTGGCAACAAAAAAGTTTTTCTCCAGTGTGTATTCGCATATGAATTGTCAGGTGATGTGACCGGGAAAATCTTTTTCCGCATTTACGGCAACAATAAGGTTTTTCTCCAGTGTGTGTTCGCATGTGCTGGGTCAGGTGGCTGGAAACGGAAAATCTTTTTCCACATTTCTGGCAACAATAAGGTTTTTCTCCAGTGTGTGTTCGCGTGTGCCTGGTCAGGGCGCTGGAAACGGAAAATCTTTTTCCACACTCCAGGCAAGAAAAAGATTTTTCTCCAGTATGTGTTCGCATGTGCTTGGTTAGATAGCTGGCACTGGAAAATCTTTTTCCACACTCCTGGCAACAATGAGGTTTATTCCCAGTATGTGTTCGCATGTGTGTGGCCAAGTACCTGGCAAAGGAAAATTTTTTTCCACACACATGGCAACAATGTTGGTTTCTTTCCAAATGAATTTTCATGTGTTTATTTAAATACGACTTTTTCTTAAAACATTTTCCGCACTGATGGCAACCAATTTTTTTTCTTAATCGTACAGTTTTTCTTTGCTTCATCGATGTCACTTTTCTGACTGAGCATTGTCTAATCGTCTGCCAATGCCTTCTTTCAGCAAATCTTTCGCGTGTCATATTGTGTAAAGACGTAGCCTGAGAAGCGGACTTTCTCCTGCGTTTCAAGCACAAGCTTTCATCAGATAAACTTTCGCTATCTTCTACTGGACATGATTTGCTTTCATTGTAAGTTCCACATCCATTGTATTGAGTAGAGTTTCTTCGAGGATTTCGCGGAGAGACTTCAAACTTTTGTTTCCTGTTCAATGGTTTCTTGCTATTTTCAAAACTGGTTTTCGTAGGAATATCTCTGGTTGTTTCCACCAAAGGAGATGAATGAAGTGTGTGTAAATAGCGTGTTTGGTAGTGGTTGCGTTGGAAATTAATTTTTGATGAAATGCCAAAAGAAAAAACCTTATGACCTTGTTTTGCTTCAAGTGGTCTTTCGGGTTTGGATGTTTCATCTAAAAATTTTTTTGGAATCAATTTGCTGAAGTGTCGGAAACGCTGATCATTCGACGTTTTCAACGAATCTTCTGAGGGAAGTTTGTTCCTGTGACAGATGAACTTCTCCGTCAGGGAAGAATTTTTTCGATTCTGTGAAACGTTTATTTTTTCTAATTGCTTTTTAAAGGTACTTTTTCCTATGTCTCCTTTTCCAGATCTTCGATTACATTGTTTAATTCTTTTCTGAACCAGTTTTTGCAAAACCTCTTTTTGTTTATTGCTTTTCGTAGGCTTGACCAACTTTGATCTTTTGGTTAAGACTGTGTCCAAGTTTTTGCTACCTGCATTTTAAAAAACATATTTAGCACGTGACATATGTAAAGCCATAGTTTTAAAAGCAATAACTTTTGAACATGTGAGCTTTGATCTACAAATATGCTGTATTCAAGGCCGGTGCTAGGTGGTTGGGGCCAGTGGCGTACCTGGGATTTCCCAGGCCCGGGGAAAAACTCAGTTTTGGCGCTCCCACCCAGCCTGTTCATGGCAGCATAGATGCGAAGAATGAGTTGGGAATAAAGGGGCGTCAAAAGCTGACTCTGGCCGTGCGTATAGTTGTTTTTAGACCGGTATGAAAACTTCCTGGGATTGTGACGTCACATAATTGACGTCAGAACTTTTGAATCTTGGAAATCATTTGAACATTCAATCTGTTTTATTGCGACACTCCAAATTGTGGTAGTATATTCTCGAATCGTAGCAACTAGTGAAATAAAATGAAAAAACTAACCAAAAAGTTGCCTGATCATCTATACAAATATTCATGAATTTTAAGGACAAATTTTTGGGCATAAAAATCTTCTGACAACACAGGATAAAATTGGCCAGAGCTGCACATTGTTTTCTAAACCACGGGTTGGTCAGAGACTTTTGAAGATGCCGAATCCAGCGCACCCTCTTGTTCCACTCCCTGGTCAGGTCTGGTTACAATCACTGCTGATGCGAGCTATAGGGACTAGGGCAGTGGCTCTCAACGTGGGCCTGCACCCCACCGGTGGGGCCTGGCAAAATACTGATTGGTTAAAAGAATGTGATAACATTAAATAGGCAAATACTGTTATTGCTGCACATGTGGTAATGCTGAAAGATTTCATGACTTGAAAGCAATCGAGTTCCCTTCTAACTTTACTCAACCACTCAGCAGTGATGTGTCCGAGTCATATTTGTCGAGACAAAGTCTAGTCAGACCCACATGTCCTGCGAACTAGAGTCATCTGAAATTTTTTCAAGTCGATGCAGAGTCAGAGTCATGACTTGGTCGAGTCCAGTCACAAGAATTGTCGAGTCGCTTCGAGTCATTGGTTTGCAAGCATTGTGACGCAGCCGTGAGTCAAACCACAAGCGGGCGCTTATTGCCGGAGATAGACACTCCGCCTTGGTAGGTTCATAGTTGGTGACTTTGGGAACCTTGGTGATCTTGATGAGATATTTCGCAATGACTTCAACATTTTGCAAATTGTGGTCACTAGCATCCGATGACCTTTCATATTTCGCAATAAGTTCGTAACATTCCGACCTCAATTTGGTCATCCCAAAGTGCTGCTGGCATAATCTCTGAAACCCTTCATCAACTCCCTAAAATTTGAGCAAAAATGGGCCAAGATGGTTTGACTTGAAAGCAAAATTTTCGAAAATTTGCGAAAAACCTGAAAATTTGAGCAAAAATGGCGCCCAACATGCCTTGATTTGAAAACAATTGGCGCCCAAATTGAAGAGCTTTGTTTTGGAGGTCACATTTGTTGGATTTGTTTCGAACAAGATAGGATAATTCGGACAAAATTCCTTCGAACACCCACAAATATGCCTCCCTCTACACCAGTGTCTCAAACTCAAATTGCTCCGTGGGCAACATGAGGACTTACAAGTAATCCGCGGACCGCATTGTGACGCTGACGCAACAATAGCGGTATCCGAACCTAATTTCACATCTTTTTTCCTGCGAATAGTATCATGAAATATGTAGGGGAGATGTGGGACCAATGAGCCATTTTTGTTTCAGGACATAAGTCGCAAAGTTTAGCTGGCAAAGCTACAAAATGTAGCATGAATAACAATCATCTCTCACTCAATCCACATCCAAAAATCAGTAGGATACAATTACAGGAAGTCAGTAGGATGTATCAGTAGGATACAATTACATTGATTTGAAAAAAATTTTTTTGGCTCATTGGTCCCGTATGTGTGGGATCAATGAACCACCGGTGTGGGACAGTGTCGCAGCCAGCCCAAAAAATGGTGGGGGCAAAATGTTTGAGAAATGTCCCCTCCATTTCACCGCTTTCCTGCGTCCCTGAAATTACGTATCATGCTTGTGTGTAAGGGCACATATGCCCACATTTCTGTGGTGTAAGGGCACCTATGCCCCCCAGTGTCTTCGTCATGAACCCCCGGTTCCCGCGTCCCTGCTGAGATACACTTGTATCAAATCCCAAAACACCAGAAAGGCGCTTTGTGGGCAACTACGAACTTCAAAGTCGCCATGATCATCAGGTCCTCTTCGCACCAACTCTACAAGCATTTTGAAATTTCTATAATTTTGAAACAATTGGAATGCACTTTTAAAATACAGTCACAACACGCCGCAATACTTTGGTCCAAACATCCGCTCAATACACCTCCAATTTCTGGCTCGGTTAAGGAACAATCATTTGTTGTGCTACTGTCTTAATGTACTGAGTTTATAATATCAATCGCATCGATAGATACGGATAGTTGACGCCTCACGATTTTATGCGCATCTTTGGTTTCTGTTTAGTTTTGCTCGAAACTTTGAGCTCAAAAGCTTCATATGACTGTGTTTAGGTGATTGGTTCGGAAATTCTGCTCTAAGATGGTTCTTATAGTTTGGAAAATGGATGGCGAATGTCTGCAAAAATTTTTTTATATGTCAATCAACACACCTGTCCATAGTAGCCATCGAATGTTTTCTCACACAATTACGACCTTCTTTTTTGGCTTTTTGAACCTATCGAGTAAGACATTCAGTCAATATTATTATCTTTGGAAGAACTAATTTGATGCTCCGTCACATCGCTCAACGCTGTAGTGAGGCCTTTTTAATAAACAATCGTTTTTTGCACTTACTAATTTCAAAAAGTAGGCATGTTTAAGGTGGAGATATTTGACCATATGTTAAGGGACCGTTGAACCACAGGGTAATTGATAACTTTCTTGCATGGTCCTTTCTCGCATGGTGCATTCCACTGCCATTTTTGCATTACGTGTCGTAAAAAAAGTGTGCAGTGTCGGTTCTCAACGTTTTACATATTTTTAATTTTTCCTTGAGCATACCACAATTGAAAAAATCTTTTCAAAAAAGCTGCCTGTCATTTGCAAAAACAAAGAAAGCGCATAAGCCAAAATTTTACTTTCATCCTTCAAAATCAAAATTAGCCCCACAAAAATTGATTTGACAGCCACAGCTCCTCTAAAACACATATGGGCAACAAGAAAGCAATCTCAGCTTTACTGCCAAAACCACAAGAACACACGCTCACTAGGTGGCGAGAAACAGCCTATGGTCATTGAACCCACCCTGGTCAAAGATCACACATCTCCCCTATGCAAACCATTTCGTCTCTACGTTCGTATTAATCAATTCTAGCAGCCTAATGAACTTGTTCACTCGCTAGATGAGCACTTTTAAACACCGGTGAATAAACTAACGAAAATATTATTCATTTCATTCATTTTCATTCCCGCTTTTCCTCCAGGGAGGGTCGTGGGGAAACATTCATACGAGAACGCGAATACCTCACAGTCAACTACAATCTTTGACAGTTCTCCTGGCTTCACAGCAAGACGGGACCAATCAAGGTCGGAGATGCAGTTAATCCAGTTGGGCCATGGACGAAATCTGGGTCGCTTTACCGTGGTTTTAGCCAGGTCTTGCCTCACCACAGGCCCGTAATCAGCTTGGGCCACTAGGGGGAGCGAATTTTTGAAACTATGTCGAACAGTTTCAATCAATGTCGAACACATTTTTCTGGGGGGGCGAATATTTTTTTGGCGGAAGTTAGCCCCCAGGTTACTGGCCTGTCTCACCAGTCTTTCGTTGGACATTCTGGATAAATGCCCCAACTAACATAGTTGTGTTCTTTCAATTAGTGGAAGTGGTTCAACATTCAAGACACTACGAATTTCACAGCTGCGCACTTTGTCGTGAGTGTCACACCAGGAGCGTAACGAGGGGGACACAATTCTCCGGGCGCCGAAAAGTCTCAATAATGTCGCAATGTTTTTCTTCAATGCGTATATTTACTCGCAAAATACTTTACTGCTGGTTTGAATATGGAGGCGCCAAACTTGTATCTTGCCCGGGCCCAATCTAACCTTAGTACATCACTTTGCCACGCTGTGGACTTTTCGCAAAAATCCCATCTTTGGTGCTTGCACCTGACAATATCTGAAATATTCTTTCAGTCATTAACAAGATTCATGACCCTAGCTAAGGATGGGAACAGAGAACGATTTGAAAACTGACAGCTTTGCGGTGTTTGAAAGCTCCAATTTTGTTGCCACAGAAGGGTAAAGCTCACGCCGAACTGCGTCAGCTTTCACAACCCTTGTATCAATCTCCTCGTTCTACCTTCTGTCACTCGTAAATACCACCTCTAGGTATTTGAACGTCTCCACCTGCTGCAGTGTATTTCCGCTCACTTGCCGCATACACTGCCTTGGGTTTGCAGAGAGACATAGTAACCTTGGTATTTTTAGTGCTGATATTCATTCCGGCTCGGTCTCACGCAGCAGAAAACCGATTTAGTGTATGCCTGAAGACTGTTGGGAAGATGCTAGCAGTACTAAACCGTCTGCAAAAAGTAAACTGTTGATACTGCAGCTCCTCACTACTAAGACATCCTCGTCGACTCGGATGCGAACGTCTATCCAATTCATTTAGACCAGTGGTCCTCAACGCCGGTTCTGAGGCCGCATTCGGTTTCCAGGCGCCCCTTGTGCGGCCCTCAGCAGTCTTTCAATAAAACGTTTAGATCTCGTTCTGCTGTGAAACAAATAGTGTCAATAGAATTGTGTTAAAAATTTTAGTGAGGTTTTCCAACAAAATCGTAGCTCTGGATTTGGCTCCCTTCAGCGGAATGAGAAACACTGATGTAGACTATGAAAAGGAGCAGTGACAGCACACATCCTTGTCGGAGTCCAACACTAACGGTGAAAGATCGTGATTTAACTCTCCCGAAACGGACACAAATTTGTGAGCAGGAATATATGACGGCCAGTAAGAGGCGGCCGTCAACACCGTGCTCACGCACAACTCCCCAAAGCTTTTCACAAGGAACCAGGTCGTATGCTTTCTCGAGGTCCACAAAGCTGTGAAGACGTCTTTAGCATACTCCCAAAATTTCTCAAAATGTATCTGGAGAGCGAAATGCGGTCTGTATTACTACGGC
>Ga0210059_1008789_pt1 | contig 15878 bp, 17 predicted proteins | sample Ectturendosymbi2_FD_188042 | JGI IMG/M metagenome (GOLD analysis project Ga0210059, IMG submission 188042) | Ecteinascidia turbinata endosymbiont from Florida, USA - Sample 2 (SPAdes) (version 2) | ecosystem: Host-associated > Tunicates > Ascidians > Unclassified | place: Key West, Florida... | reverse complement strand
TTTTCTTAAACGATGGAAAAGGGATGTGGATGACATTTTCTGATCGCCAGAACTTTTATCGGAGTAATTTTAAGAAAAATGGTCAAGGTGGAAAAAATCATTACCCTTTTTAGGGTAGATTTTTCAGTGTTTAGCAACAGTGATGGGTTGGGCAAACGTTTTGAGCCTTCCATAAATTCCAGGTAATGTACGTGTAGTGTATGCTACCAAATGCACAGTTGATGTTATTTTTTGCTGACGTGACGGTCTTGAAGTCTCGTATCATAGTTAGCAGTCAGCGATTACGAACGTTTACGAAACCTAGTTTGTCGTGAAAATTGTGTCATATCTTTGCTTGTTTTTTAGCTGCCAAACATTACACAGCTGTTTGAAGCTGGCTGCGCCGGCTATGCAAAGAAGTTGATGCAATGGCCTTTGGATTTAATTGTTGGCGGAATAAAGCGCGATTCCTCGGGAAATATTGCAAGGTAACGATTTTAGCAAACGGCCTAAAGTGTAGCGTTTCGCTCCGATAGTAACATAGTACTGTATACGACGATGTTTTTAGCCGGAATGTAAATACTGTCTTTGGGAGTGGCATGATGCAGAATTGTCGTTTGGCGAAATTCAACATTGTACAGCAGGTCTTATGCGGTTTTTCGTCTTGTCATTCTCTGCAATGTGTGGCTATGATCCACAATTAAAGGCGGCCGGTTTTCTTAGAAAACTTCACACCATAGCCGACGTTTTTGCCTGATCACGAAACGAGATTTGCAGACGCTCATTTCTGCCTGGAAAATGTGACAGTATTGTCCACGTACTTGTGATGGCTGGTTCTCTGTGACAACAGTTGAGGCCTGAACCGAAACATGAATGTAATGTTTGCCACTGTTCCAGTTCCGTCGCCAGTTGAGTTGATTTCAAACGGCAAAAAGTTGAAATCAGTTACGAAACGTATCGCACTTCGGATCCTCTCTCAGTTCCGGGCGCCGCACGTTTCGAATCGCTTTGAGAATGTGGCGCGCGCGACAAAAATTTCTGTGCGAAGTTGCTGATCGGCAGCGCTATTGCACTTGTCGTAAGCATTTTAACCAACTCCCGATCTTGTCCTTTCAGCACCGGAGGCTTGCAGACGCTCTTCCAACTGATGAGCGCCAAAAACATGTACAACTTCCACAACACCTTCAGAACGAAAGACATCTACTGGGATGTAGAAAGGGCCGGAGAAATAGTTGCCGCGTGGCAACGGAAGTTTGTGAACGTAAGTTTTGCGCCACGTTGTCGAGCCTCAGCTGAAAAGCTCTTCAGCGAATGTTTCTTTACGAGAAAGCGCTGCCGCCTGCCTGTGTGATATCGCGCTTGCCACTTCTGCCCTATTGAACCGAGCCGAGGCCACCGTGATGCCTACTGTTTTGAGCGTACGTAGTTCCGCCATTGCAGTGCAACCCGGAGATTATTTTTTTGGTTTGCAAGTTGCGTTTCAAACTCATTTAACTTCTTGGCACGGCATTTCGTGCCGCATTGTTAAAGGACATCGGTTTCGATTTTGGCAATGTTCCGGGCGTGACGATGTTGATCACTCGACGATTTTGCAGACTGAATATCGAAGCGTAAAGTGCCGTTTCACCGATTGCGCAAATGGTTTGTGCCAGAAAGCCACGCTTTGCAAAATTAGAAAAACGCCTGCCTAACGCTGATGCAGCTGGCAATACTTTCACCAGTTAATCCCACCAATTCGTTTATGAGCCCACCGTGCTTGTGCCGAAAGTAGATCCTTGCGGTGTATTTGTTTATCTTTCTTCAACACAAACACTTAAGTGACGAGGGTGATCAGGCCACCAGCTCTTGTGTCACTTGTTACGGCACGGCATGTTACGAAATTTTCTCAAAACCCCCGCCATTGAATCACAGGCACTGTAGGTTACCTTGCATTCGATATCGCACTTGCAACACTGCTTCGCGCTTCATATTTCAGACTGCGTACAAAATCAATCCAAGCGTCGCATCCAACGCCGGCAACGACTCGCTGTACGCTTTCGGCGTGGTAACCGCCAGTGACATACTGAGAAAGTTTACTAACGTCAGCATGGTCCGTGTGGCGGGAGGCTATCTGGTGATGGTACGTCGACATGTGTTTAGTTATGTTTTTCGTCGTTTCCCCGGCTGCCCAGCATCGTGCTGGGGTTGAGACAAGCATTCGCAGTCGTGACAGCGAACCGCTTGGCGCCGTAACATTTTTGCGGTGATTTCTATGCCCGGACAGCAAAGTGTCTCAGAACTGTCTCAGCAGTCATAGGATCAGACGCGCGAACGAAAATAGACCTGCATGTTATCACGAATCTCAGGTCTTGTCTGCTTGTAACATCTCAAGTATCATAAGTGCCATTCGGATTAATAGCCATGTGGATTGCGTATACTTTATAGAGTATGACACTTCTAGGCCCATGCTGTTCAAACCGCTTCAAGGTGCAACCCACGTCATCACACTTAAAGTATTTTGAGCAGACGTCACTTATTTTCCTTTTTTGGAATTTTATTTGTTATGTTTGGCTACTTACCCACAGCGCTCAGTGAAGATAAAACTTGCGTCTAAAAAAGACTTGCAAGGTTGATGATTTTCCCAATATTATTCCATTGTTCATCTCTTTTTGCGTTTCAGATCGGATACGCGTTTATTGCGCTGATGCGCCTGACGGCGTCGCGGTCGCAGAGCGCTGTCGGTGTGATCGGTGTGCTGCTGATCGCACTTTCTGTCGCGGCTGGACTTGGGATTGCGTCGTGGATCGGAATCAGTTTCAATGCTGCGTCAACGCAGGTGCGGTTACCGAACAGAAAGCCTGTCGAATCTCCCTGTCAGTGTATTGTCGAGTTTGAAACAACTGCATCCATTGCTAGTTTCTGCGTGTGCCTGTGACGTTTTCGTTTTATCATTGAACGCAGAAAAATTGAGCGTAGCGGTATTTTTCGCATCAAAGACTTAACCATTTGGGGTCACTCCGTAAACGTTTGCTGACTCTCATGGGCAATATACTGCATCTCGAAAATAGTTCCGTTGAGCGTTTAAAGTGGCCTTTAGGCAGTGATAGTGTAATAACCCAATGGATCCCCACCGTCTACTGATAAAATCCTCATCACTTCACTGTTGTTTCACAACACTGAAATATCACAAAAGCAGCATTGGACACTCAAATAAAAACACAACGCTCAAATGCCAAACTAAATGTGTGGTTCTTGGCAGTTTTGCTCTAGACCGGACGGTCGTTTCGATGAGGTCTGCATTTTGCGCACAGGTGCTGCCATTTTTGATGTTGGGCTTGGGGGTCGACGACATGTTCCTTATGGTGCATCACTTCGGAGAAATCGCCGTCCTGAACTACATTCCGTTCGAAGTGAGTGTTTGTTGCTGGCTGTCGTCGCGATAACCTATCACCTGCGTCTTCTGTTTCCTGTTGTCCTACCGACGCTGAAAAATTATCATGACGAACGCAGCGTTGTGCCTTTCGTGGCGACTTCATGGCACCCGGGTGCAGAATGGTGGGCACGTTTTGCGTGATGTGTTTTACTGTCGCAATGTAGTTTTTTTTTTGCTTCCACCAAGTTATTTTTCTTCCTTTCTTGTTGCACGCTCCTTTTGTACTTGCTTGCATGCCCATACTCAATGCACTTTTAATATACCCTTTAGAACCGGAATCGGGAGGCAGGCGATTTTTCACGCGCAGCAAGCACGGGTTGATTAAACTTTCGACTTAACAGTCGGATGAGTTCAAATTGTCAAAATTTAATTTCGATTGCAAAGCAACATACAAGACGCCGTGATATTTAGCTGGACTCAATAACCCTGGCTACTAGTCTGAGGCGAGTGTCATCGTGCCTGTGCTTTAGTGCTTTTCTCCGTGTGAACCGCCTAGGCTTCGTGGCGAACCACTGCTGTGTCACGATTGATTGCGTTTTTTGATGTCGAATTTTTGCTCTTCTTGCAGGAACGGACTGGCGAATGTTTGAAGCGCGTTGGAGTCAGCGTGGCCTTGACGTCCATTGCAATCATGTCCGGGTTTCTTTGCTCACTGGTCATACCGATGCCTGCCCTCCGCGCCTTCGGTCTCCAGGTATGTGATCAATCGTCAGCTCCGCTGCTCGTCGGGCCACGTTCATCACTGCCCACCTGCTTGATCGAGATGCAATATTGCGAAGACCGCGTTGCTGCCCGACAGCTCGTGACACGCGAGTCGGCCTTATTCGACGCTGCCCAATCGGGCCTCGCGTTCCCAGGCCGTTTTTTAATCCCCAACAAAAATACTGGGGTCACGCTAGATTTGATCGATATCGACCCCTCATCTGAGCTTGCCACTCCTCCCGAGCCAACGGCTTCCCACACTGTTTTGTTCAATGCAGCTCAGTCTGGCGAGCGCGAAAACTTAAGTTGCTGACAGGTGGACAGGCAAAGCAAACAAGGTGTAGGCTTTCGCGTGCTTTTCGCCAGGCCTCACCTTACAGCTCGTAAACACCACCCGATGCGGCCTGTCCTACGATGACAACTTGCGAGCTGCGAAAAGTCGTTGTCCTAATTTGTGACCACCGACAACAGCATCTCAACAGTTTTCAGGATTTAGACAGATGTCTTGGTCAACAGGGGACCGCCAAAGATAAAAAGCCTGGAATTTTGATTGAAACTCGCAGATGATTGTGTTTTTTGCAAACTATTCCAGAAAAGATATTTGATCTTCATCAGAATTAATCCTTTACTTCATAGCGTTCAAAGAAATGACACAGGTGCGTATCTCTCACGAAACTTAATTCTTGATTCTGTCGTCACATTGCTGCTGGGAAAGCAAAACAACGTCAACTGTTTTCAATCAGCGATGATATTCCGCTTATTGTGTCTACCCCTGCGTCGGTTCGTAATCCCATTTTTTCTGCCACGTGACTTGCTCGATGTTAAGTTATTCGCAAAAATCTTTTGAACTCAGCAACCTTTGTCGACGCCTCGAGAGCGGGTAGGCCAGGAGTTGTTAAAACTTTCGTTTTGGATTCTGGTGCGGCCCGATTGGATGCATCGCACTTGCACCGATCGTAATTGATGAGTAAGGCGGCGAGCTGGTCGGATTCCGAAGGGCACAGCTTAGTGCGTGCGGGGGAATAACAGTGATGCGTCGAAACGAGTAATGAATGACTCGGCGTTCTCGGCGCGTTAGTCACCGGGGCGAAGCTCGCTCGTGAACGAGCCGCCCTCCGAGTGCATGCGAGTGGTCCGACTCAGAATTAGAAATCGCAGGGCCAAGAGCAGTTTTGTTTACTGAGCAAGCCGTTGTACTGCTCAGTTCTTCGACTTCGATCTTGCGATTTGCGTTTCAAGTAGAAGCAGGGAGCACAGTGCGCGCCAGCTGCATTTTAAAGCAACCTGGCGGCGCAGTCGCATGCCAGACGCGAAAATGCACGGCGCGTTTCTCTGTTTGCGGGCGCCTGTTTCCAATTAACTTATTTCCGCACTACCGCTGGTGCGTCCGCAGCGTACGTCTTTGTTTAAATTCGCGTCGGAAACAGGTGGCGAGGTGTTTTGCTCGCCGATCCGCATGCCTTACCCCGCGACATGCCAATTGTGTGAAAAAAATAGTACGACATACGCGGCAGCGGTATGACCTGTTGTCACAGCTGTGCCAGCGGCAAACGACCCCCCTGCGCGTGACTTTCTTCTAGATGTCGCAGCAACACAAACTAGCAGTTGGCGCCCTTGTTGGGCAACTTGAGGCAACTTTTTTTTCAGAACGAAAACAAAATCAAGCTGTTTGGGAAACAAAGCGCTCGCGCCCGTAAACGTCACTCGCACACGCTCGAAAGGTTTCCGTTGAGGCGAGCGTTGCCACCGTAGTTGGGTACGATCGTGTCCCTTTTCACCGCAAATTACCGCTTTACTCGAGAGCTTTCTGTAAACGGTGATCGTGATTTTTCTACCGCGCCCGTTTCAGCAAATGCTGGTGTGGGACCCTCACGCCGCACTGGTCACGTACTGCTACAATATGCAACGTGAGTTTTGTTACTCCACCGCCAAGTGAAGTACTTTGCCCTGTAATTCGCGCTCAGCCAAACCTGGCATCAGGCCACCCTGTATTAATCTCTCGCCCTCAAATTGTCTGCGGCACTTTGATGTGTCGCCGCAGGAAATAAGTCGGTTTTCTTTGAAAAGCTTATCCCACTCTTTTACATTTTTAAAACGATTGTGCAATTAGCACCGAACCATCTTGTCACATCGGTCTCCTGCGTAAATTGCTCTTTGCTGCCCAGCAGAGAATCCACAAGTTTTGTGGAAACAATTCTCGCTGCAGGCCGATTTAAGTTCCAATCCATGTGCGCTCACCAGCTAGCAAGTCTCTGTTCAGAGCCAGTGACGTTTCCGCTCGTTTCGTGGCTGCATCGCTTGGCTAAGTTCTCGGATGATTCATTGAGAGGTGCGAAAATCGTGATCAGACAAATCGCTTCAAACATGATTTGCGAAAAGAAACATTTCAAGCCAGAAGGAGACTTTCGCGAAAATCCCACTTTAGACAAGAACACGTGCGCCGCAGCCGTGCGGTCTAAGCGGTCGGAACGCGTCGCGATTCGGTTGCACAAATTTGCTCACTTGAGTGCTTGCCTGTTGCGAATCTGCCGCTTACATTTTTCTCTTCTCAGCGTTACTGAGGCAAGAGGTGTGCGGTCTGCCAGATATTCTAACGCTGCAATTATATTCCCACTTATTTCGGTACCTACTTTCTTCGTCTCGCGTTCGCGGCGAAGTCACGGGTTTCTCCGCAGTCCAGGTCAAGACGCGTGGGAGCACTCGCACTCAGGCTTGCTTCTTGTGTGGTCCAGCTGCAAAACTGCTTTTTCTCGAGAACGCCTTGTTTACTCGCACGAGGGCTTGCAACTAGCTTTCTTCTGGGCCACTCATAACACACATTTTTACCGTCGGTTAAGGGGAAGTGCCCCGCTACGAGCCCTTATCAACAAAAAAGACCAACAAAAAGGCCTGTCTCTGAAAATAACTTCTGACAACACGCGGAGGACGTTGCTGGTGAAACCCCATTGCTCTTTTCCGTTTGCGGTTCTGGCTGGTGTGTTGCTCGTTGTTGATTGACTGCAGAAGAAAATTTTGTGTGGGGAAACCCACAAGCCATTGCTGCTCGCTTTGTTTGCGTTGCGTAAGAAAAGCTTCGGATACTATTTACACTGGTGACGGGTAAGGTTGCGTTTGGATCGATGCGTCAAGATCATCCTCTGACGGCTTTGGCGAATCTGGCTGCCACATAGTTGCTCGTGCTTACCATGTGTAAACGTCCGTCCCTTTCTTCCATTGCCTTTCCCTCAAACTTTTGCAAACGGTCAAACAAGCTACACATCAACTTCAGTAGGGCGCTGTTGCTGCGAAAGAACGATTTTATTCACTGCTGCAGCTCGCATTTTAGTGTGACACAACAGCAAATCAATGTCACCAAACCGCTGCAAATACGTGTTTCGTAACTGTGGAAACGTGGATTCGCACACATGTTTTACAAGCAATGCCACGTCCCTTTTTTGACTGTTTGTGAGTTCGTCGGCGCTTTACGCTGTGCTTTTGCTCAGGCTGCCATCGTGACTGTTTTCAACCTGGTGTCAGTGCTGTGCATCTTTCCTGCTGTCCTAAGCATCGATTTGAAAAGGAGGAAAAACAACAAGTACGATATCCTCTGCTGCTTCAAAAGGTTAGCTTCATCCAACATTGAATGCAGTTGCTTATGCTTGTTGCTGTTTTCGTAAGGGCTACAGTAACTTCGTTGATTTGAGTCACGGTGAGAATTCATCCGATCACTGCCGTCGACTAAGGCCAAACAATGTAACTGTCAGGTTTGATTTATAGAAAAAAGGTAGTGCAGCAGGTATTGGTCGTCAAAAAATTTGTTTCCGTACAGTATTGCTTCCTTATAGGCGAAAGCCATCGCCTCTTCAAAATGTTCCAAATTATTCCGAAATAATGAGATTCGTGCGATTGATTTACAAAACAAAAGAGCAGAAAAACATTGAAGTGCTTGTGCTTCACAAATGGCATACACCAGATTTTGATCTTATGTTGTAGGAGGTGTGGTGTTGTGCATGCGACTTATTTTTGAGCGCAAGTTTTTGCCATTATCGGCCTCATCACTAACCTTCCATGTTGAAGTGCTTACACAAGTCGTTCTTGTTGTGTGCGCTGCACTTAAAAGCCGTTTCTTGTGCTTGGTTCCGGGCGAAACCTTTCATCTTCAGTCTAAACACACCGCAAGAAGCGCTCACAAGGTTTTCTGTTGAGGTTATCACTTTCGCCCTGAACGGCGAACGCGCTCTGGCAATTACCGCGTTTCTTTGATTGTTTGCATTCGCAAGGTTGGTTACACTTCTCCACTTGTGTTTTAGCTCCAATACAAGCGAAGTGATTGATTTTCGCGAACAGAACCCGATACCTGTGCTGCACTGTCACTGTCATCATCAACATCACCCACCCACGCGCAACGTCCACTTGCCGACGTCGAATCACACCGACATCGATGTCGAATCGCAAATGACAGAAAATGGCGGCGCCGCTATCACCATGCGGCACACTATTCAGGTAAGGTCTACTGTACAAGATATCTTCAGGGTGTTTGTTGTCAAACACGTTTCCGCATCTTGTTATTTGTTTTCACGTCGGGCACGATCTGGATGGGATTTCACCACCCACCTTGTAGAATCACAGGGAAAATATTTTCTCAAGCATCGAATTGTTTCGTTTGGTGGTTTGTTGTCAGTGAACAGCTATGGCGTTGAAAATGACGACGTTACCATCGTGAACAGAAACCTTACGATGTCCGTCAGAGCTATTAACTTTCTTCAAGCCTGAAAAATTTCGCAACTTTTCATTGAAAAGGAATATCAAGAGGAAAAAAGTCCATCGACTATTTCACGAACCCCAATATCACTCAAACCATGTCAAAATTTACGAAAAGTTTACGAAAACCTCTCTTTACTGTTTTGGCTTTTAAGTAGGAAGTAGGCAGGCCCCAGTGGGTCCCCCTGTGGCTACGTTTATGGCTGTCAGACAGTGATGCGTCTTACGCTGTTTTAGTGATGTTTACTATGTTTTTCTTCCAGGCTTACGCGAACCATTCGTACACCACTGTCCTTGCTCCACCAGTGGATACAACATTCAACGGCAGTGGAATTGCACAAACTCACGGACGTCACTTCGGCGTTGAACCAACAGGCTATACCCCTTCCCGTACTCCACCACCTGTCTATACTCCCCGCGACGGGGATTCCGCAAAAGGTCCCCCGCAGAAGCCCAAGGTGGCCTTCGTTTGCAAACCTGAAATTCCTGAGCCGGCGCCTCCCGCTCATGGTCGTATCATGGTAAGAACCATATATATATTGGGCGGTAATACTGACTATGTGGTATGATCTGTTGTGTGGTCAATTATGACAGTAAGACCTTCATGCTGAAGAAGTCTGTGCAAGATCAAAGTCATGAACGCTACCGCTGGTCATCCATTTTGTTAGAATTTGTATGAAGTTCGCATGTGAAAAATCAAATGTGCTATAAACAGCTGCAGGGCAAACATTGTGTCAGATTGTCCTGCGCCATTTTCACAGTGTGCAGTTAATAAGAAACGGACCTTGGCAAGGCTCTCGCAGGATGCAATTTGGCAGTAGTCGCTAGGTGGCGTGAAAGAGCAAGTGGGAACTGTAAATGCCTCGTGTTTGGCTGAGTATTGTTCAGATTGATAAACCTTTGACCTTCAAAAACCATTTCTGGTAACGGGTGCTTTTCAACGGAAAGCCAACAGATTTTCGTCCTGCGCCCAAAAACGTGTCGGAAACGCTGTTGACCACAGGCTGTTTTTTTCAGACGCACCGCTCAGCTGTCGCTCCGGTTTCAAGCGCGCGTGGTGCGAGAACCCCTGGCAGTACGCCGTCCACAAATCTGACCACGCCCATGGAAAGCGTGCGCAGCTCGACGCACAGCCTGGTGCCAAAGCGGAAAAAGCGCAACTCGTTCTGGTGCTGTGTTCGCTCCGGGAAACGCAACGGGGACTTTTACGCTCGCCTGACCGTGCTCCAATCCATCACCCTCAGCCAAATTGGCGAGAGATATTATGCCCCGTTGCTGACGAAAAATCCTGTGCGGGTGAGTTTCTTAATGAAGCAGTGCTGCGTTGTCAATGTCGCTCAAAGTGTATGTGGACCTAAGATTTGACAATGCTCTCTCTGCTGCTTTGGATTGCTGCAGTTGATCGCAAACTGCACTTAACCGCGTGTAGCGATGAGTCTGCCAGGCGCGCCGGCCATTTGTTAGACTTGCAGGGATTGTTCGGCAATCAGGCCGGCAACGTGGGACTGCAGCAGCACAAGCCAATACTTGGCAATCTAACACTGCGACTGTACTGGTTTTCCTTTTCCGTAGTGCACATAGCAGCAGTTTCAAGAACATCTTAACTAGTGATCGCTTCAAATTTTGTTAATATTTCTGCAGATTGTCGTCAGCGTGTTGTTCGTATTACTGCTGGGTGCGTCCGTCTACGGTTGCACAATTGTCAAGGACGGCCTGGACCTTGGCGACATTTTGCCCAAAGGAACTCGGGAGCACCAAGCGATCGTAGCCCAAACGTCCTACTTTTCTTTTCACAGCATGTACATTATAACGAAAGGTAAATTTTGCTTCGTGTCTTGATTTTTTAAGATAAACGCCGTGTTTTTCTAAGCGGAAGATTAAAAAAAAACGCCACAATCCGATCAGGATTTTTGAAAGCCCGAAATAGTGCAGTATCCAGTAAAATAAGTAATATTTCATTTGCAGTTAGATAAAAGTATGCATGTGTTTACATGATTAAATACGCGTATGTTAACAGGAAATGGTAAAATTGTGGCAAAATTTTTTCCGTTAACTTGCTTGTGGTATTTTGAAAGACGTTGAATGAAAAACTGATTGCGACAGTTGTGATTATTTGAGTGTTTTAAACGACTGCGATGCAATCAATTTAGTCTTTTATAGGACAATAGCGTTTCAGGACCTCTGAACAAATAGCCTATAATTCTCAATATTCGAAACTCACGCGTGTTGCTTTAATGGCAACCCTTTTACTCCACTTTGGCTACTGTTTTATCTATGTTCTGGGTCACTTTGAAAATAGAGCAATAAGGTTGTGTTTTGTTGTGGAGTGGATCCAGCAGGACCCTCTGAGATTGCTGAAAACCGTGGGTGTTGCGAGTCCTCCTGGGGCCTCCTCCATGCCCCCGCTACTCTCCCCAGAGGAAAAGCGGGTATGAAAATGAATGAAAGAAAAAGGGTGTGTCTGAGGGCCCGACCTTACCTCCACAGAGTTCGACTACGCCTCTGAGCAACGCAACTTGTATCGAATGCACGAGCAGATCGCGAACATCAGCTACGTTATGAAGCAGACCGACGGAACGAACCCCAAGTTCTGGCTGCATTATTTCCGTGACTACCTGAAAAGTACGACCCCGGTTTTTCCGTCCAGATACGGATGTCATATTTTAAAATGTGTTTCCTCCTTGTGACTAAATACGACGTTTCGTCGAGAAATCTTTTCCTGTACTAATTTGTCAGCCAATTGGTGAAGTCGCTGTGTTTGCTATAACTGAATGTCGGAGAGCTTCTGAAATTGTGCAGTGTGCGCGCCTCCCACGTGATGCACGCCGCAGCCGTTTGCCAAAGCTGATTTGTCCGCACGTTTGAAGAAATGCCAATCGTTTTCGCGCAGGTTTACAAGACAGCTTTGATCGGGACTGGGCCCTGAACAACGTGAACGCGATGACCTGGACCACTGACGCTTCTGACAATACGGTTCTTGCTTACAAATTACTTGTGCAAACAGGAAAGGAAGACCAGCCCAGCGACCCCGGGCGCATTGGATGCTATCCAACTAATGGCCCTTGCAAGAGGGTATGTAGCGCTTGCGTAAGCTTTTATATGTTTTTTTTAATGTAATACAGTTTTCCATGAAAAAAATTGCGCGCGCTGGTTAATAGGAAAAAAAACATAACACCTTGAAATCTCTAAAAAACTGTTCACACGTTTCAAATTAAAGCTTCTGGATAGCCATTCATTGACATTGACATGCCAAGCCGCTCAGCAATGGACAAGCGCGCGTGACTGGCTTTTCGAAGTGTAATAGAATCTGGTTGATGTTAATTTCGCATGACGTCAGATTAAAGTGGCAGTTGATCTTGCAACAGGTCAACCGCGTCCGCCTCGTATCGGACGAAGGACTGATACCAACGGACGCATTTTACAACTATTTGTCCGTTTGGGTATCAAACGACCCCATGGGATACGCGGCATCTCAAGCCCAGATGAAACCCAAACCTCCGAGTTACGAGCACAACCGAGCGGACGCTAACTTGATCATTCCGCGTGCTTCAGCCATCACCTACAGTCAGATGCCCTACTATCTGAATGGTATGTATGCGCCACCGCACTCCACCTGTCTAATTTACTTGCCGTATTTTCAAATTTTCTGCCATTTTTTGAAACAATTCGTGGCACTGATCCGCCACCATCTGAGTACCTCGAACTGCTCTTGTGAAGTCGCTCCTCGCCTTTCTTGACTTTGACCTTAACTGTAAGTGCGCCGACGCACGTTTCAGCGCCTGGCGCCGAACATCGCTCTAAATGTGACGTAACAATGTGACAATCAACTACTTTTCTTCCGTAATCGCGTGCTGATGGGTGGCTTCGCGGAGTAGAAGTCTTAAAAAAACGCACTATGTGGGCACAACGGGAGAATTGGTAGTCAAATCTTGTACTGATCAATAAAGGCCTTGTCAGCTTGTACTCCAAATCCTTGTAAAGACTGAGCGACACTTATGCTACAAGGTCTTAAAGCTACTTTTGCTTGAAGAAATGTCACTTGCCACAGTGTTGCTGGCAAGTTCGCGGAAAAAAATAGATTTTCTTTGACATATTTGACCTGCTTTCGAGTTCACTGCTCTTTCGAAAGACACCGAACTGATCAGCACGTCTTTTGCAGGCATGCGAGAAAACGAGGACTTCGTGAGCGTCATCCGTTCGGTGAGGAGCATATGCAACACCATGTCCGCTGAGACTGACATCGACGCATTTCCAACCGGCTACCCTTTCACTTTCTGGCAGCAGTACATCGACCTGCGCTTCTGGCTTTTTGTGTCGTTGGCCGCTGTGATTGGAGCGGTTTTCATTGTTCTGTCTGTTGTCTTGTTCAATCCATGGGCGTCTGCTGTCATGGTGAGTACTGCCATTGGTAGCTCGTATTAACTTTAAATGTTGATTACTCATGTCAAACAAAAAAACAAGTGGCTTTTGCAACCAAAAGAAAGCCAGGAGTTTTTAAGTGCAAGAGTTCTAAAGAGTTTGGTCTACAATTTTAGTGAGGTTTTCAACGTCTGCTGTGCAGCAGCGTCGTGCTCAAAAAGTACTTGCCTTTGAAAAGTAATGCCTAATTTATTGTATATCTGAAAAGCTTTGAAATAGCTGGATTTGGTTAGATGTATTCCAACATTTCACGTTCTAGTTAACCTATGAAAACAGTACCGGCTTCATAAATGCGATCTTGTCTTTTGTTGTCACAAATGTTTTTCTCGTACCCACGCCACTCACATCCATTCCGGGTATCGCTGGCGCTATATTTAAGACAGGAACATCCTTCTTCCTGATTGGCGCCTTGCCAAACGCACAATCATCGTATCGCTTTGATCGATATACAGACATTCTTCCTGATCATGATCACGACGGAATTGCTGGGATTCATGGGTTGGTCTGGAATCAAACTTAGTGCGGTGCCAGCCGTCATCCTGGTAGCGTCAATCGGACTCGGCGTCGAGTTCACTGTTCACATCACCTTTGCCTTCATATCGTCGTGCGGCAGCAGGTGGGCCAGCATGCATATGCTTGATTTCGAATTTGCTTCCTTAAAGTCTATCCTTCGTCTGTGTTTATTTCTATGCGTCGTCTTTTTTGTCTTAAAAATATTCCACGTGATCAAAAACGTGGGAGAGTTTGCTTTCAGTTGAGCTGGCAGTATAACAGTGAGACATGCGTGCAAGTACTGTATTAACTTCCTAAGAGGGCGGTTTCGGGCTCTGTCAATAACTTTGCTATATGATAGTGCGAAAAGTTATTTCTGCGCAGCAAAGATTTTCCTATTTTGTTCATACAGACGTGAACGTGTAGCACGAAGTCTGGGCCACATGTTGGGCCCAGTATTCGACGGATCGGTTTCTACCCTTCTCGGGGTGGTGATGTTGGCTGGATCCGAGTTCGAGTTCATTGTCAAGTAAGCATGTTTTAGCTCTGAAGCTGAAAATATTGCTTCGAAGCATCTTTGCTCTGATATCAGCAACATTCTTAAGGTCTTTTATAGATCATAGGGAACAACGTTGTGTGGGAAACTTTTCGAGTGAGCTTGTTTTGTAATAATTCGTCGCATATTTCTGGAGCTTGTCTGGTGATAGGCGTAACAATATAAATCACATGAGAAGGCAAGAGTTTACTTTTTGGTGATGACTCTACTACTTTAAGCTGTTGAAAGGTTGTAATTATTCTTCGTGTCTTATGAACTAGTACACAGACATTCTAAAAGAACGCATAAAAAGGTTAAGAATCAGATAACAACCTCCAAACAGTTAGCGGCAACCCTTTTTGTGTTACAGCTCACGGACCGCAAGGTGAATAGTGTTTGATCCTAAACACTTGGGTTTAAGACGACGCTTGTCAGTTCTACGGTTGAATGTCTGCGTATTCGTGCCTATCACTCATTGCTACATACCGTTACTTGAAAAAACTTTTTTCTGAAGCATCAGTATGCGCTGGTCGATCTGGCCATTAAAAATTTTGTTTTTGATTACATATCAAGACGTTTTTGTCCTAACCGTGTCTTTCCATGCAGCACCAGTAGATATAATCAAGGACGCAGCTTCTGTAGCATTTTTAGGTCATATTGATTTAGCAAACTCAGTTGCGCTGTGCTAGGCCAAACACCCTGGGTAACTTAATCGTCATGTATTGTTACAGATACTTCTTCAACGTGCTTGCGTTTCTGATACTTTTGGGAGTGCTCAATGGTCTGGTTCTGCTTCCCGTCGTACTTTCCTTCATTGGTCCTAGGGCGGAGGTGGAGCCCACAGGTGGTGGTACCCGGCTAAAAACCCCCACCCCTCCGCCTACGCCGCCAGGAGAACTGGAGTGCGGTTGCATTCACTGTACGCATCAACAAGTCCGATATAACGCAAATACGAACAACAGTGTGTGCCAGTGTATCAGGTGGGCTAAATATCTTTGTTGCGAATACGTTTGTGTTTTGCATGTCAAGTTTGACAGCGAGCAGTCCAACGCTGATAGAATATTGCGTGGCTGTCAGTAGATTTAGGTTGACAATAGCCATGTGGTGCTTCGACTAAACTCCTCTATCATGGTTCTCCTTCAGTATGATGGTGCATGAATTAAGAGTAACCAAAAATCTTGTCCCTCAGCCATGTTTATTTTTCAGATTGAACAGTTGTGAAGTTTAAGCACCGTGTTTCTTTGCAAAATGAAGACCAAACTTCTTTGAACACTCTGGTGGTGTAAACAAAGTGATTAAGAACTGTCCTTAATCGTTGCAGGTGTGTCCAGTACCGTCGATACTACGCTCGCTCAGGGCGCGCAAGTGCGTCCTCGCATGACGACCACCACGCCTGGCACTCGACGCCAAGACTCAGATTCCCGCGTGACGTCACGAGTCACCGAAGCCGTGGATACGGCGCCTCGAATTACTGCCAAGATGCTGGCCCGTACAGGACCAACCTGCACCAACGGCGCGCACCGGGGACTAGCCGCATGCGCGGGGCGCCGTTACACTACCACCCCCACGCCATACCCCCGATATGCGAAGAGGAGGAGA
>Ga0210059_1008788_pt1 | contig 15878 bp, 7 predicted proteins | sample Ectturendosymbi2_FD_188042 | JGI IMG/M metagenome (GOLD analysis project Ga0210059, IMG submission 188042) | Ecteinascidia turbinata endosymbiont from Florida, USA - Sample 2 (SPAdes) (version 2) | ecosystem: Host-associated > Tunicates > Ascidians > Unclassified | place: Key West, Florida... | reverse complement strand
TGTCCTCAGAAGTTTCGCACATTCACAGGACACCTTTGAAAAGTCGCCAAAGGGCAAAAATTCGCACCACGGTCGTCTGAGGCGCGTGAGAGCTGAAGAGTCGGTCTAGCGCTTGTCGCAGATCAAACGTCGGCTTGCCGATTTGCCTATACCCTTTCCACATGCAATCCACAGTTGTTCAAATATTCATAATAGTTTTAAATATAACGTTCTTTCCAATTACGCTGCATTCATTGCGATTCATGATACTGTACATGCAAAAACCAAACCTAACAACGGTCTCAGTGGAGTTGAGTTGCGTTTTCGTGAGCTTCTTTCGATTTGTGGCCTACCAACCACTTCAATTTTGCCAGATTTCACGTGCAAAAAATCAACAAGTTGAAAATCTAATGTAATTGGTGCACTGTTCTTTGCTTGGAAAGTTTCCAACCCATCGAAACCTGGTTTATGCTGTATTCACTGCGTTTTTTCTTCCTTTCATAATTCAAACCTGCCAATGTTCTCGATGGAGGTGCCTTTTCGCGAGATATTTTTTCTTTCGAATTTGTAGCCTATCAATCGCTTCAACGTTGCCAAATTTCATGCGCAAAGTTGAAAAAACAAAGACACTGGTTCAATGTTCATAGCTTGAAAAGTTTTAAAATTATTTTAGGCCCATTCCGTGTCAATTCTCAGGAAGTGGTCAAGGCACCCTCTCCATTTTTCCTGAAATTTTTCTCAAATTTTCATTACCCCATATGATGAATATCTGCAAAACTTGAAAGAAATCTGTCAAGAAATGGCATGATTATAAAGCTTTTTAGTTGGGGGGCGGTAGCCGGGAGGACACAAATTATTCATATTTGGCCATGTTTAAAGCCTTATTACTGCCGAACTGCATTAATAAACAACCCCAATTTTCACGAATGCTAGCACCTTTGCCAAATATTGAAAAAATAGCATTATCTATATTGTGACTTTCAAAGGTCAAAAGTCATGGTCCCCCAAAGTTGACTGTTTCTAGCTCTTGCTACAAATTTTCGAAAATTTTCAAACATCGCCACGGTTTCCTTTCGTGATAGTTTTCGCTCATATTTGGTAGAATTGTTGCTGAGAAAATTATCTTTGACGTTAGAAAATTTTATTGCAAAATAGCAAAAGGTTTGTGAAATATCTTGGGTCAAACTTGGCACGAAATGAAAAAACTAGAAAAGTGGGGTACCTTTGTCGCCTTGGTTCCCCGGTCATGGGTAAACTTTTTGATCTCACAAACCTTTTGACATTTTGCAATAAAAAAGTCAAAGATAATTTTATCAGAAACAAATTCTTCTAAATATGAGCGAAAACTATCAAGAAAGAAAACGGTGGCGGGTTTGAAAATTTTCGAAAATTTGTAGCAAGAGCTAGAAACAGTCAATTTTGGGGGGAAATGACCTTTGACCTTTGAAAGTCACAATATAGATAATGGTATTTTTTCAATACTTGGCAATGTTATCAGCATCCCTGAAATATTGGGGTTGTTCACTAATGTAGTTTGGCAGTAAAAAGGCTTTAAACATGGCCAAATATGAGGAATCTATGCCTCCCTGGCTACGCCCCCCAACTAAAAAGCTTTATAATTATGCCATTTCTTGACAAATTTCATTTAAATTTTGTGGATGTTCATTATATGGGGTAATGACAATTTGAGTAAAATTTCAGGAAAATTGGAGCTGGTGCCTTGACCACTTCTCGAGAATTGACACGGAATGGCCCTTTAGGGACCGCAAAAGCCGATTTATCGTCTTGATTGTAGGTTTTTCAGAGATAACTCGCGAACCACTGAAGGTATGTCGACAGGTAAAACATTGCACGAAAGGTTCTCGTGAAATCTTTTAGATAGGTCTAACAGCAAATTATGTTTGCACTTGAAATTTCTGAGAAAATCCGCTTTTTGCTTTGTTTCTTGCCTTTTTGGGAGAGTTCTTGATGATTTTCAAAAAAATTTATTGCCGCCGTTTTAGCTTTTTTTGCAAGGACTATACCTGACCTAGAGTGCTTTCAAGGACTATACCAAGTCACATGCCATTGTTTTAGGGTTGGGGAAAAACAACGTTGCGGCAAAAAAGGCAATTTGAAAAAAAGCGATTTTTTAGGTTTTACGCCAAAATCGCTGCCGATACTGGATTTCGGGGTGCAGCATTGGAACAACGCAAAAATACAACCAACAACAAAAAGTCTAAACTTTTCAAAATGCTTCACTGCACTTTTTGTCACTTTTCTTCAATTTTCGCACACTTGTCAGAAATTTTTTGGATCATTGGCATAACTTTTTTTTATTCTCATTACTTCTGCTTCAAATTTGGTAGGATGTTGTAGGACGCAGATGTAAAAATGTACTGCAACTTTCAGACTTATTGTGTTTGGTACAGGAGGTATGATATTTTACGTGTGAAAAATGACCAAAACTCCTCTATAGAATCAACAGATTCATTTTTATACTTTCCAAAAAATTTGCACAATTCTTGTTAAATATATTCACAAACTTTGGGTCCTGGTCGACATTTGCTGTGCCGAATGAATTTTTCGAACGTGTTTGTAGATTTTTCTTCAGGTTTTTGAACATACCCACCGCTTTTGTTTTGATTACTTTATTTTTTCAGTTCTCCCCTGTTTGAGTTCGCCAATGACGCCACAAAGCTATCGCCAATACCTCAAAATATGCGCGGTGAAAAACTTTTATTACAATACCTTCCTGATGAACGTAACTTTAGCGATTTGCGAGTTATCGCAAAAATTTTGTCGTAATGTCAATATATCGGCTTCTGCGGACCCAAAAGGGTTTCTTGCGCGAGATTAAAAATACCAATTATCTCAGTGGATCCGCCTCTTCGCGAGATGTTTTTTCCGTCGCTAAATTTCTTACCCACACAAGCAACAAGTTGAAGCAAGTAAAAACATTCGTGCAATGTTCATTGCTTGAAAAGTTCCCCTGGAATGCTAACGTTGTTGGTATGTCACACGATCACTGACCCCATGCGAATTTCACTCGTTTTCAAAAAAACAATCTTGATTATTTTTGGCCAAGGTTACCAAAGGTGAAAGTTTTTGTTTTTTAGGCTTTTCGGCCAAGGATACCAATGGTGAAAGTTTTTGTTTTTCTTTGTCATTTTTGGCAAAGGATACAAACAGTGAAGTTTTTGTTTTTCTTGGTCATTTTTGGCCAAGGTTACCAACGGTGAAAGTTTTTTATTTTTTAGCCTTTTCGGCCAAGGATACCAATGGTGAAAGTTTTGTTTTTTCTTGGTCATTTTTGGCCAAGGATACCAACGGTTAAAGCTTTAATTTTTCTTGGTCATTTTTGGCAAAGGTTACCAAGGTGAAAGTTTTGTTTTTTCTTTGTCATTTTTGGCCAAGGATACCAATGGTGAAAGTTTTGGTTGGTCTTGGTCATTTTTGGCCAAGGTTACCAATGGTGAAAGTTTTTGATTTGTTAGCCTTTTCGGCCAAGGATACCAACAGTGAAAGCTTTGTTTTTTCTTTGTCATTTTTGGCCAAGGATACCAATGGTGAAAGTTTTGGTTGGTCTTGGTGATGTTTGGCCAAAGATAACAATGGTGAACGTTTTGCTTGGTCTTGGTCATTTTTGGCCAAGGTTACCAACGGTGAAAGTTTTTGTTTTTCATTGACATTTTTGGCCAAGGTTACTTTTATTGGCCACTTCGGCTATGAATACCAATGATGAAAGTTATGTTTGTGATTTGAGATTTTGAGCAACCTCTGGCATCCCGCTCTGCCAAACGCGAGTTTGCGTTCGCTAAAGGCAATCTCTGTCACCCCACTGTGCAAGCAGGAGTTCGCGCTAGGCAACTGCTGGCAAGGAATTGCAAGTACGAGTATACTCGTACACCGGTAAGCAAGCGTTGGCATGCAAGTACGAGTATCTCGTACCCCGGAACGGAACGTGTTAAAAACAATGACGATGCTTACTAAAGTACTTTGATGAGGGCGTTAAAAACCGCGCAGTTCACTTGGATTTTCATTGAAAACCGCCCAGTTTACTTGGATTGGCAATAGATCCCAAGCTTGCAAAATGCTGTGGGCCCCGCCAGGTATTTTTTAAAGATTTGACCTTGCTGCCTGCAAAGACATTTAAGAGACTGCAACTGTTTTATCTGAATACTGAGATGATTGTAAAGCAAGGTTTTCGTGTATTAAAACGACTTTAAACTGTTTTGAGAGGCCGTTGGAATAATTTAAGAACCATTTTGGTCTCTCACAACCCCTGGAAAATCACAGGGCTCCGCGCCGGAAATATTCACTATCAGCTTCGATGCAAAGTGCAAATCTGTGTTGGTTAATTGGCCCTCTTCGGCGCGGGGCCCGATTAGAAGAAATCGGTCAAATCGGCTTAAAACCGGCCCTGCTCACCATTTTGGTAGCAAACGAAATTGCTGAACAATTATATCAAATCGTGAACTTTAGCAACATAATGTTTCGTGTTTGACACGAAACATTTTGTCATATTTAAATACAAGTTGTCACGTTTGATTTGCTGTAAACAACAATAAATTGCTGAAAAAGTTGAATCTACATTTTTTCATGATTTTGTGCAAACTCTGCGTCAAAAATATTGTTTGGCTTTTTCTCTGCAATATTTGACTTTTTTTGGAGGCAGCTGGCACATATTATTGGACTGGTGTATTGACTTTTTAAATATTTTGCTGAAAGTATTATTAGGCTTTTCTAGATAGTGCTTAATGTATTTTCTCAAAAGTCATCTGGCAACCCATAAGTTGTAGCATATCTGGCAAGTAGCAACCCACAATGCCAAAGGTTCGAGTGGAAACACTGTGGAAAGAGAGGAATGCTACAACTTTATTCTTCTAAAATATCGTACAACTAATAAAGAATTTTAAAAGAATAAAGTTGTAGCATATCTGGCAAGTAGCAACCCACAATGCCAAAGGTTCGAGTGGAAACACTGTGGAAAGAGAGGAATGCTACAACTTTATTCTTCTAAAATATCGTACAACTAATAAAGAATTTTAAATTTCATGTAATTTATCAATTTGGCTTTTTGTTACACGGTTTTGGCTTTTTTTAGATATGTTTCGGATTTTTTAGACATGGTTTCGGCTTTTCTTCTCAAAAGGTGTCTGGCAACCCTGCTGGTTTGGAATGCTATAGCCTCGAAAATTTCAACTGTCAGGAAGGGAAGCGTGCTTGTGAGAGAGGACGTAGTGACATTTTGATTCCAGAATGTGGTCGCTCGTACCACATTCAAATTAAGCCAAATTTCCAAAAATAATCACAAAACGCCAAACAAAATATTCGCGGCCAAACCACTTGTGAAAACGCTCAAACGACTTCTCAAATTTTCATAATTTGGCCGCAAAAAGGCCAAGTTCTAACAATGTGCTGAAGTATTTTCTGCCCATTTAAAGTAAAGCAACAGTCGGGTATTATATTTTGCTGTATTTTGTACGTAATTGCGTTATTTGTGTAGTGGATCATGGTGCACATTTGGGTAGGATAACTATTACCAAAGAAGGTATAGGAGTTGATGTGAAATTCTGCATCAGATATCAGCGTTGCTGTAAATGCAGACCCCACTTTTTGAAAACGATAACCCTATTTCAATTTTTCATTAATGCGAACGCATGGGGCACCCAAAATATTCAGCACAGGGGCCCCCAAATTGCTAAGACCACCACTGGATTGGGCTTTGCGGGAACTTTGGGAGGATGCATGGGTTGCTCTCTTGTGAAGTCTGCTTTTTTCGTGTACTGCGTCATAAACGGGATAGTTGATCTTGTGAGTTCACTTCGTTTGTCAGTTCGGTTTGACTGACGTAACTTTCGCTTGCCGCTCGAATCTCCATTGCAGAGCTTCCTTTACAACTGTTGTCTTTACGAGTGGTAGCGGTACACTGTCTAATGTCCACCACAGCAACATGCTATTAGTCATAAACATGGACTTCGCTCGGAGACACATGAGCTATGCTCACGCCCCTCCAAATAAAAGAAACTGTTGTGTTATCCTTATCATGTACATACAGATCAACTACAATAATTTGCCGTTTTTTTAATTCAAATGGGCCAAATTGCTAAAGCATCTTCATCAATAAGGTGGTAGCACGGTTGACTGAGCATGATGACGTCATAACGCCGCTGTTCAGAGGGGTCTTGCATTAAACCTCGCACCTGCTAGGGCCGGCCCTGGTTACACAATCAGTATATGTAACATATCCGACCCATGGCCACGGGGGCTTCGGGGGCAGAGCGCCCCTAATTTTTTGTGCCCCAAATTTTGTGCTATAATAAAAAACTTGTTTTAAACATGTAATAAAAACAAAAATCTTGCTCCTTAAAAATGTGTTTTGTCCCCTGGCGCCCAAAATGGCACCCAACGTTTGCTGAAAAACGCATGAAGACCTTTTTTTGGAGTTCATACCAAAAAAAGGTCTTCATGATCTTTGTGGGAGAAAATTTGTGGGCAAAGTCGCACAAAAACTTTTTAGGCAAGTTTGGGAAAATTCTGGCAAAAATCCTTCGCACCCCCAAACATTTTCTTGCTCCTACACCTATGGTTGTAACTTGTAGTTATACAGCAGCTGGAGATCCATAAAGCGAATTTTCAAATTCACGTGCAAGCAAAAGTCCATTATGCAAAATTATAAAGTTGTGCCTGAGAAGAGTATGATCTTCAGACAAAAAATAGTGCTGTTTTCTTGAAATATTTTGCAAGCAACTCGTTTCTTTTTTGTGTGTATAAGGAAATTTAAGAACCTTTTGCTTCTGCATCTGTATCAGTAAACAAATAGTAAAGCATTTTAATCCACAGATGTTTTCACTACTTAAGAAAAGTCGAAAAGTCCGTACGTTGGCCTTCCGCATTTTAACACGAAGTGCTGGTTCTTAAGATTAAAAACCATTGTCCGGCTTGGGTAAAAAGTCTTGAACTCCTCTCAAGCGTTGTTACCAGTTCTCAGGGAGTTTCAAGCGCCGTTGCTGTGCTGTGACGTTAAAACAACTCAACAGGCTGTGTAGTATCTACATCCTGGCACGGAAACTTTGGGGGTATTTCCAACTCCCCTGCAGAGTTTGACGAGAACCGAAGATTTATTCTGCAACAGTTAAAAGTAGGAAGGTCATACACCGCATGGTCAAGGGACAGACCAGGCATCAGGTATGTATATTCGTGAAAACGTCGCAGCAAGCGTGGTTCTTTCAAAGCAAGAGGTATTTTCCCCTCAGTGATGCCAATTACTAATTCGATCAAACTCACATGAAACAATGGGTAGAATCTTTAGTTACACACCGTTGTATCAGTTGAGGTTTGGTTCACGCACGCGCCGGGCAGAGCCACACCTATTCGCCGTTCAGCCACAATGGAACAATACAATTACAGGTATCGTGGGTGGTGCACATGTGTAAGTAATTAAAGTTGACTGTTGCGCAAAGACAGAGGGCGATGTGCTTCTTTGTGGTGCGAAGCCAAATTGGTTGCGATAATAGCTTCAGATTCGTGTCCTCATAAACGAGAAGCTGCTGATAAGCCACGATAAGTAAGCATCATTCCCGAGAATTGCGGAACGAAATTCGGAAATACCTCGTTTAATCGTGATGCCAGGACAGTTACTATCATTCCCAACCAAAATGCTTTTGAACAGCTCACGAGTTTTTAAGAGTGCAAATATGTCTTAGGTGTATAAATGCTCTTGTTTTGCATGCAAGGCGAAAAAAATACTCTGTGACAAGCGGAAAATGCCAAGTCAAGATGCTTAAAACCAGGTATACTGGAGTTAGGCACACTCAGCAGTAACATGAAGATTCGCTTGTTAATTAAACGAGCAACACCCGTAGACGTTGACAGAGATTTCTGTTAACTACGGTACTTCTGGCAATAGAGGTCACCGAATCATGTTTAGAAAATTGTTGTCCTATAGCAAGTATAGCATTTAAGGAACCCTTCTAAGTTTGCTGATATGTTGTTGGTCTAGCCCAGGGGACTCCAAACATTTTTGTTTGAGGACCATGAGCTATTGCACAACACTTTGAGGGCTGGACATAAACTCCCGGTACAAAATAGAAAAATGTTAAAGCATGGATGGCGTGTATGCATATACACAAATGTGATATAATAAAAGTATATTTATCAATGCGAATGGTAAAATGACGTCATTGATCTTAAAATTGTGGGCAAATCTGGTTTACGATAGGATGTAGCTAATATTGACAAAGACCTTAGATAGCGGCAATGTATCAGCTAGGCCTGCCTACAGCGCAGTATTACTTAGCCAACTGAGATTCATGTGTCCGTCTTACGTAATGTCATTTTTTCGGGATATGTTACATTCTGCCAAATCAACAAATTTTTCGTAAGTACGTTGTTTTCTAACTGTTGATGAAGTATCTTTGCAGGCAGGATGAAATGACTTCGCAGGCTGAATTTGACCGCCGGGCTGTAGTTTTGAGACTCCTGGTATAGCTGAATAAAGAACTAACACATCTTACATTCTAAGAACTGGAAGGACATTATTAGAATGCGATGCGGTGTGACTTCTTTTTTTCGAAAATGAAGGGTTGTGAAATCTACATGTTGAAATGGTGAAAAGCATTTTTGCGTACATCAGGCCCGTAACCAGCTTGGGACATCAGGAGGGGCGAAGGGTTTTCTGAAATGGGCCCAAACTTTTTGAACTATGTCCAATGGTTTCAAACTATATCCAACACATTTTTTCCAGGGGGCGAAAAATTTTCTAGGGGGACTTCGACCCCTGGTTACAGGCCTGGCGTACATTATGTGCAGTTTCAATACAGAAACCAATAGCACGATATGCGAGCCTCCTCACAAAAATATAAGAAATTTGCCAGTGCCCCTCCTTAAATAAGCACATACGTCTGTTAATCCGTTGTCTAACGATCAGATCTGTAAAACTTAGTAATATGTTTCGCTGATATTTCTGAAGCTCAAGGTTTGAGCAATCGCTACACCAGGAAAATCTTGTTTTATGATAAGGAAATGCTACAATGAACCATTTTTAATTTTTTAAACTCACGGAAATGCACATGAGGTTTTCAACAACTTTTTGTTTCATATTTAGACCTCCAAACGGTGAAACAAGAGCTGCACAACAGCAAGGAGATGTCAGCGCGGTACAAGAAGCTCTCGCAGAAGTTCATAGTGGAACAAATGAAAACACTATGAGCGATTTGACTAATCCGAGAGTGTGGTATCAGCATGCTGATTCTGTTCGAAAAATCATGCACAAATCATCCAACTTCAGCGAACCTTCTGAAAAACACGACGAAGAACAAGATGCCATATTTATCAATGGCAGGAAACAACTTCTGGCACAGAAGCTTCATTCAAAACCTCGTAAGTTACTGGCCTCTAAAAACATAAAGAAAATATCTTCCGAATTATGGTAACCGACCAAAAAATGAATTATGCAAGCTTGCCATCTAAAATTAATACAATGGTTTGTTGTTCAATGTTTGCTTCGTCTTGCAGGCAAGTTGGCTAGTTACAGGGTTTGCGCTTGAAAGCTGTTCAGACAGAAACCCTTGAGAAATCTCATACAATTTTAAGTGGCACTTAATCTGAAGAGATCCATACAGAAAAATATTTTAACGGATGTGCGCACCTTGCTCACTGGCTCTTCTGACGTCCAGATAATACCGTGAAGGTTTTGCCTCGTGGCCAGTATTTGTGGCTTTATTTTGGAAAATGGTTAAAACGTAAGTATATTTAACTTACTTGTGAGTTTATACAAAACACAAAAATAGGGCCAAACATGCTATGACTAAAAGAACTTTGTAACAGCAGTGAACAACACGTTGAAAATTTTTGTTGAGTGAAGTTACAATAAACCACATGCCGCAATGGGCTATGACGAAATTTTATCTTTAAAAACATATTCACAAAAATTCGAACTTATTCTAAAACAACAACAAAACAGTCAAGCATTTGTTGTTGTAGGCCTTATGGAAAGCGGCAATAATTGCATAACTCAGTAATGTCAAAATTGACCGCTGCTGCAGGCTAACTTACTCACACAGGCTACGCCATACATAGGCTACGTTGCGCCATTACAACAATCTTTCATCTATTTGAAGCGACATAAGAGATTGCACTTCGCTGCTGCTGTGCGCATTTGTAGCGCAACATGATAATAATGGTGCATGAAGCTTTCTGAGATGTGGTTTCATACGATCGTCACATTCTGTACGTGATGAGGATTCGTGATGTTTATGTTGTGATTTCTCTCTGCATTTTGCTTACTACGCGCTCACGCTAAAGGTAGCTTAAAATAAAACGCCGCAAGTTCTTCGCGGGCAACGAGTTTGATACTTCTGTTTCAGCACGGTGTCCAAAGTTCGACCCGCCGGCAGGCGGTAACGAGGTTAGATGGCGCCCGGGGTAAGAAGTAAGTTTGGCGCCCCCATGTTCGAACCTGAGGTATTTCGGAAGCAAATGCCCTGTATTGAAGAAAGTACTTGTGACATTGTTGGGACTTTTCGGTGCCCTCCGCAGTCATTCGCCCCCCCCGCAGTGATTCAGCGCCCGGGATATGTGCCCCCCATCGTTACGCCCCTGCCTGCGGGCCAATTCACATGACCCGCAGCTTTGATTTCAGAGTGTGTTGTAGCCTATAACGGCCAGCCAAAGCTTAGATTACGTATCTATGTTGGAGCGACGGAAGTTTTTCGCTACGTAAAATGTTTCCCGTCGTGTTTTAATGTGCTGAGAGCAAATATGAGCACGAAAACCATGGCAACGAAAGGCAGACGTGATACGACTATCTGCAAAAAATGATGCTGACTTGATTCGACTCCACATATTTTGTGAGCAGGCATTCTCAGTGATCAAACTAAACAAGGACCGATTAACGCCAAGTCTAAGTGACTCCCACTTAACGTGCCGGTTTGAGAATCTCAACACTACCTCCAACCGGACCTGGCTTGTTTAATGAAATCCAAACCTCAAAATCACCCTTCTCACTAATGTTAGCAACAATAGTGTTTATTGGTGGTACTGAAAGTTTGTAGAAGTTTCTGAACAATTACGTGCAAGAGCAAAATGCTGCAACTTTGCTTTACTTAAAGCAGCGCTTCTCAACCGGTGGGCCGCGGCCCACTGGTGTTCCGCGAAATGTTCCGAGATAACGCAATAATTACTCCTAGTCATGAGTTCTGAAACAAATTTTTCGTGAAGTGGGCCCAAAATCAAAGTCTCGGCGAAAAGTGGGCGGCGACCTCAGAAAGGTTGAGAAGCACTGACTTAAAGGCTTAAAACACGTGTTTAAAATGATCGCGAACTATTAATTGCAACTATCGTATTTATACTATGTTATCGTAACTTATCGTACTAATCACAACTATATTTGTCCGCTTCATGCCAGTATGAATTATTATAGAGGGCTTGCTCTATGTTGTCTGACTTCCCAGTTAAAAACAAAAGCACAACTGTTTTCAGAGTTGTTGTATGCCTGAATAGATTGTGTGGGGTTACACTTCCATTGGAAACATGAAAAAGATAACTGTGACAATTAAGATCATTGTGTCGCTGTATATTTGCGTCCAAGTTTTACGGTTAGAAAATACTGGAAGGGATTGCTGGATCAAGTGCACCCTGACAGTTTACATGATCGAATTTGGCCCTTTTTGAAAAAGGTAGCATACCTCTGTGTTACGGCTATCCCTGAAGCTGCGGCATCTTCATGTTCGCGTGAAGACTGAAAGAAAATTTTCAGATTTTTTCAAAACTTATAAAATTCTTTTTTACATTTAGACAAATCGCCTGTTTATTCGACAATTTTAAACTTGTTGTTATGTGCCTTAGTGTTGGGGGATGCATTTTTTGAGCATGCATGAGGAGATTTCGAGCATTCATCAATTTGAGCATAAAAAATGTCGAATAGGAATATCTTTTTCTAGTCAATACGCTCCCACTAGAAGAGACAAACTCCTCTAAAGGCTTTATTTCTTCGTGGCTGTGCCTGTGTTGCAATTGTTGGCATTGTGTCTTCTGTTTCAGTGCCACCCATTCAAAGTGTTAACTCCAGGAACTCAGCTCGGAATGAAGTTGACAAGATACACAGTGATTCTAAACATCCTACAACATACTTGGAAAGTGTAGGTTTGCATACGACACATTCTGATTTCGTGAAAGTCCCAACCACAAGCAACCACCCCGAAGAACATCAGGGCGAGATGAAAGTTATCATCAAAGCAAAGAGACGTTGCGAACTGCAGCAGGAAAAAAATGAACTAGAAAGTAGACGTTCTCATTCCAACAGCCCAACAACAGCAGTAAGCAAACTAACCAAAGACACTGTTGAGCAGAATAAAAACAACGAAGCGTCCATCACAGATAACCAAATTTTGCCAGGTAAGTGCAGTTACTTTTCATTTAAATTAGGACCGTCGCAGAGTTGCTCTCAGAACTTCTCAGAATCTTTGAACGTTCCAAGCAAAGGTAAAATAGTGCAGTTAACTTACGTGAGAATATATTTTGTTGTCATTCGGTAAAACATTTCTCCAGTACAAACTTGAAATTGAGCAGCATTTGTTGCCTCATGGTTGTAAATCGTACTGTGACGCTTCCTTTTCTCTGTTTCTAGTATAAATTTGACTTGATTGTTCACTGCATTTCGAAACCTAAGTTTTATTGATAATAACTACAAATTTGCACCCTCAAATTTTGAACAACCGGATTTTGAAGATCCATTGCTTCTAAGCTTTTGACAGATAAATGCACATGCGCGTTGGTGCTTGTGAATAAGAAAATATTTGTGAAAGTTAAAGTATGAGACAAAGAACCTTCTCGAGGTGCTCACACATTTTCTTTTGGTTTTACCTTTCCCTCACAATAATACAACAATATATAATCTTTTATACTACTTTTCGTTGCTGGAAGAAGTGCATTTCATTTGCTGAATTTGTTTCATTTGCAGTTTGAAGTTGCGTCACTAAAAACATCTGCTAAATTCTACAGTAATGTGAATGAATGCAGTACCAAAAATTTGTCCTGGCGTTCTAGTTTTTGTGGTATTATGTGTGTTGGGGCTTACGTTTAATTTTTGTGTGAAATCATCAGGGTTATGTGATGACATCATATTGACTCAAAATAATAACAAACCTGTATAGCCTTGCGCATCAGAAAGGTATGTAAACCATGTACAATCCTGAGTAACCAAACTGTCGCTGTGCCTAAACGAAAGTAAATATCAATGAAGCCGAAAGAACAACCACGCTTGTTTGCTTGCGTAATCCACAAACCATGTTACTGTAAAGCATTTTTTGGGAACTTGAAATGCTTCGCGCTGTTTTGTCAATGAAGTGCTCGACGCGGATCTCATTATTTTTAAAGTGACTCGACTTGGAGAAAACTCATACGCAACGCATATGGTAAGAAAACAACGCAACAACCTGCGTGTCGGGGAACTTACCTCAAAAGTGATGGCGTCAAAATATTGATCATTTTCTGTTTCAAATAGGATCGATGATCACAACTGCAGTTTTTGTAGCAAATCACAACTTCACAAATGAATAGTGAACATAATAAATGAGTTTCGTGAATGAAATACATAAATCTTGAGGTAATCAAAATATAAGACCAAGACTCGTAAGAATGAAGTTGGTGTTCTCAGCTTCGAAAGTAGGTATTGGTATTAAAAATAGGAAAATTCTAAACATTTACTAACCAGCCTTAGCTTGATTGCAACGAAAATCATCATAAAAACGGATCCATATTTGCATAAAAATTGTAGAGGTCGATTGAAATCCAAAGTAAGATTGCGGTTAAAATAGGAAATTTGGGGTTCTTGTTCTGAGTATACAGTGTGTGTATGTTACGCGTTTTGGTATTTGCAACAGGAAAATATCTTGGCATACCTAGCATGAAATCAAGACTTTCCTGCAAAAAGGTTTGTCTGCAAAATTCTTACCTTGAAAAATTTGATAACTAAAAACAATTTTTCGATACCTACCAAAAGATGCAATTTGCTTGTCAGTGGACCGAAACCCTGATGAGAAATATTTTTAACACATAAAATTTATGTTCTAAAAAAGCGGAAAAGTAAATGCAGGTAGCCAACAATGTTATTCTTGCCACATGCTTTTCAAAAACCAAAATCAATTCTTGTTAATTTAAACGTATTTTTTCACTAACAGGCAGTCACAATACGCCTTTAAATCAATTTGTTGTATCCTTTGTATCTCAGAATCGTTGGCAATGTTTTTAATGCTTTTCTCAGTTTGCAAGTGCGATAAACAGATTTATTTGCTAGTAACATCAATACTTTTGTGGCTTTGACGCTTTTGCACGCATTCTACATTTTCATCAATTCTTTGGTAATTTTAACCAAAAACTCTAACTACAGATTCATCACAAAGGGATGTTTTAATCGTGTTGTTTTCCATTTGCATGCTGTGACTTGATTTTATTGATTTATATAAAATGCTTTTTTTACTTTTGACCACAGTTGCCTGACGCATCCGCATTTAAATTTTACAGACATGCTAATATTACTGCTTGTACTGATAAAAATTGACATGTGGACATCTGGTGCTCTAAAAAACAAAGTGGGCCATCAAAACCTTATCATCACGCGCAAAAATATAAAATATATTAGCTTAACATCTTGCCGTAGGTTTTTGTGATAATTACCTTGTTTAGATCTGCTGAAGTGACAACAGTACGGCGTGCCGTTTCAGTTTTTTTACTTTGAAAATAGATGGGATTTCAAACTTTTCTACGCTATATAAAAATTTTCTCGAATTTTTGCAAAAATTTTGGTTGCGGAAGGGCTAGCCTACTTGCTCTCCTACAGCCACGAGCACGAATAACTTTTTTGTGATTGAAGTATCTAATTGAAGCAATTTTTTTCCTGATGCACTAGATTTGCGAATCAATGAAACGATCTTATCGCAGCACGTTGCTTTGTTGGTCAGATGTCACAGACCTTTTTCTACATAATTTTCGATTAGTTTTAATACCTCATTCATCTATCATTTGTCAAATGACTTCTCTTCTTGGACGCTGACTTTTCTTTTGTTTATATGTCACACACCAAACTAAGACCATATAGAGAAACGGCCCAATTTTTTCGAGTGAAGTCCAACTTAGTTCGGAACTTCTAACACTTTTCCGTCCCTATACTGTCTGTAATCACAAACACTGATAAACTTTATCAACAGGTGTTCTGCCTAACCTCAACCAAGGCCGGTGCTGTCGCCGTCCGTCTGTCAGCGCTGATCAAGGCAGTGAACGATCTCGACTAAGACTACCTGTTCTCGGCAGACGATTGGGACAAGAGGTACAATCTAGATAACTTCGGCGTAAACTTTTGGACTCAAATATTTTTTTGGCAATGTGCGCAGAAATTTTTTCTCGTATCAGCTTCACAATCAACAAACGAATTAGAGGTAGTTTTTTGCATTGTGTAAACGTAATGGTGTAATGCAGCGTTAAAACAATCAAGAAGCGGAGAAATGTTCTTTCAAATAGAAGACATGCTTTTTTTGTGGCCAACATACCAAGATGACTTGCTTTACCAACGAGTATTCCACTCAAAAATGGAAACTAAAGCACCGATCCGTGAGGTCGCAGTGATTAAGAGAAAACGTTTCCTCTGATAAAATAGGCGGAGGCCGGTGCTGCCTTACTTTTCCTCCAACTACGCTATGCTATTAGTTTGCAGCACAGGCAGCTTAAAGACTGGTCGCGCAGTGGTATAGCGCGAAATTGAAATGGTGTGCGTCGAAATAAATTTTTCAAGATATACAGGGTGTCCATAAAGTCTTGCACACATTTCAAAATGTAATTGCGAAGTAACTAAAGTAGATAAAATCATACAGTTTTTTGCAAAGTGAAGTTTGTTTATTAAAGTTTAAAATTAAAAAATTTGG
>Ga0210059_1008787_pt1 | contig 15878 bp, 11 predicted proteins | sample Ectturendosymbi2_FD_188042 | JGI IMG/M metagenome (GOLD analysis project Ga0210059, IMG submission 188042) | Ecteinascidia turbinata endosymbiont from Florida, USA - Sample 2 (SPAdes) (version 2) | ecosystem: Host-associated > Tunicates > Ascidians > Unclassified | place: Key West, Florida... | reverse complement strand
TAATGACTCCGTTGGCGTGCGAAGATCCACTCGTCAAAGAAAGCCCGTTGTTCGATACGGTGCTGTGCCGTATATTTAGTTGTCCATTTTCTTTCGTTCCTTCAACATATGTTGTTTGTGCGGGGGGAGATTGTGGTAATCAATTCCCTAAAGCGTAACAGTTGCGCGCGTTGATTGCTTCCTATGCATTCCTTGGTTTGCGTCCTGACTTTCGTGTTCGTTATCGTCATTCTGTTTTGACCGTGGCTCTGTTCACTGCTGTTCTCTTTTCTGAATAAAGCCTTGTTGAGGTCGTGTAGTATAGAGTTACTACAGAAGGCTGACCTATAGGCTCAGCTGTTCGGCCTGTGTCTTTAGAACCCATCGAAGAACAAGCATCATTTCTCGTTTTTATACATTGTCTCAGCATCACCGACAGTGCTACAGAAGCATTCCTTAAATTATTTTTGAACTAACCCAAATGTCATATTATAGTGCTACCTTGCTAAAAACTGCATGATTGCTACGTCATGGTTCCCTTTCAATCTGCAACTTAATATGCATCCATTATGTCATAACAGTATAATTCAAAGGTAGATTTGATTTAATGACAAGTTGCTATAAACGCAGTAGCGTTTACAATGGGCATCAACTATTGTGATCGTGGGAAAACAGAAAAATGTCAGTGAGCGAAATTATTTGTTCAAAATCTTTCATAAAAACGTTTTGCGAAGCAGTATTTGCTCAGTGCCATTCTGTCATTTGTGCAGGTTTGTTCTGACTCATTGCAGTCAACTTGCATTTAAGCATGGAGGTCTGCGGTTATTTTAAAGTCAGAAGCTAAAATTGTGGTTGTACGGCACGATGTAACATGATAAAATTTCCTTGCATTTATTGCTCAAATTCAACTGGACTGTGCACAGTGAAGATAAAAATTGTGCTGAACCGTGTGACAAAGTAGAGTAGGTTGAGCCACAAAAATTGAAATCGATTTTTTTTCTGGTGTGATTTTCTTGAATCTCGGTAACGTCAATACTTGATGTAAAACTGCGGAATACGAGAATTGATCTTCAAGGGTTGCACTGCTGCAGTTCAGCTGCGGTAGTCTTGGTAATTAAATTCCTTTCTTTTCAGTGGAGTCAAGTTTTTGAAATCAAATAACTTTTGTGCTATTTGTAGTTCACTGGTACAAATTTGAAGGATGTCATGTCCATGTTTTCCCAATTCTTAGCTTCAAAGAAACTCATACCCACTCGGTATCACTGAATAGAGTAGCATCACAGTTTTACAACTCAGACCACATTGAAATCTTTCTTTTTGCTTTTAAATCTAAAAAAATTGATTCCATCTCAAGGTTTCATTGAGTTTCTTTCATAAAATCAAATATTTCATCAAAACAAGACTGCATTGAAATTTGTAGATTTTACCTACAGTGAATAAATAATTATTTGAAATAGATTTGGCACTTCAATTGTGTTGAAATCAGGTGCAGTTGGAAATAAACACTAGAAATACAAAAAAATTTTTCACAATGTGCGTGTTATAACCACTGCGTCTCAAAATGATCTAACTGATTTTGAGCTTTTGCCTTCAAACCAAGTGTAGCAGAATGGAAACGCAAACGTGACTCTCTTGCACACAAAGCTATTTGCGACATACGCGATGTGCGTCAGAGACGTGTTGAGAAATCATGATCCAATTTCCTCAAAATTATTTTCGGAAAATCGTCAGCAATCACGATAGCCTTTGTGCAATTAAATTGCTCGTCAGATTTACGCTAATCACGCTTCTTAACAAAAACAGATCTCAAATGGCCACGTCTCTCTAATGTTGTCCATTGAGAAAAGGCGGTGTACTTTTAGAGGTTTTCGTGTCCTCTGTGTTTCAGAGAGCGAGAAAATTTGTTTTTGGAAATCGTTGGATATCTTATTGCGGCAAAAACTATTTCTGCTTGCCCCAATAGATGTTGTGAAATGCATTTTAAGCGAATATGAAGCTGTATGCTTGCATTAAAAGTACAAATATTGTGTTCATTTAATCATTAAAATATTTCAATTCCATTCAATATTTTCCTACACAAAATCTTCAAAATATTCTTTCTCTCTTTGACATTACCCTTCCATGACCATGGGGGAGATCATGAATTTGTAAATCAGTTATAGCTGCTATCCATAAAGCGTGTAATGATGTGAATACGCCTGTTGTGGCAATGAGAACTGATGCTCTGCATACCACTGCACTCAGTAAACATTTGGCTAAATGTCCTTTCTTGTGAAAGAGGAATGATGTGAGATCATTATTGAAACAACTCAAAGTAAGTTTGATTTAAGTAAAAAATTAATGCGACCTAAATATATTATTTCCAGTTTTTTTTTGTTTGTTAACCCTGGAATGTACTTATGGGTTTGTCAAACCCAGGTCAAATGAGGTCACCACGTGATGCCTACTTAAGCCTGCGTTGGCGCGCTTTCCACGTTTCAGTAGCTTCACATTTTTGTGCGACCAGTTAGTAAGTGTGCGTGCGGTCATCCACGATTTTTATGGATTTTGCAAAGGGAGTGAAATCGGGTTAAGCTTACCTGTCGAAACGGTTAGTGTGAGGTGGCATGGGCAAGCTAGACCCACGTTATGGTTTAAGGGGATATAAGCGCCAGGTAGCTGTAACTCACTCAGCGCATGCTTCTACGGTCGTGTTAGCAGTATACAACATAAGAAGTTTACAGGCCAAAAATTTTTTGTTTATGAGTAATTCAGTTCAGGCATATATGACACCTTCGCTATATTTGTCTACTCACATTTTCATCAAAAATCGTATGATATTAGAGTACAAAGTAACCTTGTTTGTGCTCATAATTCTCAGTGAGACTTATATCGTCGGTGCAGTTTTTGTGATAATCTGCAGTTGAAGGAAAGTATATTTTTTTGTTTTTGAAAACTGGATTCATCAAACCCGAAGAAATAGTTAGTGCGACAAAAATGGAACAAAAGTATTCCAGGCTTTTAAAACACGTTAAAAACAAGTTTAAGTATCATTTCTGGTATACTTATGTAACCCAGAAACCATAATGAATGTGTTTTGAAACTGAGACTCATGTGCGTGCATTGTATTCAGACTGTATTTCTGGAAAAACTGGTTTACAGAATGTGTTTTCGTCTGTTCTTGACTGAGGCAAATACCTGTTCCATCTTTAATGATCTGCTTATTGCACAACGAAAGACAGTTTGTTCATTTGCCAAACATAATTACACATGGAATTTACCTTTAAGTGAAATAGTCTTTTATCTCTTCATACGATGCTGTTACATTTGCACTGGAGTCCTGGACGGGTTAAAATTTTTGTCCATTCCAGCCATGCACCCGCAAAATTTAAACCTGCCCCGCACTCACAGGAGTATGAGGAATTTTGCCCCTCCCGCCCGCACACTTCAAACTCCCACCAGCCCCGTAGACCACCCAAACGCGTGACCGCCTCGCACTTTTTCCGTCTCATACCCACACCTGTCCGAAAACTACTAATAACTCATAACCAGGTCAAGTTTTGTTGCAATAAAATCGTGAGAAATATGCATTTATTTTTAATAAAGTTGTAGTAAAAGTTGCATTTACGCACAGTCATTTGAAGTCACAGTGATTTAGTCAAGCGAGATATCGAAATGTTATGTTAAATATTTCCAAACAATATCTGGGGAGTAATTGCGATCTTTTACCTGCAGTTTCCGCAGCATGTTGAAGCTTCGGCAATTTATCAATTTGACGTACAGTTTTGGACTGATGTTTGGCCGGGTCATTTCTACAATTGCTTTTAGGTCATCATTCAGTTCGAATCGGTTATCAAAGAGAACAAAACTAGACTGAATTAGTTCTAAAGCATGTTCTTTTAATCACACTTTTACATACTGCGCAATAGGCTGACATGATAAAAGTTGCATGTAAAAAAGGAAAAAGTTGCATTATAACATTCCTGCAACCAACTTAAAACATCGTACTATTAAATTCTGCGTATTTCTGTAGCTGTTGGAATCTATAAAAAATTTGAAAACTTACCCTACTCATAAAGCCTGAAGACAATTCTACCAAGCAGCAAAATCTAGCTGCTCATTCTTTTCAGTGGCAACCAAAACTTTTCCACATATCTGATCTTCGCATTCAACAGATTTGAGGTGTAAAAAAACACGTTTAAGTCCAGTTGTGACAAGCTGTGCGTTAAGCGTTGTCTTATGCATTTAGAAGGGCTGCTATACTTGATTATTCTTCCCAACGTACGGCGGTAACATTTGAAACTGGTCACTTGCCCGCCGCTAGTGCTTCCAACCCGGGTTTTACCGAACACGAAACCCGTTTTTTTTGGCTATTTTCTACTACCCGAAACCTGTTATTTTTCAACTACCTAATCCGAGTATTTTAAGAAACCTGGAATTGCTGTTGCATTCAAATATTAGTGATTCTGATAACACTGAAGTTGCAGATTGGCGCGTGTAACAGCCAAATTAGCACCTTTGAACTTTCAACTATTATCATGAGTCACGCTGTGCGGTTTTTGCTCAGTGACCAACGCACGTTCGTTGTTGGTCCGCTTGTGTTTTCGTTCAGTTGACCTATTTAGACGGATCGTGGCGTCATTTTGCTCATAATAGGTGTCTACGCCAACTTTTGTCTTTTCGCTAACCTAATTAAAAAATAACTGCCACGTGAGGTAGTTCTTCAAAGGTATGCCATAGTTACTAATTAGTTCATTTATAAGCTGTTATTGTTAGTTAATATACAAGCTGTGATTTTTGCAACGCAATTCGTTCTTTTTCAATTTGCAACAACTTTCCACAAAATAATCGGCTTAGCTTTAGATGCGGCCTTAAGTAGATTTTTAATTATACACATTGAGACAAAAGACATTAGTAATCAAAGAAAATCAGAAGCTTAGATCCATTTCTTATACAACAAGGCTCAACAAACACCAAAGTGTGATATGTGCTCCGTTGTACCAGAGGAGGTGGTTCAAGCGCCGACTGCTTGATCAACCACAGGAAATCAAAGCACAGAATCCATGAGGGTGAAAACCACAAAACTATTCCGGCAGAGGAGATCCAATCAAGAAGTGTGATAAAGTATTGAGTCTTTTTGAGACTACAAAGAAGAAGTAAAAAATAATCTTGAAAAACTGTTCCATGCCTTGATTAAAATTAAGCCCAAATCAATGGAACCAGAGAGGGATTTTTCAGCCACGGGACTATTTGTCACAAAACTCAGAAACAGACTGAATGATAAAAGTGCACTGTGATTGTCATGCGTCAGTATTGTAAACATCACTGAAAAACTGTGCTTAACTTAATTGATATTTCACTAATTTAGGCAGGGATCGATAATAGTAATTTCACAATGATATTGATTTTTATCGCTCAAAATCGTATTCATTTCAAAATCCGAAAAAACGGGTTTTCCCGTATTTTCTTCTCAGCTTCCCGAAACCCGGGTTTCAAAAATTTGCCAAGAATTGGAAACACTACCCACCACATGACAGGAGTCTGAGCTAATGTTTCGCACGCTTGGGATGTGACATCATAATGTAAAATTCCTATAGGCCTACTGTCCTAAGCGCAATGCCGGCAAAAATTTTGTGCTGTACATCCACGTTTTTGCGATTTTTGAGCTGATTTGCTTTGGCTCGACACTGAGTAACCCACACAAAGATTTTCTCAACCCACGCCCGCCCAGCACCGGCGCCAAGCGAGACTCGCTCCCGTCCCGAAAAAAGTTCAAACCGCACCCGCCCGCACCCGCACGGAAAGCAGTGCGGGTACCCGCAACCCGCGCGGGTAAACCCGCCCCTCGCAGGACTCTAATTTGCACACAGATCCAAACCAACAGGTGAATTTCCAAATGATCCTCTTCCTTTCTTTGCTTTCTTTATACTTTTCTCTTACTTGCACTACAGTGCGTTGATATCACTCTTGATTCCAAAAGAAACCCTAATTTCTTCAGTTTTTAAAAATCAAATTGAAAACCAAGTTTGTTGAAACTTAGGTCGATTTTTACATCAACTACATAATCGTATGTTGTTTTTTTAAGTAACATGTTAATCTAAGTCTTTAAGCCGGAAAAGTTTTTCCAAATTTGTCATGTTTAACATGGCCTTAGCATATTCAGAGCCAGATTTTTTTGAAACTGTGAAGACTTCTTTGATGAATCAGATCTTTTGGCTAGACCTTTAGCTGTTGCGGGATGGTCAAGTGCTTTGAAAATGCTTCTTCTATGCTTTTCACTGCACCTTTCCAAGTGCAGCTTTGAGGTTTTCAAGGTTTTCAATCTTTCTCGAACATAGACGCAGATGAATGCTAACTTTAAAGAGAAAGTCATTCTATAGAAAATGAGATTTGTTTATTTTTTGTGTTTTATTTGGTTTTCAAACAAAAATAAATTGAAATACGTTTGTAGCTGATGAGTTCTCTCCGAAATTGAGCACTTTATGGAATGACACAACTAGAGCTTTTCGCAGTACAGCAGACCAATGTAGGCCTTGTTTAACCCTATGATTCTTATCCTTTTCTTTACCAGATATGTCTCTTTCTTCACCACACATACTTGTCCTTTCGTTTCAAGCTCCCTGGACACAAATAAGTTGTAAATGCAAATGCATTGTTCAGTAAATTTATTGATAAAATGTTCATTGTTTTACAGCATTCAGCAAGGTCTCGTGCCCCTATACATTTTTCGACGCCCATCTGGGTTGCGCGCTCTCACGATCATGAACCAATGGTTTAAGCTCTCAAAAATATTTGGTACGTGCTTTTGTTTTGTTCAGAAAACAACTACAAATACTCTGTTGACCAAAAAGGTGATCGTCCAAGAAAGCAATATCTGCAAAATATTGCTTGCAATCACCTTTATAGGCTATCCTTGATTTACCAATTCCTTTTGACGTGTGACTATGTAGACTAAACACAGCTCTAACCAGTGCATTGCGAGATTACTTCAAATGACGTGATGTGTTATGCGCAAGCGTGTTCAAGGAAGATTTTCTTTCGTATGTATTGCTTTCCACCACGATATGACCAGGATATTGTTTTGCCAAGGCAAAAATGGACACTCTCTATGCTAAAAAAACTACTTTTCTAAAACTTCAATAGATTTTGTATTTATCAGTTGCTTCTCAATTAAAACAAATTCTTCTGAATGAAAAACACTGATTTCTTAAGATGTTTTTGTGCTAAAATTATGTAACAATTGTTGTCATGTCTTTTGGAGATTTGAAATAATTCTCTCAAAGCAATAAGTTTCCAATTGATTTTTGTCTGTGACACACAGCCACGCTTGAAAACAAAGCGGAGACAAGCGGCAGAATTTGAAAAAGTTCAAACGAACGAGCGCATTTAGCACAAGAAGCCCTGTGCGGCCATTTTTGAACGTTTTTGAAATTTAGCGTTTTGCATTTTCGTTGTTATTGCTCCATGCTTCGTCACACTCGACTTTTCGTAGCATGTAATAACGTTTTTGTAGCTATTGGAATTTTTTATTAGAGCTTTTGGAAGCGGAGTGTTTCAAACATCTCAAGCCCTGAACGGTGAAAAATGACCTGTTCGTGTTCAGGAGGTTTTATTCCTTTAGTAGAGTTAATTTCTTAACCTAGAAACGCAGTTCCGCAACTTTGGGGCAACAAATGACGAATTTTCTTCTGAGAAGCAAAAGCTAGACTGATATTAAAAATTGGTCTTAGTGTGTTTCAAGAGAATATTTTGTCAACAAATTATTTTTCACTGTGGGCTACTTTTTCACATAGCAGAAACATACAAATATGATTTACTGGATTGTTTCAATCCAACATTTGAAGTAAAATGAAGGAAAACGTTACTTCATAGTTTTACAGATGAACGGTCAAAAATGACCTTTCTTGTCCTTGTAGGTAGAAAAATATTTCAGGGCTTCTGGTGTTAATTTCAAATGGTGTCACAGACAAAACAATTTTCCGACGTTATCGTTACAGGATATTATACACGACACGCAGGAACATGTGCCAATCTATACAACATTTATAATAATTGATTGGACATGCGACATGACACCACGCGTATACGAAAGCATCAGTTTTGAAATCCCGAAAAATATGAAACTGCTGACTGATGTCTTTTCTTTATCACGCTTATGGAGTTGTCAAAATTATGATTACCAGATTCCACATCGATTATAATTTTTTCCAACATTTTCACAGTATATTTTTCTGGTAGCTCTATCGACCAAATATAAGCAAGCTTGTTGTAATATCGTTGACCACACTTCCAAGAAATCCAACTGGTGACGGCGCCCTCCTTCGAGTGTGCTCAGTAAGTTTGTCCCACGCTGAAATTGACACAATCATGTAAAATGCCTTAAATAACGAAAATCTTTGATTAACTCGGAAAGTAAATTCAAATAGAGTAAGAGGGGAATGTTTGTATGCTAAGTGAACAGGAAACAAACGTTTGCAGGCGCAAAAAATCTTTCAGTTTCATATCAGCTAAGTTTTCATTCCTCGACCCAGGTCACGAGTTGTGGGTCACAATAGCCAAATTGTATATATTTCAAGTACATCCCACAGAAAGCGAATGTTCTCTGAAAGTTTTTTTAAAGCAACGGATATACAGCATAGTTGCAGAGTTCGATATACCCTGAGCGAACATTCTTTAAATTGGAACAGAGAAATCTCATTAGAGATAAATTAGAAATATCAGCTGGGACATTTGACCATTTGACTGGAAAACTCGAAAAATTTGGGAACTTCATGCTGGCAACATTCTTTGGAAAATGCCTTAGATGTCATTGGACATTTACTGGGAATATTCTAATTCCGACAGTAATTGTTTGCTATTTGGAGCCGGTTGATATATTGGAACTTGCTGACAACCTTAAGATAATTTGGGATCATTTGCTGTCCCTGAACCATCACCTTATTAAGAAATAACTTGGATTGAAAGGTGATTTCACAACGTTTAATGAAAGAAAAACTGCTCATCTATTTCGAAAAGCATCCTGGGAACAAAAGGTATGGCAGGCGACATAGACTATATTTTCAAATTGCTCTTTTTTTCCAACAAATACTAACCAAAAATTAACAAAAATGTAATATGCAAACTTCAGTCAAAAGAAATTTTAATCGAATTTCGTACTATTTTTCATACATTTTTTTAACTTTGAAATGGCTTCATGATTTAGACTTCATGGTTTGATATTGGCATGTTTACTTCAGTAAAGGAACGCACAAAGGAGATATTTACTCGGAATTTTAGTAAATATGGGAAACGAACACATTTTTTTTGTTTAGGTCATTTCGTCTTATTTAGTTCTTCCCGTGTTCCAATGAGGCACTGGATTTATATTTTGTGCACTTGGCACAACCAAAAACATTATGAAATTGTTGTATAATTCAACACAACATCACTCTGTGTAAAAATTGTTGAATGCTCGTAGCACTCACCGGCAAAATCTCCGCAACGACTTTTGTGCGTAGAGCGCGTTTGCACGACTCCGACAATGCAAAGACGGATCAGCTCCATCATCCACTCTGTAAAGAAATTTTCGTCTTTCTTTCACGAGTGTCCTTGTGAGGCTCCTGCAGGCGTGCAATGTGTTAGAATGGCATGTCTTTGGCGATTCCAATTTATCAAATTATTCTTAAAATTGGCTGCTTTGAAGCAAACATCACAGGTTGAGGATGTCCTAATGCAATCATGATCAAATTGTTGCCATTGTGAGAATAATGCGTTTGTTAGGTTTCAAATATTTCTGAAAAAATACTAATCAACGCAAAATTCATTCCCTTAGTTAAAAGTAAATATCGTGAATATCTTTGTATCTACAGGTACAAAACTAATAACTGAAGATTTGTAGAATATAAACCTTTTTTCCAAAAGACTCAAATTAGTTTCAATACTACTTCTAATTTTTGCTCATGTTCATGAAATTTTTGCCTTGCAATGTGTTGTCTGCAGTTTTTTTAATGTCTTAGAAACCTTGTAGAAATTGTTAAACACCTTTCAAAAATTCCAAACAAATGGCGTTGTGTATACGGAGGAGCGAAACATTTCACACAGCACTACTAATTGAAACACAAAATGTATTCATGTTTGCTTGATACTTCTTTTCAAAAATTGAAAATGTGTGACTGTGTGAATGCACACAACCCACACAACCACTTGTGTAGGAGTCGGGGGTGCAGGGGTGCAACCGCACCCCCAAAAGTTTTGATTTGGTAAAAATCCGGGCAAAATCATTTGAAATCAGGGCAAAATCTGTTGAAATTTTGGCAAAATCTGTTGAAATTTGGGCAAAATCTGTTGAAATTTTGGCAAAATGCAATATGTGTGAAAACATTCGCACAATCGCTGTGTGTGCTTTGATTTTACAAAAAATGGCTCCCATAGTGAAAATGGAGACGTTTCTTCTTTTTTTTTGGATGTCATTTTCTTCCACATCCCCAAAATTTTGCCTGATCATGTTGTTGTTCGTTGTTCGTCGATTCGTATTCAAATATGACCACATCAACTAGGATTTGATACTGTAGAAGCGGAGCGATGTGTCCGCAGTTGGGATATGAGGCCGATATTGGTGTGGAAGCCCCTCCCACAGGTCTGACACCCATGGAAGAGAGGCGTGGTGACTCCGCTGTCAGCCCGAGCCATTCGTACCTGGCCTTTCTCTTTTTTGGTTTTGGAACGTTGAAACTCTGAGTAGAGGGCACCTCTGTGCATCATACTTCGCCAGGCTGGTCTGTCAGATGCTGCGTTTTCCAAGGTTGTGACGTCGATGTTGAAACATTTGAGGTAGTCTTTGAGGGAGTCTTTGTAGCGCTTGCGCTATCCTCCGATCTTTCTTCCACCACGACCGAGTCCACCATTCTACAGCTGCTTGGGGATATGGGAGTCTGGCATTCGAAGGACGTGACCCGCCCAACGCGTCTGTGCCTTGCACATGGTGTTGCTTACGCTTCGGAGTTCTCCCCTCTCAAGCAGCTCAGTGTTGGGGATCTTGTCTTGCCAGCGGTTTTGAAAATGCTGCGAAGACATCGGAGATGAAACTGCTGAAGTTGCACTAATCAGATATTGTGCCATTGTGTTTTCATTTGCTCCAATTTTCGCCAATGGTTGGTTTACTACATGCGATGGCTTTTATGGTGCTTCTGCTTGTTGGCTGAGTCATATGAAATGATAAACCATTACCATTCCATGTTGCCTGCAAATGCTCCAGGATTCACAGCCCTAGAGAAGTGTTGTTAAGACGACTGCTCTGTGGACTTCCAAAGGCACTGTTTGCTTTAGCGATACGGTTGTTAAATTCTGCATCTATGTTGGGAGAGCGGGAGAGTGGGCTGCCGATGTAGGTAAAGGTCTCCACCGCCTGGAGCTTCTGACCCTTCACTGTGATGTTTGGATCCTGGTATGGGATTCCTGTGGCGGGCTGTTACATCACTTCAGTCTTTTTGGTGCTGATGGTGAAACCTAAGTTGTCACAGGCTGAGGAGAATGCGTTCATCTCCTGTTGCAACTCTTGCTCGAGGTTGAAGATTCTCCTATCACACCTGTAGTTGATGGGAATACCAGGTGAGATTTCCCTGAAGGCATCTGCCAGAATCGCCGAGAACATCACACTAAACAGCTTGGGGGCAAGGAAGCCGCCCTGTTTTACTCCATTGGTAACCTGAAACCGGTCTGAGTCGTTTCCATCATCAAGTACGCGGGTCATCATCCCACCATGAAAAAGCCTGACGATCTTAACGAACCTATGCGGACAACCAAACTTCGACATGATCGTCCACAAGCCCTCTCTGCTCACAAACGCCTTCGTGGGGTCAACAAAAGTAATGCAGAGATCTTGATGTTGCTCCACACTCTTCTCCTGGATCTGACGAGCGGCAAACACCATGTCGGTGTTCCTCGACCTGTATGCAAGTCGCATTGGCTCTCAGGTAGGTGACCTTGCTCGAGGTGCTTCAGGAGGCAATTCAGGAGAACGCAGGCCATGATCTTTCCGGCGATCGAGAGGAGAGAAATCCCTCTGCGGTTGTCACGTAATCGCTTGTTTCCCTTTCTCTTGTAGATGTGGACGATGGCGCCATCTTTGAACTTCTGTGAAAGGGTCTCACTTGAACCGTCGTCCAGTGCAGTGCTTGTCAACTGGGTGTATCGGACAACCCAGGGCGTACCAGAATTTTTCAGGGGTGTACCATCGTGAAGGGGTGCACAGGGGTGTACCAGACGTGTCCTCTTCAAGAACAGTAACATTGCCTCACATATAATGTTCTTTGCTCTGTTACAGTGTGTCAACTATTCATGGGTTTCAAAACCGCATCTACCAGGGGGTGTGAATTGTCTGTTTTTTCCCACCAGTTTGTTTGCAATGTTGGTCAGATGACCATAACGCAACCTTCTTTTTTCATTAAATGCAGCAGCCGGGAGTCCACAGGTAGGAAAAGGTTAAGAACTATTGCTCTAGCTTAAATTTTGTGTAAGCTAATGTAGCAATCAAGCGTTTCCCGGCATTTTTGTTTCGTATTAAGACACGTAACGCAATTTCCACATTGCTTTTTCAAGCAATTAGCTGGAACTAAGCGAAAACTTCTACCGAGAGGAAGTGAATTTTAACTTTGCAATTTTTCAGTTAAGATTTTCTGCTGTTATCATTTTATATTTTTGAAAGGTATTGCAGTAAGTTGTTCATCCTCAATGAAAATGAACATAAGCAATTTTTAAAGAAATTTTTTCCCCACTTTTTCGGGAGCGACATCGAGAGTCAGTAGTATATAGTTATAAAGAAAATTATTCAAGAGAATGTTTCTTGCATTGTTAAGGAGCATAAACGGAACCATGCCCACATCGCGTTTGGGTTTTATCGCACGAAAGAACAAATGTTCAACCCGTATCCATCACGGCATTGCCAATTTTATACCAATGTTTTTTTTAAAGTAGTTTAGCTCCAGGACATCTCAAAAACGCGGGTGAAGTCACAGCATTTTACTCATCAAAATGAAACAAAGGCATTCTTTGAAGCATCTGTAGAAAGTAATTGACGGCAACTTTCGTCGCTTGAGAACAATGTTGCATAAAGAGGAATATCGATTTGGAACTTGTTTCCCTGCAAATAGCTCATATCCTTATGGAAAAAAACGTCTGTAAACTGAGTTGGAGTCTTTTTCCCTGTCGTAAAGTTCCCACTGACATTCTGCATCGAGGAAAAAAACCGTTCCAAAGTAAGAAAATTTCCACTGTCATGCAATACAACAAAAAGTAGATGTCTTCATATTTCAGAATATTTGTGGAAATAACTTCTTGACAAGCTGAAAAAAGATAAGTCGTTTGGTTTTCAGTTCGGTGAAATAAGAGACATTTCAAACTAGGTGCGGTTGGTTTTGTGCTGTGATTTGTCGATGAAGAAACATAATTTATTGTAAAGTTGTGCTGTCTAAAAGTTCAAGTTTGCGCAACTACTCATGCCATCTTCGCGAAATTGAAGCAGATTGTTGAGGTGCAAGGTTTTGATTGCACGAATTATAAGCCAGTTGCTACCAATGTAGCAACAGCTATGGAAGGTTCTACTAAATGAGTTGTGCGAAAAATCAAAAACATTTTGCGTGACTGTGTTGAAACCTGTTCTTATGGTGATTATTAGTTGGTAGACAAAGTTCTTTGAAATAATCGAATAAATTTAGGCCAATTCAATCATAATGCCTATTTCAGTCATACGCAAACGTCCTAAAACATAAAAATTACTAAAAGTATAATATTATTTTTAAAAATGTCCGAAATGTCGCAGCAACAACAACCTAGGTTTCAATTCATTGAATGATTAATTAACATTTTGTGGTTAAGAGAATATTCAACAAAACAACCAGACGTCAGTTTTGGAATTTGTTCTTGATGACGTCAAAAATTGTGAATTTCATCCTTCACAATCAAGGAAGCATCGGATGTTTTCAGAAGTGTGCAAAGACATGTTAGCCGACACAATGAAGTTGCATATTTTGAGGCGCTCTGGTTATCAAGAAGAAAAGTTTCAGAGCGGGTGCTTCAACTGCGGCAAGAGTTATGGGATTTCCTTGCCCAGAAAAGACACCGAATGTGTACTAATTTTGAAGGCAACATTTTTTTGACTTTACTTGGATTGGAATTTTCTGCTATGGTTCGTGCAGCCCTTTGCAGATGAGGGAATTTGACGTGGGCTATACGCATGTAGCAACAATAGCGCAGAAAACGACAGGACACGACACGTAACACAATTCAATGAAAGTCGGTCTTCCTGCTCACGAAGTAAGTTTGTTCAACACATAGGGTGAATTAAAAAGAAAGCATTGCTGCCGCTGAATGTTGTCCGCCAGTTGTGAAAAACGAGGTTTTATACTCTGTTTCAAGAGCTTTTTTCATATGAGGATCGACATCCTTGGCGAGTTTGTTTTTTCATTTAATTTCGACAAGAACAGAAAATTCTTACACAAGTAGGTTATTGGTATGAGAACAAGAACAAAAATCGCTTTTTGACTGAGATTCAGCATGCTGAGAAGTGATACCCAAAAATCGGCTAAGAAAGTGACAAATTACAGCGGAAAAATCGCTTATACTTCTACAACACTAGATCTTAATGCATGTCATGGGTGTGCAGGTTTTGGAGCTAATGTAAAAGTGCGTACAAACGAAGAAATGGTTGTCAACCACTGGTCTAGTGAACCGTGGTCTTCAACGATTCCCAGTCGTTGCCAGTAGCCTCCGTCAGCTGGCTTTGAGAGTGTGAGACAGTTTTTGTTGAACAGCTGGAAGTTTGAGCTTGTTGACGTTGAGCCTTTTCACAACTCTCTGCCCCTGGGGTTTTCTCATGTGTGTTAACCTCTAAGTGAAAGGAGGAAAGATCTGGTAAAATTAACTTCTTAGCCTGCGTGACAGGCAAACTTCAAATAATATGACCAACTAAGAAGGCATCTGTAGAAGAACCGTTCAGGCGTGAATAGGTAGTTGAAATTGTCAGGAAGATTGCCAGAGTGAAATTTGTGCATGATTTTACCTAATTCAAGGCTATAAATGTCATCCAGCTTAAGAAGGTTGAGCTTCTTATACAGTGGTGTTATCTTTGTCTTGAAAGAGCTATATGTCATTGCTCTAATTATCTTGTTGTGTAATACATTTAATTGGTTTAAGGTTGTTATGCCAACACCACCCCAAGCACCAATAGAAAATTGTAGATGATTGTAAACAAAGCTGAAGTAAAGTGATTTTAATGCACTATCACTTAGATACTGACGTATTCGATAGAAAAGTCCAACACTGCGAGAAAGTTTGTTTTCAAGGTAAGCTATGTGGTTAGACCAAGTCAGCTTATCATCTATGAAAACCCCAAGATACTTGACGCAGGTTGTTCGCGTAATGGTTTTGTCATTGATTTTTACATTAAAATCAGTAAGTTGGTTATTTCTACGACTTAAAATCATGTATGAGGTTTTCGAATAGTTCAAGGACAACTTGTTAAAGTGTAGTCATTCATTAACTTTTTCTAGCTCTGTATTAACTATGCTCTGCAGTTCTGTGCTATTGCTTCCAGAGATGGATAATACAGTGTCATCCGCAAAAAGTGTAGGAGACAGTTTTGTTGTCGATGGTAAATCATTTATATAAAGTGCAAATAACAAGGGGTCACGCGATGAGCCCTGAGGGACCCCTTGGGTTATATTCAGAGTAGCTGATGTACAGCCATCAATGACAGTGTACTGCTGTCGTCATTGCAAGTAGCTAGCCAGCAATTTGAGAGGTAAACCTCTTATTCCAAAAAAATTATTCAATTTCCACAGTAGCACATCATGATCTATAGTATCAAATGCTTTAGACAAGTCACAAAAGATAGTACAAGTAATGAAACCCTTTTCTAGATTCTCCAGGATATTCTCCTGCATATC
>Ga0210059_1008786_pt1 | contig 15879 bp, 12 predicted proteins | sample Ectturendosymbi2_FD_188042 | JGI IMG/M metagenome (GOLD analysis project Ga0210059, IMG submission 188042) | Ecteinascidia turbinata endosymbiont from Florida, USA - Sample 2 (SPAdes) (version 2) | ecosystem: Host-associated > Tunicates > Ascidians > Unclassified | place: Key West, Florida... | reverse complement strand
TAAAAATGCGAGCCCGTGACATCTCTAATGGGAACCCCTTTTTCGCTCCAAAAAAGTAGGATTTAACGTTTGCTTCCCGTCTGCGAGCAAATCGCTGCGTCCAACGCGGTCAAGGTTTTACAGAAGAAATAAAGTTTTTTTCGTATTGGCAGGGAGATTTCGCCTTCAAAGATGGCCAACGATTTTCCATAAAATTCAAGCCTTTCAAGTTGGAGTCACGCTGCGTCCTGACTGCTGACGTGCTGTGAAGTACACGACGTCATCACCCACGACGGACGCACTATGTAAGACTGCGAAGAATTTGTCTCGACACCTGGCAGCAAGCTTTCCAGCAGCATGCCGAAAACCTCCATCACACAGAAACCTGCTCGCCAGGCGACGAAAGCAACCTCGAATTGTTTGTAAGAGAGCATTTGTGGCCACGATCGGAAGAACGGCGGGCAGCGAATTTTGAAGATGCTGCAATTCGTGAAGTTGGTCTGAGCGGCTGAGTTTCGCAAGAAACCGACTGCACTGCTGACCCTAGACTGCGTTTGGGACGTTATCTTGACGCCGTTGCGAGCAGTGCTTTTTGTGTCTGGACTAGGTAGTCCCCATGCGCCAACAGTTGTCACTACAGTTTCAACAGACTGGCATGACAAGTGTTCCCTGCTTCAAATGCTATTCTTTCTTTTTCGAACAGAAAACGAAAAGTAACGACTCCGTGTCTTCGAGTTGCAGATACAAACGCCCAGGTCAAAAAAATGAACAAGCAAGTCGGCAGAGTTTTTGTTATAACGCATTACAACCACATACCACCCTTACGCTTAGAGTTTACACAGTAACAGCTGCGATTACGTGAAGACGTGAGCCCAACCTGTGGGCGACGGAGACATTTCCTGGAACAGGCCATCCTATGTGCATTAGGAAAGTACCGTTTTATGACACTAAGCGTCTTTAGGTTGAGGATTTGTGTAAGCCAGCATGTGAGGTACCAACACATTGAAGGAAAAAACTAAGGCCATTCAGGACGGTAAATTCGTGCAGTTTGCTGCACGTAAATATCAGCTACAAGGAAAAGAAACATTTATTATCTTCTCAATGAATCCGCGAAGAGAAGCTTGTGTTGATCCGCCTGTTGCGGTTCTCCAAAAATAGGATGGCTTGAGTATTTAAAAAAAGTTTTCCAACAAATCTTTTCAAAAATTTGGAAGCAACCCTCAAAATAGCTTTGCTATTTCAAAAATACTTGCCGGTAACTACCTTTGCACACGCTGGTTCCAAAGTTTTCAAAATTCTAAACTTTCGGAATTGTGTCTGAATTAAATTCATCAAAATGCTACATAAAGCCTAGTTAGAATTTAAGGTTGTACAGATTTTAACGTTTACAACCGCCTCATATTCTATGTTCAATCGCATCATCACATACACAAAAATAAAAAAAAGACTTTGCCAGGTTGCATCGTAATCTGTTTCTTCATCATAATTAGGTGAATCAAGTCAACGCTTTGCGAGGTCAGACAAAACAAATACAAACCAGATGTCAAAGAGCATTTAGATGTCACACTGAATTGGCGCAACTCTTAGAGGTACTCAGGTTTTGAATAGCTGCTGCTTCTCCAAAATCCTACTCGAACACGTGACAATGATGATCAGCGTCAAAACCAGATTCGACCACTATGTACTTGTGTTCATGAAAAAAACAAAAAACGATCGAGCTCAGGTGATAAACTTGAAGGTCCTTCCCATGAGGACTTAAGATTTTCCTATGGCACGTGAAACGCAACATTCCTGTGATATCAACAAGCAGGAAGATTGCCCGGTAGGTGATTAAAAAAGTGGCGAAATCAAATAAAGTTGATATTGATGATGCGAACAACGAGCACTGCTGAGTGTTTGTTTGAATTCACAACATGCTTTTACGCGACAAGGACATCTTATATACGCTCGCTCGATGAAACTGCAGGTGTATGCTGCCGTTTGAAAGTTTCGCGTCAACGTCAAGAGGCATTGTGCTCATAATTCTGGTCGTGCTACCTGTAATAAACTCAGGCAATAAAAAATTCAAAAAAAATTTGATATACAGTATTTTGTTTGCTCAACGATCCAGGGCAGGGGTTCTCAACCTTTCCAAGCATGTGGCCCAATTAAGAACCAAACAGAAGGTCCGTGGCCCACCGAATGTACAATTTCTCCAATGCAGCAACTGTTGCACATTCACAGAGCAGATATAAAAAAACAATTTGGTCATCTTCCACATTAAACCTGCTTCTGGATTTTGTTTTCATGGCAACAAAAAACGCCTGAAAATGCCTTCAGTAACTGCATATTGTGCACGAAGTGGTATGCTACGTGGAAATTTCAACGTCGCAATAATTTCTAACACAATGACGAAAGAGAGCGTTTTATGACGATTGTAGCTCAAAAGCAACCTACGTTTTCGATTAAAAGTTCAATCTTGCAAAACGTGCTCAATCTAAATAATAGTAGGCCGTGACCTCAAAATTTAAAAATTCTTCCGTTGCCCACAGGTTGAGCAACCCTCTGTACGGATGTGGTGCAAATGCACTTCTAGGCTGTTTTCGAATTGATAGACATGAAAATGGGAGGGTATTATAAAAACTTGTCACTCGAATATTGACAACTTTTTTCGAAAGGTCGATAAATAAAGCGCTTCGAAGTTTTCCCTTTCAAAGAACACGTTTCGTGAATTAATTGGAAATAAACTAATGGTAACACTTAATCTCGAAGACATTTCAACTTCCCCAGCACAAAACTGATCTCAGCAGGCGTGTATGCTAATGCTTGCACAGTCTGGTTCACCGACGCGAGACAGTAGATTCTGGAGATTGACCTAATTGACCATTGTTCTTCAGATCCGTGGCCGGATAACTTCATGCACTGAATAGGAGCATGCTGTGAGTTTCGGCTTTGCTTGAACCCGATCGACAGGGTGAAATTAGGTCAGCTCGTGCACTACCTTTCAGCTTCATGATTGGCGGCCATGTTCGCAGTAGGGTACAAGACGTCCGCATTTAAACATGGTAGGTGATAATGGTACACATTATGGACACGAACGTGTGTAGAAACTGCAGCCTTCAGTGGTGAGGATGAGGATAGGGAGAAGCATGGATAGGAAAGGGCATTAAAACATGGCGTTCAAAGCTATTTTCACGAAAGTAAGTATTGTACGATTGTTTTCAATATACGCTACTTAGACGCTGGCAACATACGAGCATAGGCTGTCGGGAATATTTGCACTTTATGGAAACTAGAAGAGCTTGTTGATGTTAGAAAAGAATGAAGAACAAAACTCGCTTATAGGATAATCACTATACCATAAGTAAGCCTATGGCAGCTTGGCACCACAATAAATTCAGCCCCTTAGGTTGCTTGTATCAACTTAATAGCTGCAACAAGCTATACATGGAATTGCGCCATGGAAAAGCAGAAGTCGAGGCAAACATATGAAGGTAACGATTTGCCTGCGCGTTAGATTGAAAGACAATATGCATAGACAGTCTTTCAAAGCGATGGAAGCAAAACAACAGCACAGTTCTCAGTATTTTCATCACTACCTTTTCTTTCAGACGTAAAGGGAAAATCTTCAGGACGTTTGATGATTTACAATGGCAATCCACAGTGTTTATGGCGCAGGCTTGTGCGTAAATGACACGTTAGAAAAGCGCAGCAACAGCATTTAACGTTGAACTTGATGTGCATCGTGAAATTGGATGATTCAGTGGGTCAACGTCTAGAGCAGGGGTTTTCAAACTTTTTTGTACCGCGACCCGTTATAGCAACCTATTATGACTCAACGACCCCCATCTACAACTCGATTTAAAGCAAATATACAGCATTGCACTATTCGCGACCCCTCAAAAAATGGAACCCCAAGTTGAAAACCACTAGTCTAGAGAATCAGCCTTGGCAAACAAAAGCCAAAATCTAAGCAACCACAGCAGATGCTGTTTTGCGTGTACAGTTAAAATTGACTTTTAGATTCTTACGTTATAAACAACGTTTCAGTTGTCGACTCGCCTCCAGCCGTGGTCATTTACAGTCTGACTGTCGTTGTTGCAAACAAGAAAAATGAGCTTTACTGAGGGTACAAGGAGTGTCTGCGAGTGCGTCAACCGGTTATCAACAGCAGCACTTTTACAAATCCGTTTTTGACTGCGCTAACCGAAAGAAAAGCAGACGATATTAGTCACTGGTAACACATTCGCTACACATGCGTACCTGGTTTCCACACACGCAGCTGATTGGCGAGAGATGTATTCACAGGTCCGCCGGATTGCGTGCCACTGATTACCGGGAAGCCGATCTCGTAACCAGGATTTCCGGACCGCTGGGTGGAGTTAGCAGCGGACCCGGAATAAGTCCATATGACAGAGAACGACTGCGACAAAACGTTGTTTGGGAACGTTCCTGCAGCAAATGCAAAAAAACGATGTAAAGGTTGCTAATTGTTGCATATGGGTACAGGAACTTGGTTGAATTTACCAGCCCCCAACAAGACGCTCAAACAAATTGAAGAAATCTCGTAGCAGCACACTGTGTACGTATTTACCAGCTAAGACAGTTCGGTCTCTAGAACTGCAATGACCACGGAGAGCTTTCAGGGACAACTTTCAAACGTCAACAACTATTTTTGAATGATTCATTTCTTTAGTTTTTAAGATGCTGCAGTTTTATGACCTCTTCAATCGATGGACGAACGTTTGTAGTAAACAAAGTCGTCTTTCAGAACATTTTCGTTCACGTTTGCTTGTGGCTTAATATTTTCGTTCCCATGCTGACATTTACACATAATCGTTTTTTTTGTAAAACTTCAGACCATTGTTATTTGCAGCATTGGAAGTGCTGTTAAATATCAAGCCTTTTTTGCATGCTTTCTGCGAGCAATTTCAACAAGGACCAGCGGTGTTAACTTTATTTGTAACCTTAAGCTTTTGGAAAGAACCCCCTCCTACTTACAAAAATATTAAAAACCTTCCGAAACGTCTGATCCAATCACTAGGATGCTGATTGCTGAGGTAGCAGAGCAGGGACCCTTGGTGTAACACAGTGAATACTTGCCTTTGCTATTACTGCCCAAATAAGAGTTAAATAAACGTCATTCTGCTGAGTTTTACCTGTTCCAATTGTCACACTGTCGGTTAGTGGAACGTCTGCAACAGTGATAACAGCGTCCACACGTGTTATGTTCGCTCCTATCCAAGTCATCGTATAGGAGACGTTGACGACTGTGTTGTTGCAAGAACCACCGCTCACAACAGGGACTCCTGGTTTCGACGTAGACCTCGCACTTGAACCTAACGTGAAACAGACACAGCTTTTGCTCACTGTTTCGGGAAAATCTAAAGTTGCGAGGAAGCGCAATGATAAAAACATTTACATTAAAAGTCAGGTATCTGACGTTTAGAACCGGGTCGCCGGCAAAGCGAAACAACAAACGCTGCTTCTCGTACAGCGCATGAATTCCTCGTGCTGCTTCTCCAAAACTTTCCATGGGCAGTAAGTGATTAGAACGGCTGGAAGTAGGATTGGGCAGCAGTAAGCGCTCAAAACGACAAAGACCGCAAAGGTTGAAAAAAGAAAATGAAGCAAACTAGGTATATACATTACGAATTGCAGTTTGGACTGCCTTGAGAAAAACATATGTTGCAATAGATCCTGTCATAACCCGAAAGGAAATCAAACTCCTACGTTTCATTTGTCAGCAAGCTTTTTGACAAGTTAGAGCAAACTTTTTACCGTGCGACGTTAAATTATAAAAAGAAACTGGCTTGTGGTTAACTCACGTTTGTTTAAAGCCTTTTCTTGGACTCGCACGGCGCACATTTTGTACTAAATATGAAGACGGTAGTTTTGCGTCAAAAACGATGCAGAGAAGACTTAAATTATAACAACAGTAACATAAACATCAACGTCAAATTCGCACTGATCCAATCTGGGCAGCTAACTGCTCCAACAAAATGAATGCACCTTATTTATTATGACAACAACACGTCTAAAATAATACTGATGATGCGATAGTCTTCGATGTTTTGCCGTTAGGTTGCATTACGATCAACACGTGCTGCTGGTCGACTAAAAGCTCTAGTGTTTGGGCAGTTTTGGTAACTAGTTCCACATTGTGTGTGAAGTAGTGATTGACCTTTGGCTTCACTTTGCTGCAAGTTATCCATCTATGGGCTTTCCTATCCGGATTTCGCGTTTCAGCCGTAGGCGAAGCGCGCCTCCGACGTTGTGAACGTCGAGGACTCATCAAGGCGCATTCCTCAAAGGTGGCTGAGCAGTCATGTTACAGAGTCTGGCATAAACCACTAAAGTTTTTGCACTGAGCACTTCAAGGCTTTGTTTGTCTTAGTTCAAGGTTTTTTTTTAAGTTTGAAAACAGCACGTGCAGTTTTTTTTAAGTGCCCGATTTTCCGTCGAGAGAATCTTGTTGGTAACCTGACGACAAGTAAGCCTCTTTTCATGTTCTGGTGAGTTCAGTTGCATTATTCTGTGTGAGGTGAATGAAAACAACCTTTGCTTCTGCTGTTATATTCTCGATATAAATGTAATTGTCAAGTTACACAATTCTGAAAAACTCGATGGATCTAGTCACTAAGCATTCCACTGCATGACAACTTCGTTTGCTAATGGAAGCCCCGGCGATGCGGAAAGCCTACCAACGTGAAAGGCTGTAAAGACACCGCATTGTCTCTGCCACATGTCACGCAACGTTTATAAGGTCCGCTTAAACGTTTGTTTTAAATTTAAGCCATTTTAACAATTTCAAAATTGTAACTGCTACTGTACTTCAATCAACGGAGACGACATGGGGTGGGTGACGATTACAATGTCTGACCAATATGGCTGTCTGTTGTAAAAGCATTTTGTTCCAGCATAATAAACTGCATTTCACTTGCTTGCTTGGTACATATTCCAAGGCTGTTTTACCGTTTTCTGATACGCATTTAGTTTCACTTTTCATGCTTGACACGCACAAAGCGTCAATTATTCTCGAACTAGCGAATTGCGTAAATGCAATACATCGCGTCCACACAGAACGTTGCACGACGCTTAAAATTATTTTGTAAGCTGGGCGTTGAAGAGCAAAGTACGTGTCCAGCCCTCTTTGCAATACCTTCCGCACCACCTAGTTTCCTCATACATATTTTTTTCAGCGAATTTCAGTTCACAAAACGTGTGAAGTCCTAGCAGGTTCACTTCATGGCTTTACAGCGAGCTATGATGAATGACGGTGTTAAATTCATATTTAACATGAGGCCCTGGCGATACGCTCCAATATTAATGCTTGCAATAGCCTTTTTAATGAACGCGCTGCACAACAAACGTAAACGTTAGCGCCAGCGCTATGTTAGTGTTGTGCTCAACTCTAAGAAATCCCTTCAAGTCAACCTTTGCCAGACGCTTTTGGGGACTAAGCTTTCTTCGTCAAAATCCTTGAAGCTCGCTTGTTCCTGCGTATACCTTCACACGCTAGGAAACGCATTTATTACCGCTGGATGATTGCGACTGGTGCTATTTGGTTTTCAGCCGCTTTTCTACTTATAGAAACACCTGACAGGCCCAAAGTTCTTCGTGCAAAGCACATGGCCACCTGTGAATTTGAGGGATCCTTCCACGAAGCTTACACGCCGAGAAAGCAGTGCAGCAGATCAAGCCCGCCCGTCTTCATGGACAACCAAACCGACGCTGGTTATGGCCGTTTCTGTCCAGTTCCACCTACTTTTGAGACAATCATAGATGGCAAGAAGGTGGAATTACAGCATCCACGCCCCCTGACTCCGCCGCCGTGCATACGTTCTTGCAGGACAGTGAAGGTGAGGTGTGTGGCGCATGTTTTAGAAGTTGCTTAGGGAAGCTGGATTGTATACGAAAATAAACACTGTGGGTGGCACGTCGTAGACATTACTGGTTACATGAAGATGAACAAGAATCTGGTATCAACTGCAACAGAACTACCTCTTAGATGAGTAAGATGTCCTTCTGCTTTGATTTTGGTGACAGCCTGATCAGGAAACGTAACGTTTTTTTCCGTAAACACACCTATTTGCTTAATTTTTGGTACTGCAAGCGTACTACCGTGCGTTGTGCTTGCTCGCTCATGTCCTGCAAAGACAATTAGAAACAATTAGTTAACTCTGGAATGATTTCATGCCCAGCAGCTGAAGCAGGCTTAGGTCTCGAAGTGAAGAGAGCCCAATATGACATTGTGAAGTGTTCAACAGATGTGAGATGCGAAAAATGCCTTGACAACATGCTGTTGCTATTCGATATTCATGTTAATATTCGAGGTGGCAGCAGCGAATGTGACGGACAGGCTGCGGTGATGCATACTGACGACTGAATAACATGTAACTCCCACGACGACCTAAACAACCTTTGCCTTAAATAGTGGATAGCGCAAGTGTTATGATGTACTTTTTAAACGTAGGGAGAAATTCCTTCAAACAGCCGGATCACTGTTTTGGACAAAGAACATTCATCCATCGCGCCTGCGATCAGACGCAACCTTCCAAACTTTGGACCGGTGTACAGGGCGTACGAGAAGGTAACGCGGGGCTGAATTGTAAGAGGGTTGGATTTGCGCCGATCTGTAATGCAAGTGAAAGTTTCTGCTGTTTTCAGAGGCATAAGAATGAAACACAACCACAGCTGCCGCCTTCCTGCCGATCCATTTGGGAAAGATCCCCACAACGTCCGAATGAAAACGCTGGTCCGGGTTCGAAGAGCGAAATCATGACCCACGCCGCACGGCTCTTTATACGCGCCTGGTCAACGGCGGCCACGGACAGATTCAAGGCAGCTGCAACGAAAGGGTGGTACGTGGAAGCAGAGGCGCTCAGCAAGGAAATCGAAAGGGCGTTAAGCAGCAGAAGAGAGGGTCCGAGGTAAATATCAAGTCAGTTTGTTGTGTCGTACACCTCAGTGTGGTCCAACTACAGGCCCTAGATCCACGTGTGGCCTGCGGCTAGACTTTTTTGAGCCCGCGCGCTTTTTCAGTATTGTTTGGTTGTGTCTGTTACAGTAGGCCAGTAAAACAAAGATTTCGAACAAAAAATGCACTCGCCCTTCAAAGCATATTTTCAGCCGTGAAGCAAGTCAGATCTAAAAACAAATCGAATGACAGACGAAACACTGGACAATAGTCTTAAGACTTCCTACAAGTAACATATTGGGTTTGATATAGGAAAGATAGTGTCCGTTTGTCTTTCCTTTTTAATTTAAATCTTGTGAATATATTTCCCACATTTAGAAGTGAGCCGCAAGTTTTCACATTTTTGAAAAATCGCCCGCAGGTCAAACTTAGTTGTTGGGCCACGCTGGTATACGTAATAAGCACACGATAACGCAAAACATGGTGAAAGCCGTTGTGGTCGGGTATCTATCGCCCGAAAGGTCATAAAACCAGCGCGCCTTCGAGCTGGGCAACGTGACACCGCTTTTTGAGAATAATACAAACAAGTCAAAATTACATTGATAGTCGTCGCACAGATGAGGTATTTTCTGATGCAGCAACCAAATTTTCCAAAGTGACAAACGGCAACGCACCTAAATCGGCAAATATTTTGTATGCAATAAAATTGCGGAAGTGAGGATATCGCGAAAAAATGAGACCCCAACCAGCAGCAAAGATATGCACTGTCACTACACGCTGGATCGAGGCATGAACTGTCAAATAAATATGGTTTTAACTGTTCGGTAATTGCGGTTCAATTTCGAGGCTACCGCGCCTTTCACCCCTTACATGAGGAGGATCAGTCCGCAGTAGACCACTGAAACTACTCCAGCATAAAACGCATTTTGTACCTGGTAAGCGAACATTGGTGACTAAAGCAAGTTTTTTAACTTTATATAAAGCTGCGGTTTGAAACCTTCGTAGAAGCGCAGAAACATGGCAGTCAATCCAACCAGAAACGTTCGTGCACAGCAATCTCTTTTTGCAGTGATCACAGATCACAGTTCACAGTTACGGTTTTACGTGACCTTTCTGGAACTCTTTTTTTTGCAGCGTGTGGCCAGATTTGGAAAGACAAAGAGCTGGATCCAGTGACAGTGGTTTTAAGAGTGACAGAGACGGCAACGAGCATCCAGCGGATGATCCAGAATCGACACTGATCGTCATAGCGGAAGAACCAGTCCGTTTCGCGCCGGCCGTCGCTAACGATCAGAACAAGGAAGACCACCTCCCGCCTTTGGCCGACATCCATCGAGATTTGCTGGATCTGGATCCATCCGCTTTTATCCGTTCGAGCAGTCCCGCTTCAAAAAGGTCGCGGGCCAGTAGTCAGAGCAACGACGACTTCGACCAGGATTCCGTGACGTCAAGCACCAACAGGTGACTTCGAACGCAACACATCACTCAAAAAAACTGCACGTGGACTGGTATCACCATCCCTTTTGTTTTGATGCATTTAGCACGCACTCAAGCTTGACGGCTCCTCGTCAGGTGTTAGTCACGATTGGAGCAAGTTTGCGTGACCGAAGTTTGCAGTTATTTTATTCATTGCACACCGGTTAAATGGTGGTGACGTAGCTAGTTTTAAATGTTGTAACCTTCGCCAGCCGTAATGGCCGCAATGTAACTTACCACTTAAGGCCTATTCGATAAAGTGCCCTTTCAGAGAAGTTCCTGCTGTAAGAAACAAGAGTTCAGGAGTGTTAACGTTCTAAGCTAATTGCAATCATTTAAGTAAAAGGGCGTCCAATTTTGAGCTTACTGCAATCATTTAGGTACAAGAGTTATATTCTTAAGCTTACAATCATTTTAAGTACAGGAGTGTGCAATTTTTCTTGAGCTTATTGCAATCATTTTTTAGTACAGGAGTGTCCAATTTTTCTAACTTGTTGCAATCATGTTAAGTACGAATGTTGTTCTGCTTGTCCGAGTTTCCTAATTATGCGTGGCGCACGCGCTTGTCACGTTTGCACCTCTTTTTTTGTCACGTCTCCAATGTTGATGTTAGTGCTGTGCTTCCTACGCTGTTTGGACACAATGTACACTTGCCTTGGTGCCACTACACTGTTCGTCAATGAACTGTTCGTCAATGAACTGTTCGTCAATGAACTGTTCGTCAATGAACTGTTCGTCAATGAACTGTTCGTCAATGAACTGTTCGTCAATGAACTGGACTAAACTGAATCCGTGGATGCAACAGTCGCGCCACAAAAACGTCATCCAGCGCCGAATCGAAGGGGTATTCGCCGGATCAGTCCAGCGGATTTTCCACCACCTTCACCACGCCAGGATCATCCCCGGAGAAGACGCCGCCGGCAACGCGCGACGACACAGGCTGCTTTTTTATGCCCCGACCCCCTCCCCCTTGTGGCATCCAGACCTTGATGCCTCCTCCCAAGTGGCTGCAGAAAAGGCCGAGCAATACTCGGTCGCCGGGACTACCGTTTCCGACGCCGCCCGACTCCGCCCCCCCACATAGAAACGTTTCTTGTCAGCGATCAACGCCGATGATGGTGACACTCCGAGGGGGAAGGATGACGTCATCGGACAGCGACAGGTCCGACTTTTCGCAGCAGAAGCACAAGGACTGGATCACGGACGACATATTGGAAATGATCATGGTGCGGGACCGCCTGTATAAGCGCATGAAGAAACATCCCGCGCCGGACATAGTCGGCATGTATAAGAAGGTAAGCAGCATAAGGTTGTCTTCGTTGTCGCGAAGTATTTAAGTTACTTAATCTTGCTTCTAAATTTAGTGAAAACAACGGTTGTCAGCCTCAGCTAAACATTTGAAACCTTGATCAAAACTCATTTACATGCTTTTGTGAGCATCCCGACATGTACTTCAAAACCTGGCGTGAAAATGTCTTTATTTTTCTTCTTCGTTCATCTGTTCCCTGTGTCTGTGCTTTTTCTTTATGCGCTATGACAAACCATTTTTGTGATATTCGAAAACCCTTGTGATATGGACCACGAGTCCGATCGTGACGGTGACATGTGAGCGTGTTAATATATTTACAACAGGTGCGCAACATGGTCGTTGGCATGACTCGCAACGCCAAGCGCGCGTACGAGAAAAAGCTGGAAGAAAGACGCGTCACCGCAGGCTACCCGCCATGTTTCAGCTACCATCAGCGGAGAACGTCTTCATCCAGCTACAGGTCGACATCGTCGAGTTACCGCTCATCTTCCAGTCTCCGTTCCAGCTTCACCAGTGGTAGCAGCAACAGTTCGGTCTGTGCGAACTAGCAGGGGCTTATTTATACACCATGAACAAACGTAGGAAAGTTTTTATGTATGCGAAATGAGATGTTATAGTGAACCTGTTTCCTTGAATTGACTACTCGCAATTTTCTAGAAAAGCTTGCCTGTTTATTGTTTCGCTGTTTTTATTCGCGACTTCTTTAATAAAAATCTTATAAACGACAGCAGTGGTCCAGTGGGGACGAAGCAAATTAAGTTTGATATCGCGGTGGGGGGCCAGAGAAGGGTTCAAGACCATTTCCTGGGAGCAGAAAATGTTACGTTTGACATATCGAAACAGATGTCCCCGTGTGTGGTTACAACCAACATGCATTCACTGCTGCCGTGAATCTTGTTTTCGGGTACCAACAGTATTATCTGCATAGGTAACTTGTACTTTACCTGGCCAGTACCTTACCGGTAGACGCAGTGGCGGAAGCGAAGAGGCTAACAGCTTGACTTTGACTCGCGGTGCTTTGCGCCTTAACGAATTTCGAGGGGGAATCGCGAAAATATGCGACCTGCGTAAAAACATAACGTTGTATGCATTCAGGTAGCTGGTGGTAAAATGTCGAACACAAACTCTTTCAACCGTTCATCTTAAAGTAAAAAGTACTACTAAAAGTTAGATTGGGATATAAAGTTGATCATCCATCTACAGCACGATGTGAGAGCGACTGCAATGCAGTATCGTTCGGGCTCCATTGCCTTGACAGGAATATAAAGCGTAGCAGGACGCAGGCGCAAGAGTGTCGAACCTCAGATACCTGGAACAATCGTCATCGCATTTATACATTTTCGGAATTCTGAATAAGTAAAACACTTTAAAGCAATTTTCCAACGGTTCAGTTTTTTTTTTTATTGTACCGGCGAATAGTTTTTATTGTACCGGCGAATGCGGGCATATCCTTGAATATGTATGCATCAGCTGCTCCCATCCCAAAATATGTATAGTCTTCTGATATTAATACGAGTTCCGGCTGTTCATACATTCATGACTTAAATTTCAACAGCAATTTTACTACAACTTGAATTCAGGCTATGAAAAAACGTTATTCCGGCGATTATAGCCTTATTATAACCGAAGATTACATTACCATTCTCTTTAAAACGCACCATTTTGAAGAAATCATCTGTCTGAATTCCGAAGTGAAGCTCCCCCTAATGGTAATTACGTGTGATTTAGGTGGAGATTATCAGTGAACTGTTATTCCGAGGTAACCTAAACATGCCCGAGATGAGATCATGGCCAATGTTGCTGTTTGAATGAAAAATTTCTGTGAAACGTAGCGTTACGGATTACAGTCTAAGACTCAAGAAACTTTAGAACATGCATTATGACTTTCGTTCATGAGGACGCAAAACCAAAAATCTACTTGTTGAAATCATTGTGATGTACTCTTCCCCAAGTTACAAATGCAATCGTCAATTTGGCTAAATATAGGTTTGATCAGGCAACCTGAAACCAGGCAATGATCTTTTCACTCCTCAAAAATATTGTATACCATGCACGGGCAGCATCGGCTGAACAGACATCTTATTCAAAATCAAATTCAAGTAACCATCACGGTGAAAGGTTAGTTTTTGTCGCAGATTGTAAAGATACGCGAAAATTTTGTAAAGGTTCCACGAAAAAAGACGAAGGTTGCCAGGAACGGTTTAATCAAAATACAACGCTCCGCCTCATTGTGTACACCTCTAGCCAGAAGGTTGTGTCGTCGCAGGTATTGGTAAAACTTGTAAATGTGTTGGGATTAATTCTTGAATTCTAATTCTTAATTTAGAGAATTCTTCAAAATTTCGGGGAAAAGGCGTGGTTTTGTTAATTTTTGATTAAAGACAAAGAACGAGTTGCTTTACAAAAGATTGTGCGTAGTAAACGATAAATCTTTAAACAGCTGTGCAGATCCTCTGCATATTTGTTCTCAGTCTAGTGCCGGAAAATTGGTATCGACTGTTCTCATCCTTAGTATGAAGGAAGTCATAGCTCGCTATTTAACGTTATTCTACATCCGCGAACGCCAGGACGGTGACATGAGTTGGAATATCTATTTGCGACCGTCAAGCACAACTTCAAGAAACCTCTGTCGATAATCCGATTACTGTCAATCCGTGTACTTTAGCAAATAGATAATTAATCTAATCGTCTACAACCTACAATTTCTTGCCGGTTGGTTCACCAAACCGCGATGGTTTTCCCAAGAGCCATGATTCAACTAATGCGTGCAACATCACGCAGCATACAATAAGAGCTGCTACTATTTGCCAGGAGGAATATCTTTGGAATGTAGCGTTACTGCCGGGCTTGGGCTGAGCACGCTTCACCAATGCCCGAAGGGTGGGTTCGATTCCCGGTCGGGTCATGCAGAAGACTTGAAAAACGGTTCTTTCGTCCTGTTCAATCACGTGCTCGGTGTTAATTGGTGAGTGCAAGGAAACCATTCACGCGCAGTGCTGCCATTGACCCACCATCAATACAAGGCAGCATTTACTACGAATACAGCGGCGCCCCCCATCCCCGGCGCAAGCAAGCGAAGATGGGCACCGCGGACCACTCGTGACACTACGAAAGGAGTGGAAAAATGAGTGTAGCGAAACTGAACTGAAGTGTTACTGTTTTTTTTAATGCAATTTTCCCTTTAACTGGAATGTAGCCCGTGAGTTTGGCGAAAATGTGTACATTCCATCACAAATTTGACTGCAGACGGTCCAAGAAAGATCGTGGATCAAAAACTAACACATCTATAAGAATATAAACATAAGAATAAAAATTAGCTACATCAAATATTACGGGTTTTATTTACATTCAGCGTTACGTTAGAAGTCGAAGACACAACAGTAGTCAAGTTGTTCAGGTAGTAGTCGACATCAAGGATGCTCGCAGAAGAACACGTAACATTACTGACAGTTACGTCACAGAAGGCGAAAGAGTTGTTTTGGAAGCGGACAATCGAATTCCTCACGCACTGCCCAGATAGTGAATTCTGAAAAAATAAATTGATTCTTCTCAATAGTCAAACAAACGCCACAAGTTTGACTTTTTCGACAAAGCATTACCATTACAGCCTGATGTGAGGACCAGGACATATCACTTTTACTATCTCTGCATCTTAAACAGCTGGGCGATCATATGGCATTAGCCAAGAACAGCCTCAAGGTTTCTTGTAACTTCAAACAAACTATCAAAACAGGTCATGAACCAAGAAAATTTTAAACACACATCACAAATTTCCACCAAGTGCATAAAACCTGTGGCAAAGTCAAGTAGCCGGTCTTTGCAGGCGCGCCGGAGGTCACGACCCGGACTGGATCGCCGTTGTTGTAGGTCGACGTCGGTTGCTGTGATTGGACAGCGAGCGATGCGTCATGCAGGGAAAACGGGGTCTTGCTGAAGTCTTGTTCGAGCTGACTGCAATGCATGGCACGTTTTACTGGACCCGGCCGGGTGATCGAAAGAGAACCACCAGTCTTGCCTCAACACTGTTTAAGGCCACAACTTATCGCACGTTGTCACAAACATACCTACGAGTGACAGCAACACTAATAAAGCACGCTACAGCAACACTGCTTGTTTGGAAAGTACATGTTTTAACAGTTCTGGTATCGGTCTACACCAGTGGTTGCCAGTCGGGGTGCCGCGGCACCCCTGGGTGGCATTTGCGATAATCAGGAGG
>Ga0210059_1008785_pt1 | contig 15879 bp, 6 predicted proteins | sample Ectturendosymbi2_FD_188042 | JGI IMG/M metagenome (GOLD analysis project Ga0210059, IMG submission 188042) | Ecteinascidia turbinata endosymbiont from Florida, USA - Sample 2 (SPAdes) (version 2) | ecosystem: Host-associated > Tunicates > Ascidians > Unclassified | place: Key West, Florida... | reverse complement strand
TCTTTTGATAGGGAGGTCAAGCAAACTTAGCTTTTGTGAATACCGTCCTTGCTATGTCTATGATCGAACTCACGTAGGAACTTCGGATGTAGCTAAATGCGGCACTGTTTAGTCTAACCCCTAAACGTTTCCGTTATACGTCTTATATGTGCTTAAGTTTTGTAGACCAACTTCAGGAGTCAGTGCCTTAAAGCAAAGTCGCTACTCGACTTTGATGAACGTGTATTGGTGTACATCAGAAGTGTGTAAATCAGGCCTGCACAACTCAGAAGACTCGAATGGCCATATTTACCAACATAAATTTGCCACGGGCCGCAAAATCTTTTTTCTTTTGTTGTAGTTTGAAAGAAATTCTGGAACGACAATTAACTATATATCCGAAGTTGGACTGTTGCAATATTTTCTGCAATTTCGGAAGCTCTCGCAGGCTGAAAGCAGAACTCTTGCGGGCCATATGCGGCCCGTACGTTGTACAGGCCTGGTGAAAATTTTAAAAAATGCAATCACATTGGCGGCCACAATGACTTCTTGCTCAACTGCTATATTGGCTGCAACAGGCATAATGCAGATCTTACGCTTATAGCATCGAGATTTTCACAAGCGCTCTTGCATGAAAGTTTACGAGGAAATGGTGGCTTTCATCCAAAAAAAAAGCTTGGAACTTTACTAAAAACAAACTTTTAAAACTTGTCAATTCAATGAATACAGACTTTTATTTTCCTGCTAAATCTGAACATAATTTCTCCGCAAAAACCGCCGGAAAAAATGAATCTTTTATGGTTGATGCTTTGAAAACAAGGCAGTCCCATCGCCACGGGGGGCTTTGGTGGGCTTAGACCCCCCAAACAAAGCTCCAAGCACCTCCAAATTGAAATGTGAAGCACTATAAATAAGTGGAGTTTTGGTTAATTTGCTAATGTCAAGCCCCCCCCCCCGCACAAAAGAAAAGCCCCCCTATTGAAAACTTTCTGGCGACGGTTCTGAAACAAGGGGCATTAAATACTCTAATGTTGAGACTTGGTTGTTGTTTTCCCCTATAACAATTTCTGACTACGCGCCTGCCATGTTTGTAAAATCTGCGACTACAGGTCAGGGCCGGCGTTAGCAAGTGCGGGGCCCTATTAGAAACACTTTTTTGGGGCCCCACTCAATGATGTGTGTAGAAGTTTTTGAGGGAATGCATCAAGTCATGATGATAGATATCGGTGATGTTAAAAAAAAGACGAGGACCGAAAGGGTGACGCCAGGACCTTTACAACACAAACTTCAATGAACAGTGCTGGAAAACCAAACGAATCAAAGAATTACAACACTCAATACCGTCTATTTGGCCGGGCATTCCCATGACCAGGAAGGGTTTGTGTGTAGTACCTTAACCATCTCTGCCTTGCCTTAACAAGGTGCTATGGAAAAAAAACTTGGCTAAACATTACTGAAAACAATGACTATTCTTACTAAAGAACTTTGATGAGGGCGTTAAAAACCGCGCAGTTCACTTGGATTGGCAACAGATCCCACACTTACAAATGCTGTGGGCCACGCAACGGATTTTTTAAAGATTTGAGCTTGCTGCCTGCAAAGACATTTTGAGAGACTCAACTGTTTTATCTGAATACTGAGTGATTGTAAAGCAAGGTTTTCGTGTATTTTGATGGTGGTAATAAAGCGAGTTTAAACTGTTTTGAGAGACCGTTGAAATAATTTAAGAACCGATTTGATCTCTCAAAACTCCTTGAAAAACACTGGGTCTCGCGCCGGAAATATTCGCATTCAGCTTCGATACAAAGTGCAAATTTGTGTTGGTTAGTTGGTATAGCGCGGGGGCCCCTTCGACGAAATCGGCTTAAAACCGGCCCTGCTACAGGTAATCCACCGTGCAAAAATTACCTAAAAAGCGCATACTTGTGACTATTACCCTAACATGGGGCATTTTCTTTGTGGTGTGGAAATGGTAAAGCGTTTTGTGAACATCCATTTGGATTGCATTGTCAGCAACCTGAAAATTATAAGCAAAATGTCTAGGTTACAGTGGTGTACGCAGTCTAAAATTTTTGACTCCGACTCCACTCCTGCTTTGGCTGAATACACTCGGACTCCGAAGCATTTTCAATTTTTGCACTCAGACTCCTAAACTCCAAATTGAATGCTGTAAGCAGGGCGTAACAAGGGGGGGCAAGGGGGCACAATTCCCCGGGAGCCGAAAAGTCCCAACAATGTCGCAAGTACTTTCTTCAATACAGTGCATTTGCTGAAAGACCTGATTCGAACATGGGGGCGGAAAACTTGCTTCTTGCCCCGGGCGCCATTTAAACTCGTTACGCCCCTGGCTGTACGCTATAAAAAATGCCTCCGACTCTGGGTTTTCGTGAAAAAGTTAACTCCGGCTCCACTCCTAATTTGGAAATTCATTGAATCCGGCCGGAGTCCGCTCTTACACTCTGGCTCCTTTACATCACTGCTAGGTAATCCTCCTGGAAAATTTTCTGCCGAGGACTAAACCGATGTTTTTCTTTAGTATGTTCGGGCATAAGAAAATGGCCTTCTTGAAACGAGTCTAGGTAATTTAGAACTCAAATTATAAGCTTGAACAACAAATAGAGTGAATCAGTGCCAACGCATAGGCAATGTGGGTTTCGTGGAAGGCTGGACTTTTTGTTCAAAAGCACACTTAACATTTGCAGTCATAGAACAAGTCATTTCAACAACAAAAGCCTAGCCAAAGGTGTTTCTCTTATTTTGATAAATTAGAGGCGAAGTAATCTGACCAGTGGCGTAGCAAGGCGAAGCCCCTGAGCGGCGGCAAATTGTTGATTGAAAATTAGTTTCAACTCTTAAGTTTTTGTGCTTAGAATCCTCAGCTTAAGACTTAGAAATGTGGGTTGAGTGAGCACTGATTACTTAAAAGCTTGTATCAAACCCACGATGCTCAACTACCCTGTGTTTGCCTTGACATCAGGGATTTTAACATACTTGGGGGAAATTTTCCCTATTTCCTGCACTTTCCTATACCATGGTCGTCCGCAGGAGCGGAGCAAAATGGGCGTTTGCCATCGCTTGGAAATTGGGACTGAGAACCACAAATTTCTAGAATACTTGAAGTCAACAGCTTAATTCTGATTAATTTGATTTACTTCTTGCAGCGGCAGTTTGTTTCCCGGTATGAAACTCACGAGAGCCAGGTTCACTGCTCTGGTTTGATGCAGTGATGAGCTTGTAATTTACTCACGTGCGCTACTTTTCTTACAGAAGCAGATTGCGAAACTTGCGAACGAACTGTTCCACTGTTGGTCTTTATTGCGTAACAATAACACGGTAAAAAATGTTGCGGTAGTAGGTGTTTGCCGCATGTTATCATTGAACGCTGATATCTTGGCAGGTAATCTGCGAAACAGTTACTGCAGATAACGGTAAGCCACGTAGTTTTATAGTGTGAAATGAATGAAGCATGAGTGAATGTAGCAATGCTTCCACAAGTTTGAAAAGTCTATTGTTAGTGCGAGACTGAACGCTTCTCCGATTTATGTATGATGAGCGTTCACCAAGAAAAAAATCAGACAAGCAAGTTTTATTGATCTTGACCAGCCCATGTTTATGTTCACTTTAAACAAAAAAACGCTTAGGCGTTACTAGTTTTACACCTGGTAAGACAGATGCAACAGGAGCGAGCATCACGAGACTTGACGTTTACGCGCTACATCTAACTTCGCTTACCGTCGTGAGTCTTCATTGCGAAAAACTGTTGCTTTTCACAACCTCTATTTTTATCAAATTGCAAATTACAAAATTGTTGAAGAGCGGAGTAACTTGAACCATAATTTTTAAAATGACAGCTGTCCAGGTTTGTTATAATTGAACCAATGCTGCTGCCTGGTGGAATCGACACGACATACATCCGCGACGAACTTGACGTAAAAAGAGGCTGAAGTATGTTTTTTACAAAACCACCAAACTAGCCCACTTCTGTACTTTCGCCTATGCAGTCAGAAAACAAGCTACGCTGGGAACGCATTGTGACAGCGTAACACTGTATGAGACTTAACATTTTACCATTGCTCAGAAAATAAAAAAAACACGCTATCGATTGTTTCTTCCATTTTGGTCAAGCGATGCGTAAAACAGTTCATGGAATCACTTATTGACATAACAGTGTTAGAGAAAATTTTGTACAGAAATTTTTGTGAGAGATGTCCTTGCACGCATGTTGAGCCTCAGTGGTAAAGAAATCGTCACTCACTGTCCGATGTGAACAGGGGATCGCCAAGTCGAAACGCGTTATACTGTTCGCGCTCGTCACGCCAACTCCTCCCGTATGCCGTGCAAGTAGCAGCAGGTGAAACAGGAGTTGGAAACAAGACTTAAAACGCTTGCACTTAAAATGTGCTCGACTTTCCCAATTCCACTCATAAGATTCGCCGCTCCAGAACCGTTCGAAATCTTCGTCAGCCTATGTGTGTTACAATAGGCCGCTTCATCTCTTATACGGATGGTAACTGGGTTTAGTCGAGTAACTCTGGCCGTCAAAACTTCTGCCGGATGCATAACCAGGTGCATCATTACTACCACGTGACGGCCCGTACGACGAACTGCTTTGATGGTAATTTCCCATTGATGGGTAACCTGAAGGAAATGGTGCACCCATTTGATTAGCCATGGCACCGCCATAGCCATACCCAGTACCATATCCACCGTAAGTTCCATAACCAGAATTTGGCATGTAACCACCGGGCATGCCATAGCTCATTCCCCACGAACCCATAGGATTTCCACTTGGTGGCATTGAAGGGCCGCCACTAGGACCCGTTCCATTTCCAGAACCCATGTAACTGGATGGTCCATTCTGCCACGATTGATTGTTTTGCTGACTTTCCATTTTGGAATAATTGGTTTTGTTTGTTCTTTCGCGGGGTTGAGCCTTTTTCGCTTCAATAGTTCGTCCAGCAATTTCATGGTAATGCTTTGCCACAGCCTTTTGGGCAGAAGTTTCATTTATAAACGTCACGAATCCAAAGCCCTTGTTCTTCATATCCACCTTGCTGATCACAAAGGTAACTTCCTCTACAGGGCCATATGTTTCAAAATACTCCCGGACTTGTTCCTCAGTGGCATCTCTTGGCAGACCCCCAATAAAAATTTTATGAGTTGTTATGTGTAACCGTTCAGCCTCCTTCTTTTTGATCTGTTCATCCTTAGGCGTGCAGGGCTTAGGATCGACCTGCTTGTCATTTAAAATATGTGGGCGTGTCTTTAAAACTTGTGCAACGCACTGCGGATCTTCAAACCTAACAAACCCGAACCCACGTGAATCACCAGTCACTTTGTCACACATTACGACACACTCAGACAGTCGACCAAACTTCGAGAAATAGGTTTCCATAGTTTCGCTTGTGGTAGCCCAAGACAAGCCACCAATGAACAGCTTTCCAGCCTCATCAGCTCCAGACATTATTCACTTTATTAATGCAACAAAACCATAGATCTGAAAAAGATATATGCATCTGCACAAGAAATGTGATATGCCCAGATGAATCAACAACACAACATTAACATAAAACACTTTTTGTATATGCAATACATTGTTATACATCAGAGGTAAACACCCATTTCTAAATTAAAAGGAGCAAGCTTTACCCTCTGAATAAGGTCGTAGGACTGAAGATGCATAGTGTTACATGAAATCAATTTCCTATAAAAAGTATTTGCTGATGGATTGAAACCCTTCATCTGTGCGGAGACTAGTTACTTGAAGATTTTCCCCTTTAATGATATTGAAGAAATGCATTTCCGCAACATCACCATGTGTTATTCATCAATATCGTGCAGCAAACAAGTTGCGAGCCTCTTTTTCCCGATATTCAAATGCAGTTAAAAATGTACTTTTTCGTTCCTTTTGTACGCCCACGTATGCATCACAATTATGGTGTGATTTCAGAAAGTCATGCATGCAGAGATTGCGTGTGGCCTATAATTGTGGATGCAGAGCTCTATACGACTTGCCCTGGAGAGTAGTCATCAGGTTCACTGTAATATTCCTACCTTTGAGGCATTATTAAGAAAAAATGTGTACCTGTTTCTTGAAAGATACAGAAGGTCTAACAATGTATGGTTGCATACTTTGATGCACTCAGATTGTTTATATTCGTCTTTATTCTTTGCACACTACAACCGCATTTTACTGTGACTGAGTACTCGGACATTGCAGTGTTTTTTGTTTGAGGACGTGTTATACCACAACGCATTTGTACTTTACCTAGCCTCGACCAGGTTAGGAATTAGCATTCTACTATGCAGTATTGTTGTACCAAGTGTTACGGATTAGCGAACAGTAGTGTTAAGAATGTGTCTATAACCCTGTGATTCAGCCTCCAACGCCATTGTAAAACGTTCTGTTTTGTCTGTTTTTATCAACCTGCGTTGTGCAGAATGTGTGTGCTTGTACTATGGACTTCGTGTCTGCTGGCAAAATAAATTCATTCATTCATTTTTTTATAACTTAAATGTTTGACTCATTCACAAGATTCATACCATACACACTGGTTAAAAGAGAACATGGGTAGGGTAAAAGTGTTCACACACCAAATTACAGGGTAGGTGTTGGGCTGGCACACACACGCAGTAGCAAAGAGGAACAAACACTGAAGCGAAGCACTAGTAACTACTGCATTTGGTCATGGTCACACAGACACCTGACATAGGTGGAGAAAAATGCAGATTTTTAAAAGTGTAAGACCAATTGAAATTAGCAGATAAAACAGGGTTCCCACACATTTTTACAAATAATTTTCCACACCTTTTCAACACCAAATGTAAAAATTTCAATACCATTACTTCTCTTCATTTTTCAAAATTCTTAACCATGAAACTCAATTTTGCACATTGCATAACACTGCACAAATAATTAAGTGCTTTGCCTTCAGTAAAATTCTGCTCAGATACTTCTGATTTCTTTTCAATTTAGAATTTCAATACTTTTTCAATACCTAATGTAGATTTTGGCCAAAGTCAATACTTTTTGAAGGTCTTGAAAACCATTTGTGAAATTCAATACTTTTTTATTACTTTCAATGCCGCATGGGAACCCTGATAAAAGTTGGATAAAGATGCGCATTGTTTAACAAGGGCATGAAAATTGTTTCTAATTGGGGCATCAAATTTCCTGACAAAATAGGAAACTTGATAAGTGCAGATCTTATGTTCCAAACGGGATGTAATGCAAAATTCGGTTTTAGCAATGTTGCAGGCAATGCAGAGGCATTTAATACTAGACTGTGCATACTTGCACCACAGGTGACGGGCATGCTCTTGCATGGTATATACACGCAGTAATGCATTTTGGAGCAGGACTGAGGAAAGGTGCCTCAGAGCTTGTTTCCTGCACATAAAGTGACTTTGCTTGCGTCAGAGTGTCTTTGTCATCCTTCTATGAGGCAATAAGTAATACACTGAGTCTTGGTCAGCACACTTCACACTTGTGCCATCCAGGTAGATAGCTGGTGTTGCAGGATGTTATGCTCTTCAAGAGGAGATACACACCTCCTGTCTTGTTACAATTAAAAACAAGTTTATGCCCAGCAGTATGATCACAACAAATATTCAGAAGGCATTGAAGAACACTGAGACACATATCAACAGCAAACAGTGGGTGATTTAAAACCGTATTTCCCATAGTGCCTCCTGCTCTGTATATGCCCAGCTGGACAAAGAGTTCAGCAAGGTAAACACTGAACAGATATAGACTAAAATCACACCTTGCCTTACCCCACCAATGGAAGGTCTTGAAAAACACTATAAGGTAAAAATGTAAAACCTAGTCAAACTTCAGTGCTTCTTTCTCAGAGCACTGTTGAAAAAGTGTTGGCATTCATCGAGAAACTCTTTTTAATTTGCTCTTCTGCTATTCACGACATGATCATCGATAATGAACACTTGCTCATTAGCAGCATTGGTTGCCATTACACAGAAAATATTTCCTGCTACAAGAGACCTGGAAATTCTAATATGTGGTCTCGCCACCACTGGAGAATGTTTATGTCAAACAGCAGCTACGTCAAACCCGCAGCCCACAAGTGGCCCAGTATGCTTTTCATTGTGTAATGTGTACGTACAATACAACAGCTTGACATTTTCAATGCAATGCCAGTCTTTCGTGCCTCTTTATCATGTGCATGTAGATTTCCACATGTCCAATGACACCTCAGTGCAAAACTGATCTCCAGTTTTCTGATTTACTCATGTGTTTCTTTGCACCAAACACTTAACCTATTTATAAGTACCCTTGTTCTTCCATTAGAGCTAAATTTGCCTATGGCAAAACAGTTTGGAAGTGATTAAAAGTACACTATACAGTCGTTACCAGTCCAGTTAGTATTCAAATGCTCTTGGTACCTTCAAACAAAACTTTGGTTTGCTAAGATGAAAGTAAGTCATTCAATGTGTGGCCCTAACGAAGATATTGACATCACATTTGGCACAGTAACACACTGTGTTTGGCAAAGCTTCTCTACAACTTTGTACCACAGACTTTCTTGTAACATTAATTTTTTTGTTCAAAACACCAACTCATTAGCAGCCTTACTAAGCACATAGGTACCCTACACTTGATTAGCGGGTGTGAGCACTACTGCACCAGAAGTGCTGTGCTCTGCTGTTGAATAGACCAGGGCTAAAGTGGCTGTTCGCAATGTTGTTGCTCAATCCCAAGCCAGCAAGCTGCCTCAAGAGTGTGAAGCATGATATCAGCTTTTTGCAAAGTGACAGGAGGTGTAAGATAACGTGAGCATCCTGTCCAACATTACTTCGAGGTATTCGGGCTTGGAACAAAACAGCAGGGTTTCATTGTCAAAATTAATTTTCAGCTCACGTTTAGCTTCCTTATTGTTGAGGTAGAAGACTGCTGACGCCCTTTTTGTAACATGGTACAGTTGAGTAGTTGTTGCATACAGCACCATGACTATTTTGAAACTATTTTTTGCAACGAAATTTTGCAGGGGTGTTCTTCTGATTATGTATTTTTCCTGAAAATTTGAGGTTAACTCTTCACAAACTTTCCAAGTTATTGATTGTGAATCGAGGAAGTGTACTCCCGTCCACCATGCTATTGCTGCGCATGGCTGGCCATGCACTTACCTAAGAAATTTGGGTTCAATATTGTGTCAAACACAATGACTTTCTCGTGCTTGGTCTTTTACAACCAAATTTTACACAAATGTTCTTCTTGTGCAAATGTATCTCACCTGAAAATTTGAAGTCAGTCAAGCAAGTACTTTTAAGTTAGATACTAGGTAAAAACAACCCAAAAAACATTTACCAGCTGCTGAACAATCACATGGAATTTACTCTGCGCTGAAGGTGTTATCAATGGCTTCCCACAAGAAGTTTACTTGCTATGAATCAAGTGGTGGAATTCTAAAGACCACTACACACACTTTTAGACACATTCCAACAAAAAAAAAGTTTGGTCTTGGCGATATAGCATTTTTGGCAACAATACCAATATATCGGCCATGCATGGGCCGATAACCGATATTTCCAAAATTTTTAAATCTTGTTTTCTGCTTCATTATCAAAAACAATGTATTCTATGCCTTACCTTTTTTCAAAAACTTCAAAAATCAGGATTTATGAATTAAAAATTTTCAAATTGTATCAATTTCAAGATTTTGCTATGATTTTTCATTAATCTGCTGAATGATGATGCTTTTGTTTCAGCTGCAACGGCCAATGCGTGCTCCATGTTTCATCTTGTCGGCTCGTTTATGAAAACGCACCTGCTAGCATTGCTGCAAGATAACTGTCCTGATTTGCTTTGTTGTGCTTTCTTATGCAAGTTGTCTGTGTGGATGAGGAATATAACAGCGTTTTGTCAATATCTACTGAGGCCGATACCAATATATCGGCAAAACCCAAATATCAGCCAGGCTGATATATCGGTCTATCTCTAATCAGGATTTATAAGCTAAAATTTTTTAAATTGCAGCAATCTCAATATTTTGCTATAATTTTTCATTAATCTGATTAACTTGTTGGCATAGTATGCACTGTCTGCAATGAATAAACACAGTGGCATGAATTAGAAAAGAATGTTAAATATAACAAAACAATAGGAACAATGAAAATGAAACAATGAAAATGAAACAATAGGAAAAAAGGAACAATGAAAATGAAAAAGTACAAAACGGAGCATCAAGTTAAGGAGGTTAAAGTTAGTACAACACTGTATTAAATTAACCATTGCCAAATAAGAAATTTTTTCCAAAACATTAGTTACTTTTTTGGTCTATGATAGTATGTTTGTTAACAGTTACTGTACTACGTAACTCATGCAAAATTTTGTTTTGGCATATATTTCACAAACCAGCGTTTCAGACTCTTCTGCAACTCGTTGGGTTTCCAATTTGCAAAGTCAAATCCAAGTCTTAAATCAAGTTTGAAATTTTGATGTGATGTAGTTCATTAAATAACTGCATGTCCCTGAAAAAGCAAACCAGTTGCATTAGTTGTACTGCAATTGAAGTACTGGCAGCAACACTAGCATGCGTTTTCATAAAAAAGCAGAAAAGACGAACTTTGGAGCATGAGTCAGCTGTCACAGCGGAAACAAAAGCATCTACAACCTAGCCTAAACAAATTACTTATTTTAAGCAGCCCTAGGCTATAAACGATTGCCGCTTGTCCGCCAGAAGTAAATTCCATAATAGGTCGCTATGACAACAGCTAACGTGCACATGTGCAAATTAGGCATCTGATAATTGCACAATAATGCCGCGGTAGTTCTGATCCAATCACAAACACTGTTTTCAGCTTGCGTAAGTTGCATTGTGGCATACACTGACACTGCAACAGCAATTGTGGTGAAACAATGCATACTGACTACAGTGCTGCTATCAAACAATCGCCAAATCATCGCTTCAACGAATTTGTGAAATGCTGGAGTGGTGCTTGTGTAACTTGTGTGCCATGTCCACAAACCCCAACAGCTTGGATTGTGAGATCATAATTATCATTAACTTGCCCATGGAAAATATCGATTAAGTTAATCCACGAACAGGACATTTTAGCTTGCGTACAGTATAAACCAGTGTGCTTATAGCCTCTACATCAAGTTAAGAAACATGGAATCTTTCCAAGATATTATATGCAACTGCTTTACAGCAACAGTTTGTGTCACTAATGAGTAGCGATTGCATTTGTAGTCATATTCATAACACCACAAATGTTGCTTAATAAAATGCAATTCATTTTTCAAGCAAGCTTTTTTTTAAATAATCTGTGCTAACTAGGCACCGATTAGACTTCTGCACCTTAAGTTACAGTCAAACTTTTTCATGCTGTGCAAACTTTTCTAGAAGTACAACCGGAGTTTATTCATACACAATACCTAGACTGTGCTGCATGTGGTAGCGCAGTCTAGACCAGTGGTCTTCAAACTTTTTTGTTCAATCGCCCCCTTTCAGTGACTTTGCTTAAAAAGCACCCACCACTTATGATTTTAGTGATGGCTAAAATATTATTTTAATTTGAGAACATTTTAATGCTAATGAAATAAACGACCAAATCTAGTTAGCACAAAAAAATGAACAAACAAAACGATTGCATTTGTAGAAAAAATGTGCATTTTCAAAAACAATTGGTCCTGTGAATCTTGCCCCTGGATTTTTACCTGTAAGTTTTTTAACAGTAGGTTTGAAGTTGGTCACCTTAAGTCATATAGCGTTTCCACCGGTCTTGTTCATGTCAGGACGATTGCGGTATTTATTATGCATGTGCAGTGGTTGGTTGATACGTTGCTCAGCAACATTAGTAATAATTAACTTTTCCCCAAACTTCTGGAAAACATCACTTGCACTTGATCCAAAAGTCTGACCATCTGTATCAATAAAATATAGCATGGGCTTCATCATCGCTTTTGAAGTCGACGAAAAGTTTTTGGATGTAAAATCACATTCGCTTATGTTAGTTAACTGGCACACAGTCACTTTCTACCCAACTTTCAGCTTAATCTCCACAACAGAAAGACTTTTCAACAAGCCTCAAACAACAGTTGACGAAAACAAGCTTTTGTAACTATTAGTTTAGCCAAGTTGGGAGTGGTTGGACTTGCTTGCTGTCCTGCTTTGTTGTGCATTCTTGCACAAGTTGTCTGGATGTGTGAGGAATGTAACAGCATTTTGTCAACACCTACTAAGGCAGATAAAACTGGCAGTTTTGGTTGATACCAATATATCGGCAAAACCCAAATATGGATCAGGTTGATATATCGGTCGATCTCTAGTCCTGGCTTAAGATTTTAACTTGGTCTCACTTTTGGTCATTTTTTTCTCTCTCTAGCTAATAGTCAAGTCAAAGTTTGTTTGCCATGTTCACGCATAACCTTTTTCACATTTTAGCTTTGAACAATATTAATTTATGTTGAATTCTCCAGTGTTTAAACACAGTCCAAAAAATGACTCAAAAATTAAGCATTTCTTGTTCCTTTTTTATCTAAAACCACAAAATCTACATTAACACTTTCGCTACCAGATGGATTCACATGGAAAGATCTACTGTTATTGAGTGGTTTACCTTTAAGGACCACAAGAGCCATTGTTTTGGCAGAGCTTTGCATCACCATTACCTACCAGCCGATTGTGCTTGAGAGCTGTTTAAACTTTCTGCAGATTCAGCAAGTCTTCTAGTTCATGTCGAAAAAAAATTTTTTTCGTTTTAAGTTTTTTTGTGGGTGACGTCATAATGGGGGCATGTTTTCCACCTTTTTGACTAAGTTTAGCTGACCCTGGGCACCAACCCAACAAACCATTTCTTGCCTCAAATTTTTTGTTGGAACTAGGCTATCATCTGAGACTTTAGAGGCCATGATTGGTATTCTAGCATATCTGGAGCCACAACTGTGGCTCAAAAACCAAAAAGTGGGTAAAAATTCAAATCCCACGAAAGGTAATCTTGGCCATTTTGGCTAAAAGCCATAACTCACCAGCCAATTGAGCTACAGAGCTGTTCAAACCCTCTAAAGACTTGGAAAGCCTTGTACTTTGGAACAAAAAATCTTTTAGGTTTTTGATTTTTGTTGATGTTTGTATGATGGGAGTATGTCTATGCATACATGTTGTTTATATGAGGATGACGTCATTGGGCCCAACACCAACAGCAGTTTTTTGACTCAAGATTTTTTTGGAAACTAGACTACAATATGAGTCTTCAAAGGGTTTCGACTTCCTAGCATTTCTGGTTCTAAAATTATGGCCAAAAGACCAAAAATTAGTTAGAGAAATACCTACTAATTCCCTAGGGCAGGGATGGGCAACCCCTGGCACACGTGCTGAACTTGGCACGCGAGCACTTCTATCTGGCAGAACTAGAAGACACAGCAAAATTCATGAGGTTTCCAGTCAGTATAAAAATGGAGGAACTAAGCCTACAAAAGTTTTCATGGATAGACATGGATGAATATGAAATGCACTTGATTGAATTTCAGAGTAGCTCAATTTGGAAACAAACATTTATTGAACTTAGAGTTGACTTGGAAAACATTGAAAAAAAGCGATTAGAGAAGGGAATGCTGGAGAGAAGTGCATAAAACGAACTATTGCAGGCTTGGAATGTCATTCCTGAAAATTTTTCGTGCTTAAAAACTTTGCAACAGCGTTACTCTCCATGTTTTCATCTACATATGCTTGTGAATCTTTGTTCTCAGTTATGAACTTTCTTAAGTCTCGTAATAGGAGTAGCCTGACCGATGAAATTAGTAGTTTGTGTATATCTCTGAGGGTCACAAAATATAAACCCAATGTAAAGTCTCTATCAGCGGTAATGCAGAAGCAGAAGTCTCAATGATATAGCACAAGAAAAGTAATCAAAGCTTTTTGTCGGACTGATATTTTCTTTGAAAAGTAACTTAAGTCTTGTTTAAAAAGTTTATTGTGCATGTTTTTGTTTTGAAAGAGGCAAAGCTTTGTTTTTGTTTGGGCGTTGTTTTCAAGGTGAATAAATGTAAATTTGGTTATATTGTGTTTTCACTGTTTGAGTGCATTTGTATCAATTCTTCAAGGCTCTTTATATTCACCTTTATGGATGTCAAGTAGCATGTTCTCACAAATTTTGGTTGGCACGCAGAAGAATTTTGTCATTGATTTAGCCAATTTCAGCACACAAACCGAAAAAGGTTGCCCGCCCCTGACCTAGGGGATTCCAGAAATATTTGGAATTTTTTGGCTGTACCTTTGGACCCAGAAATGCTAGAAAGTCGATCAAAGGCTCGGAAGACTCGTATTATAGCCTAGAATCCAATAAAGGTTTGAGCCACAAAATCGGTTTGTTGGATCAACCGATGACATCAACAAAAAAAACACAAAACTTATCCCAACCATGACGTCAACAACCAAACACCCCAAACCCAAAACTTAAATTTTTTTTTAGTTCTAAACTACAAAACTTTCCGAGTTTTGGAGGGTTTGAACAGCTCTTTAGCTCAACCTGCTTGCGAGTTATTGCCTTTAGCTAAAAATGACCAAGGTTACCTTTTGTGCAATTTTATTATTTATCCAATTTGTTATTTTTTAGCCATAATTTCGGCTCCAGAGAAACTAGAAAGTCGATCAAGGGCTATAAAGTCTTGGATGATAGCTTAGTTTCCAAAAAAACTTAAGCCAAAATAATGGCTCTTTGGTTTGGCTGCCAGGGCCAGAAAACGAAGATTTTCTTTAGGAACATATATATATGCCGCCCAGTAACTGTGGCGGGTTTTCGCCTCACGTATATATATGTCGGCCGGTACTGAAACTGGTAACACCTTGACGGCCGGTCTACGAATATATTATACCTGAAAATCAGCCTAAAACAGCAGTTTTCGGTTGCCTTACCTACGCCATAGCTCCTTCGCTGACTGTGCTAGAGAGCTGTTCAAAACCTTAGAAGATTCATCAAGTCTTTTACTCCGCACTCGAAAAAAAAAGTTTTTGGTTGGCAGTTGTAGATTTTTTGTGAGTGACATAAGTGAAGTAGTTTTGGGCCATTTTGGCTCATGTTACCAGGTCTAAATCCCAACCTCTAGGCCACTGGTTCTTAAACATGGGGTATGAACCACTAATTTTTTTCTGGGATACACCCCCTGAAATTTAAACCCAGGCATGCATGCCCCGAAAAATTAAAAAATGTGTTTTCGATTGTTGTGAGTGCTGTGAACTTTATCAGAGGCCATGCCTTCAATCACCGCGTGTTCAAAGTTTTTTGTAACGAAGTTGGGGATCAACACAGTGTTCTTTTCCACACAGAAATGAGGTGGCTATCCTGTGGTCGAGTGCTTACTCGTGTTTGAGCTGTGCAAAGAAATCGAACAGTTTCTGAGACACCGAAGTAGTGGCATAACAGGGTACTTTGAAAACGAGGAATTTGTTATGTCCTTTGGCATACCTTGCAGATATATCCAGCCGCCTTAACACTTTGAGAGCCGGCGTACGATATATTCGTACTTCGATTTCGGCCGAAAAAACAGCAGTTTTCGGTTGCCTTACCAACGCCCTAGCTCCTCCGCCGATTACGCTAGAGAGCTGTTGAATGGCTCAAAAGAATCGGCCAGTCTAGTAGATTACACTCGAAAAAAATTTTTTGGTTGGGGGCGCAGATTTTTTGTGAGTGACGTCCGCTAAGGGACCGTTGCGTAATTTTTTTTAAAATTTTGAGAACCACTGATCTAAAATAAATAACTAAATTAATTACCTAATTAAATAATTAATCAAATAGTTTTATTACTTTAAATCATAACTTTTGAACCCGAAACCTTAGCAGGTCATCCAAAGTATCAAAAGACTCGGATTGTAGCCTAGTTTCAAATGAAAACTTCAGCGAAATACTACCATCTAACAGTTTGGGCCCAGGGCCAGGTGAAAT
>Ga0210059_1008784_pt1 | contig 15879 bp, 14 predicted proteins | sample Ectturendosymbi2_FD_188042 | JGI IMG/M metagenome (GOLD analysis project Ga0210059, IMG submission 188042) | Ecteinascidia turbinata endosymbiont from Florida, USA - Sample 2 (SPAdes) (version 2) | ecosystem: Host-associated > Tunicates > Ascidians > Unclassified | place: Key West, Florida... | reverse complement strand
ATTCATAGTGGTATACAAAAAATGGAAATGCCTTTATTAGGGAACAAGAACTTGAGTTCGGAGGTATTGACTTCGAATTTGAGGGTTTCAGCCCGCCTTCCCATACTTTTTTGAACAGTGACACAATTTCTTTTCTTCGTAATCTGCACTAGTGGGTTTGATGTTTTTTTTTTCACATCATCAATCCAATGTCCAGATGTGTGAAACGGTATTGATTGATTGAAATTCTACTAACACTAGTGGCGTTAAATGTATCTTAGGCAATATGCTTTCACTCATGCTATTATGAGATCGTTTTACACAATATTCAGCGGAGCTACGCAAAATGGGAGCAATGTCGTAGCATTGTTTGGTTTTGAATTGTCTTTTTAGCACTTAATATGCTTTACACCTACATGTGACTGCACAAGCTTCATCTGGAAATGTGATCGTCATTTCGCTATTTGTTAGGCTTCTAGCTTGGAAATTGAGTTGTCACTTCTTAGTGTAAAAAAATGCATTCTACTTCTAAGTAGTTCAATGATACGTTTGAGACACTGTTCTTTTCTGATATGCGGATATCCAAAACTGTGTCAAACACTAACGCGCAGCATGCCTTAGGGCAGTGGTCCTCAACCCCAAGGCCACGAACCGGTACCGACCGGCGAAATTACAAAAGATAAACTGGTGGTGACACCACTTGCTTTCTAAGTATGTTATAGGTCGATTCTTCTCATGGAAGCGTTGTAGTGAGTGTAGCCTACTTCTGGGCCGCGGCAAAAATATCAAGCTTTGACCCGTCTGTGTTTACAAAAGGGTTGGGGACTATATCTTTACTTTATATCTTTCAAACCTTTAATGTAGATATTAAATATTGTTTGCGACATTCAGTGTTCCCAGGTAGGCAATGTGTAGCGTATGAAAAATGGGGTCTATCGTTTTGGACTTGTTGCAAACATTAGTGAATTAATGATATAAAGTGATTTTGAACTGTGGTGTTTCCCTGAAAGATCGCACAGCTTGACCAACAAAAAAACAATTTTGTAGGCCTGGAAAAAGTATCCACTTTTGCGTGATACACAACGATTGTCCCAGAGAACCTGGGGTATTCAAACAAGTGAAAAGTGAAGACTTTTTGGCGCCTTTTTTTGACTGCTCCCCCAAACGCCTGGTCTAGATCCGCCACTGCTGTTGCCAGTGCAGTTCGTGCGACCGCACTGTGTCTGTATCATAGGTTTGCAACGTGAATGTGAGTGGATGAGCTTCTTGACGGAACTGAGCCCCTGATTGAACCACAATGCACGGGTAAAAAGCTATAGATGCATACGTTTGCAAACAATTTGCAGCTGTGTGACAAAAATACAGTGAACGTGCTCGATTAACCCAAAGATTTATGAACTAACAATGCAATACTGTGCATCTGCTCACTCCAGATACATGGACAACGCAGAGAAGTATTGCTTTACTGCTAGCGGTGTAACGATATTAGATGGTGCCCTGGGCAAGAAGCAAGTTTGATGCCCCAATGTGTTCGAACCTGAGGTATTTGGGAAGCAAATGTACTGCATTGAAGTGCTTGTGACATTATTTGGACTTATCGGCGTCCGCGGCAGTCATTCGAGCACGGGGAATTGTGCCCCTTGCCCACCCTGGGGTTACGCCCCTATTACTGCAAAGAGCCACGCGGTTCAATAAACTGTGATACCCAACTCTAATCGGCGTCATACGAGAGCCTTTGGTTTGGGGGAAAGGTTCAATTCGCCCAAATGTTTGCGCCACTATGAGGAAAACGAAGAGGAAGGTTTTGCAGGGAGATGATTCTGCTCAAGCAAGAATTAAACCTACTGGAGGCGAATCCACAGTATGCGAGTATTTTCACGACGATGGGAAGGAGCAAAGCGTTTCATTAAGGAATCTGGCGCCATGTCCTGACGCACAATCCCCGGCATATGTTCAGTATTCTCAGGACAGGCCCGTAGCCATGTTCCAAAGTTTGGGGGTACAGCATTTTAGGAGGGACAAGATGTTTGTTTTATTAAAGGTTCAAAAAATTTTTTCTGGGAACAACAATATTTGGTGCAACAAAATTTTGGGGAGGCAGTGTCCTCGAGTGCCCATCCCTGTGGCGGAGGGTTTTTCCCAGGACCAGATACTTCAGTTGGAAAATCAAACTCTTCCGTCAATAGAAGCTGCGTGCGATGCGGGCACTGAAGCGTAATTCCGCCGTCATAGATTCATGAAGCGGTTACGAAGGTTGCACTGAAACAAAGGTGCTGAGGCGCTCAACAAGAAGTACACAAGTTGTGCCACCAGAAAGGCATTGGACACCAATTTCTTTATAGACTCGGTGAATGTCGTGGTATATTGGTTGTACTTTAGGTGCTATTCGCGTTTGTTCATTGATTGCAGCGTTTGTCTGCCGTGATCCTGATTCCTGCCTTAATCGATAGTTGCCTTGACTGCCGCACATTTTACTGTTATCTAGTTACTGTGTTGGCTCTCCAGCCCTGTAGAGGCTTCGACGGCGTATAGAGTACAGACGGTGTTTCTTCGTGTTTAGTGTTATTTATGTTACCGTTATTTATTCTCTATAGATGCAGATTCACAGTCAAGTAAAATATAAGTTAACCCTGCTCAGGTAACCTCTGCACAATTTGTGCAAACTGTTCTTCTCCTTAAATTAAAAATTAGTTAACGTTCACGTAGAAAGCTGGTTCTTTCAATAGCTACATTATTTAAGACGCTCTTTTGGGCAGAACTATCGAAATCTGCACAACGTTTGCAGTTTTTGATGGGGAACAAATATTTGCCCAAATTGACCCATGGTTACCTGAGGTATAACAAAAGTCCTACACAAAGATCCCTCCTAAGGTAACCTTGACCAATTTGGGCAAAAGGAGTTGGTGCATGTCAGTTCACTAGTAAGCCACGCCAGCAACCTTTGACCGAAGCCAGCGCGGGAGTAGATCACACGAGTGCAAGCCCTGACGACACAAATCAATTTGGCTCGAATGGCTCCTGCTCAGCTCGTGGTTTTCATTGAGAAACAGGCATGATAATCTACGACGCCTTCTCCATCAGATAAAAGAAATTGGAGCCAGAAAGGGTCTGAACTTTGTTGCGTGTGCACTTGTGGTGAAAGGTCAAAGCAGTTTATTGAGGACATGATGAACCTTGTGCTTCTCTTTTCCTAATTGAAGTTTCTAGAACTTTGACTAGCCAAAAAAGCCTTGCTCTAGTTGTGCATGAACTTGCGGTAAAAGGCCAAAGCATTTTATTGAGGACATGATGAACCTTGTGCTTCTCTTTTCCTAATTGAAGTTTCTAGAACTTTGGCTAGCCAAAAAAGCCTTGCTCTAGTTGTGCATGAACTTGCGGTAAAAGGCCAAAGCATTTTATTGAGGACATGAACTTTGAGACCAGACAACGCTGTGGAACCTGTCCACCATCAAAACAGAACAAAACGAGGCTCACGTGCCAAGTGTCAACGATGGGGAGCACGTGTCTGCATTGATCACTGCCAAGTTTTTTGTACAGATTACTCACACCCCTGGAATACTACTTCCGGGTGATTTCCACCCGGACGGGAATGGTGGCTGCATGGTCCCTAGGTGAAAATCACCCGACGTTATGGTTAGAGTGAGTTTTGTTTCCCTGTTGATGCCTTGACATTGTAAAAATCGACAAAACCCCACTTTCATATTTCAATTTGGGGGGGCTTGGTGCATTGTTTTGGGGGACGTAGCCCACGAAATTACCCCTCTGGCGACGGGACTGGCCGTATGCGAGACATGAAAGTCAATAGCATTGCCGCGATCAAGCTGATTGCCCAACAATTGTCGCAAAGCATTTGCCTGTTTTGGGCAAGTTTACCTTATGTGCCTGATTATCGTAAATATTTGCCCATTTTGGGCAAGGTTGATTAATGTGGCTGAAAATTGCAATGAAAATAGAAAAATTTCATGTCTCAACCTAATTTACTTTTATTGCAGATAGAACCACAAAACTGAAATGAGGTTCTGTTTAAACCTTAAACCAACCGCCAATGGCGTCTTCTGGCGGACTTTTTGGATTTTTCTTTACTTTTTCGTTCTTTTGTTAAGAGCACTTCCCACATTTTTGTTTGGAAAATTTCTTTTGTTCTTCATCATATAAAAAATTTTCCAAAATCAACAAGTTGTTTTTGCTGCTCGGATATGCTCGAGAAGACTTGCTAAGTTGTACAAAAACTCCCGTGCGCGCCTAAACCTGACAGTTAGTCCAGTAGAAGCGAATAAACAAATTCTACCATTTTGGGCAAGGACAGGACAACAATTGAGTTTGTGTTTAGAGGTTACCTGAGCAGGGTTAACCTGTAACTGTTGGTACATGCAACATACATGTTTATAACATTCCCACTTTTTTGAGTCAGAACTGAACTTTAAAATGTTAATGATGTGAAGGAACGCCACACAGCACCAATAGGAAGTCATCCAGTTAAAACACACAGTGCAGCCATAGGCGTAGCCAGGGGAGCCAAAGGGTCATGACTCCCCCAAATTTTTAGGAAATATAGTCATTTTATGCTATGACAGGCGTTTTTCCAAACAAAATAATGTTATTCGCCTAAAATCAAACATTTGCCCCCCCAATATTTTTGGGCTGGCTACTCCACTGAGTGCAGCACGGGTAATAAAAAGTGAACCTGGTCGAGCGCGGAAACTCTTATTGTTTGTGCTGCCGAAACCTCCCGAGCTCTACATTCTGGGTTCAGGTCTCCCAAAAGCGACCGTTACACTGAGGAAGCTCTTACCTTCTTCAACCATTAATGTTTTGCTTTGCCCTACAGCTTCATGGTTTTCCCTCCAGGGTTTCAGCAACAAATGTTGGTAGTGTTAGTACATTTCTTCATGCATTTTTCATTTGTGCGCATAATAGTGGATGTACGTTTTCGCATTATGAAGTGGCAGTTCATAACGTGTGGTTATTCCGGTGTATGTGCTTGCTTCCTGGAATCAGCTTGTTATCCGTTAAGGAAATTCATGTGTGCGCGCTCGACTACTTGCGCACCGTGACTGCGTTTTCGCTGTTTCTCAGTTTGGTCAACAGCGGCGTGGACGCCACGTTTTTGCAAGTCGGGTTTTGTATCGCTAAGCACGGACGGCGTTGGCTGTTTCTGCTGTCGCGCCATCGTCAAAGCTATTTCTGCTGCTGTTGCTGCTGATAATCAGACGCCTTTTGTAAATAAAGATTTGTGGGGTCTAGTGAAGAAATCCACCTACCAAACTTCCGGAAAAGTGACGTCATTGATGACGTCACAATGACGTCCTCAGTAGGTGATGACTTCATATGCCCATTTTTGTGACGATAGCATCGCGGCAAAAACAGGTCAAGAACCACTGATCTAAACTAAAGCGATCACTCCGTTTCACGTATCAGTGCGTCAAACAGTCAGATGAACATCAAGGTCCTTCGTTTCAATCGTATTTACACGCAACCGAAACTTGTTTTCTTGTAATCTGCGTAAGAGTACAGACATACTGTGGTTATAAACTTTTTATTTAATGACAAGACGAAGGTTGTCTATAATGAGTTTGACTTAATCAAAAGATTGCTGCAACTGAAGACCTGATTTCACGCTTTGCTTCAGGTTTATTTGGTTATGTTAGGAATATTGCTAAGTACTTTACTGGAGTTTTTCTTTGGAAAAATTCAGATTTGCCCTTTTTTTAGAAAAGAAGAACAGAGCTGTTCATAAGCACGTGTCTAGGTACTTGGCAAATGAATGAGGTCATATTTAAATCGCTCTACCCAAATTATTGATGGTTTTTAATTCAAATTTCCTGAAAAGGGAAGTATGAAACGTCTTGTGTTGATTGAGTATTCACCAAACTCATCGGACCGTCGACAAAACAGTGCAATCGATAACGTTATTTGGAACACCAGATATTTTCTATAACTTCACGTCTAACGACCATCATAAGTGTTGTTGCAAAGCAGCGATAAATCAAACTTTTCAGTGAGCTAAGCTATATGTCTTGATCCCAAATCTCCGTAAACCTGGAAGACCGCAGATGTGGTTTGACCCCACTATTACAATAATTTCGAGCCGCAAACGTTGCTTAACAGCCGGTTTACAAGCTTTCGTTGGAACCACTCAATCTCACCAACTTAGGGAAGGTAACACTATTGTTCACACAAAACACACAGCACGATGCGAGATGTTATACTACCAGTTTTTAGTGCGGCTTTCAACATGCAGAACCGTCGCCAGAAAGTCTTCAATAGGGAAGGCTTGACATTGAACAATTGATAAAAAAAACTCCACTGATGTAAAAGCGTTTCATGTTTTGTTTTGGGGGGCTTGGCACTTTGTTTGGGTGTGCTAAGCCCACCAAAGCCACACCGTGGCGACCGGATTGTCGGCATGATCTTTGTTTTTGAGAGCAATAAATGTGCATTCTGCGCCATGGGGGTGTACTCTTTGCAATCGCATGCTTTAATGCAGTTCAGATCATGTTTGCCATTGCGAGTAATGAGCAAATCACACTGAGCGATGACGAGCATGCTTCAGTTGTGTTGGCTTCATTTTCAATGCACTTCAAAGCGTAATTTGTACTACCGTAAAAAATAAATAAAAAAGACTATTGTATTGAGTTGATGCTTCACTATCCTGCCTTAGCATCGAATGGTTTTCAATGCCTTTCAGTCTGTCTTTCCTATTGTGGCTTGTCTACTCAATAAAACACACAGCGTTTAGAGCAGTTGTTTGCAAACTGGGTTCGCAACCCCCGTGGGTTCGTTTGCTATTTTTCTGGTGTCGCGAGAGCTTCTATAATTTATAGGCTATTTCGTATATGGAATCACTTTTTGTCGTAGTGAAAATAATATGATCACCTGGCAAATATGGTAACTTGCTTTTTCATGCAAAATTGTTTTAAGTGTGATTATGATTATTACGGTGCTGATGCGTTTGGCAACCCACGAATAACTTTGTGACGTAAGAATGTGTTTTGTTTGTAAATTAGATATCTGAATGCGGTTGCTAACTTGGGAGTTCTAGTTTTCCATTTGTGCTTTGGAGTGATTTGAATACGGCACGGGTCTCTCTCGCTGATGGTGCCATGTGCATGGATTTGATAAATGAGTCTTTGTTCAACATAGCAGCGATAGACTACGTTAATTTTTAGCCATTGTGATTTTATACAGTGCAAACACAACTGCATTTCATATGCCTGGTTGGAAATTTTCGGAAGGGGGTCGTTAAATAAATAAATTGGGTTGCAAATGTGTCGCTGCATGAAAAAGGTTGAAAACCATGGTTTAGTGGGAAGCGTTTTACTAGTGTGACCACTGCAATGTATTCGATCCATGTACCCGACATAGCCTGTTCGCTCTAGTTAGCTGTAAACGCAGCACACGGATTATAGGTAATGCTTTGCTTCCAGGTCATTGTTTGCATGTCATAGATCTTTAGTTTTCAGTTGCTTTATTGTGTGGAAAAAGTGAAGCATTCTGCGCAGTGCAGGTCTGTTTTCAGCACAAGCATCACAAAACTAACTCCTTTTAGCAGTTATACTCTCGTTCCGTGTTGCTCTGCATCTTGGATGGTTGGGCTGCACCGGATGAAAACATTGGAATGCAAGTGCGGTACGGCGTGTACGGTGTGCTGGAGGTTAGCTGGAGCTTTGTAGAATGGTCGTGCCGGTCGATTTTGTGATGTCATTATCTGCTTTTGCAGTGATGCTATCGTCACGAAAATGGGCATATGACGTCATCACCTACTGATGACGTCGTTGTGACGTCATCAATGACGTCACTTTTCCGGAAGTTTGGTAGGTGGTTTTCTTCACTAGACCCGATTTGTGCACCAGGAAGTCTGTGAAACGAAGTGGGTGAGAGATGAACGACTTGCTTCGGCTTGGCAAAAAATTGTCAGGCAGTTTAGTCGCGTGTTAGAACAGTATTCACACAACGACTAGGCTTCCTCGATGTCAGTAGCGTTTGGGGAAACCAGCATTTCTACATGCAACGACGGCCGTCCTCACAAGGAACCTCTACGCTGGGCAGCACCCCAAACCTCTACGTGTATGACGGGATGAATGTGTGAATGCGCAGTTTTTCAGCAAGATATGAGTTGCTACACTACCATGCTGATGTGACAGTAGAGTAATTCACAGTATTTGTGATTTTTGAGATGTACATTTCTGCATCTTGATTCTTTGACATGCCAATAAGTTTGAATCGCTTCTGCATTTCTGGAGCTTTCAAGAAAATGTTGCAGAGAATATAGTATCACCGACTTCCATTGCCACATCCAGCAATGTGCGTTGCTTTCTGATGGACCATGCGTCAGGCTTTCCAGACACTTCAATACGCTCAGCGCCAAATGCTACATCATGTTTGCTTACAAGTCTCTTTAGCAATTGTTTGACATTCTGTCTATGGAAAGAAATCCTTCCTCGGCAAAGAATCACACACTGAGGTTTTACAGAATACATATTTCGCCTACGAAGTAGACATCATCAGCTTTTATTCGAATAGGATCTTGTTTGACATGCAATTTATTTCTGAAGAATGAATTGGCCACGTTCACAAATAGTGTTCCTAATGGTTTCAAGCCTTCTGTGCAAGAGACGAACTCAGGATAAACCACGAAAAAAATTTTGAACTACAGAAATGGCGCTTGAGCATTGACACTTTATGGCAGTGGCGTTAAACTCACCTTTGTAAGCCAAGCCTGTTGACTACTTTGAAAACATATTGAAACAAAGTTACTTCCCTGCCGTGGTTGCATTCCACATAGGCGCATAAATTTACCATGGTATTCGCAGTATACATCATATATCTTGTGACGACTTTTCCCCTATCATAACAGTTTTTTGCTGATGCTTATATGGTCGTTTCCATCCAAATTTTCGATCCTGATTACATTGGGCTGTTTGTAAGGTATGTCTGTTAAGGCCAAAACGTCATTGTCCAGCTACCATTCTCCATGAATGTTTCTTGACGAACACGTCTGGCAAATAACGAGGGTTCATCATTCAGTTTAAAGATACAATTGTTGGGTTCGCCATGCATCCCCAACATGATCGTTCTCTGAATTCAGGAATTGACATACTATATGACTCTAAAGAACAGAAAGAGTCACCAAGAAAACAACACAGAAGCCTATCTCTGCCTCCTTTGAACAGCAGTGATTGGAATGATTACTGGGAAACAAAGACTTCGCATCTAATGAACACTGAACTACCTAACAAAAGAATTTAACTCGAACGAGTTAATAATCCAGATGTACGTTCAAACCAGAGCGGACATTATTAAGTTCATACGACCAGGACTAGTCAAGAAGTTGTTGACACACTACGTGTATTATTTGTGCCTTGTTATAGTATCGTGATGTTAGAGGAAGTGACCAGAGATAGCCCGTAAAGAATACATGCCTATAGTCTGTAATTGAACTATTATAAATGATGATATAAAAATGATAAAGATAGGACAAATGAAAAACGTCCGCTTGAAACGGGTAAAACGACGCTCTGTGAAAGCTCCACGTTGGAACGTTTTACGTAATATAACAGACTGTTGTGAGACTAGCATTTGGACCAATCAAAATATGTTACTAAAACTCAAAAGCCTGAAGAGACATTCTTAGTATCTTTGATTAAGAGGCTATCTTCTGTGGAATCTAGCCAATCAGAGGGCAGTAGGCTATTATAAAAGAAAAACTTGCTCTTTCACGAAAACATTCCAGAACTTGGACCATTTGAAATGCGTGACAAAAGTGGTATTACCTCCAGATTTCCTAGCTGAAGATCAAATTGGGAATTGGGTATTTCGGTCTTAAAGGCCCAAAAGGGTATTCCTGGGACATCTCTAAAGTGGGAAATCCAATAGAGATTCGAAAGCATACGTGAAGTTCGGTGCTTATATCCTAAAGTGAAGTACTGCGCATAAGTCTTTGCAGTGGCGTACGAGGCGGGAGGCGGGAGGGCGGCCGCCCCCCCGGCTTGAAAAATTCAGGGCAAACTCTGTTTTCAGGGCAAGCTCAAGTTTCTGAAAAATCTAAAAGATAAAAATATTTCAATACAGTGAGAAATTCCAAGGCAGATTCTGTTTTTTAGGGCAAGCGCAGGTTGTTCAAAATTCTGAAGGATAAAAAATACATTCAATGCAGTGGATTCAGGGCACACTCTGTTTTTCAGGGTAAGCACAAGTTACTCAAAAATCCTGAAAGATATAATATATTTCAATACAGTGAAAACTTCCAGGGGAGATTCTGTTTATCAGGGCAAGCGCAGGTTGTTCAAAATTCTGAAGGATAAAAAATACATTTAATACGGTGAATTCAGGGCACATTCTGTGTTTCAGGGCAAGCACAAGTTACTCAAAAATCCTGAAAGACAAAAAATATTTCGATACAGTGAATAATTCCAGGGCAGATTATGTTTTTCAGGACAAGCGCAGGTTGGTCAAAGTTCTGAATGATGAAAAATATATATTCTATAAAGTGAATTCAGGGCACACTCTGTTTTTCAGCGCAAGCACAAGTTGCTCAAAAATCCTGAATCTAAACCTATATTAAATGCAGTGAAAAATTTCAGGGAACACTCTGTTTTCAGAGCAAGCGCAAGTTACTCAAATATCCTTATTTCAATGCAATGAACATTTTCAAGGCTAACTCTGTTTTCCAGGGCAAGCGCAAGTTGTTCAAAATTCTGAAGGGTAAAAAATACCGTCGATACGGTGATTTCAGGGCACACTCTGTTTTTCAGAGCAAGCAAAAGCTGGTCAAACATCCTGAATGTTAAAAGTATATTAAATGCAGCGAAAAACTTCATGACAAACTCTGTTTTCAGGGCAAGCGCAAGTTCCTCAAAAATCCTGAAAGATAAAAATATTTCAATGCAGTGAAGAATTTCAGGGCAAACTATATTTTTCAGGGCATGCGCAAGTTGTTCAAAATTCTGAATGATTAAAAAGATATATATATTCAATACAGTGAATTCAGGGCTCACTCTGTTTTTCAGGGCAAGCTACAAGTTGCTCAAAAGTCCTGAAAGATAAAAAATATTTCAACACAGTGAAAAATTTCAGGGCAACTCTGTTTTTCAGAGAAAGAAAGTTGTTCAAAAATCTGAATGATAAAAAATCAGTGACGGCCGTCAGGGGAGGCAAGGAAGGGAGTTCCTCCCCTAGCGTAATCATGAAATGTGCAAAACGAATCAGGGATCCAAAAAAACAGCTTGAATGAAAATTTGTCCATTCATGTTGAAAAGGTTCAATTATAGTATGATTCTAATCATTTCATAGTCAATACATCCGAATTTGCGTATTTCTTCTTCAAGTCAGTGGACAGTCACGAAGGTAAGCAACGGCTGCTTGTGCTCCTCTCACCGGTTGGCATTCGCTTTGTGCAGTTTGTCATAAACTGTGGTGGCGAGCGCTACCCGTGCAATCACCTTTATGTCAGCTCTGTAACCTTCATGTCAGTGACGGTGCAATGTTTGTATACACTTTCAATATATGTACTCCTTCTACTAAATGCTCTCGCATTCCATAGACTGTCACTTACTTGACGTTGTGCACAATATACTGAATATGCAGCGTTATGCCACATCAGTAGCTGGTCAGACATGCAGCTACGGTGGTAAGGCGGCGAAGGGAGGCAGCCAATATCTCTGCCTCAATGAAAACGTTTCATTGTTACGACATAGTTAGGCAATTCTATCCTAGTGATATGGCAACACTGGCGTGACCGACAAGTCGCGTTGGGAAAACTTGCTATGAAGATGTGTGGACTACAACAGGATTTTGTGACATGAAAAATCTACCAAGAAGCCTCAGCAGATATATGTGGCATTCCGGTTTGCCTTTTAGGACAATTCCACGCGAGCACTGGTTAATTTAGTAGGTATGTCCTAGGCACGCCCAAGTTCACAGTTAAGAAACTTAGACCCGCCTGGTATCGCTCGGCTTTACGCTCATTATTACTGTCAAACAAATTTGTATTCACTCATGGTTTCATTAATATAACTTTAGGCACTGCACTTTTTACCTCAATTACATCAGAAAGATAATCGAAAACAGCCGGGATGTACACCAGTAACATAAGTTAGAGCACGTAACAGACGTTTTTGCGAACAACAGGGGTTAATACGAGTTCAGTTCTTTCATGGAGGAAGAGAGTAAACGGTCTCAGTCTAACAGAGTGCCGGTAGACTGTTGAATAAGTTTCCAGTGGGAAGCTTCTTCTTGACCAGTGGGTTAAGGTTTCTAGCAGGCAGTGGCCTCAAATCCTGCAGTGGCTGGACTTATTATGAGCTCCTGCAGTGGCCCAAGACTGATGGAACGTGGCGCACGCACGGGTATTTATACCCAGAGCCGCACCTCGTTTTTCGTCTCTCATTGGCTACTATTATGACGTCAAGAGACGACATTACGTTGAATCCTGATTTTTTCGGATTCGCCAGTGATTTCGTTTGCGTTTTCCATCGTAGTGTAGACTGGGTATCCTTGTTGTACGTTTTTATTCATTTGGATCAAAAACTCTATTTATTTTTTTGTCTGAATTATTGAAGCAATTAATTTTTATGAGGTTTTGGTTCGCTCTCGTCCTAGTGGTGACTTACTACTACAAACAAAGTATAAATAGACAATAGTTCAAATAACTACACAATATAATGTCCTTGCAAACTAAGTGTTTTTAGTTATTCCTTTGTTCCTACTTCACTCTCAGTCCATTCGGTGATGCGACTTTTTACTGCTCTAATGCTTCTACTTTGTCTTTGATATTAAATGAGATTATAGACAAACTTCCAGGTTGTATTCTGAACTTGCTTCTGAGGTCTTTCTTTGTTTGCATTTCAGAGTCACTAGACATTTCACGTTGTGGATGCAACGCGAACTCAACACATGCCAGTTCAAAAAATAACATTCAAAAGCAGAATTGCTTTAAAAACTTTTGGAAGTGGAATGATATACTTTGACTCTGAACGAACGGCGGAGACTAAATGAGGCGAAATATCAGCGTTCACAATGCTAAGGTGAGGGAAAACAGAGAGATTTTGAAAGACCTCATTAATATAAATTGCTTCCCAGCCAAACAACATGTAGAATTTTGTAGTAACGATGAGAGTTCGATTTCCTCTAATCGTGGCAACTATGTGGAACTATTACATACTCTTGCTGCGAAAGATGAAAGATTATCTAGACATTTAGAGACATCCACTGCGTTTTCTGGCTTCTCAATCATAAATGAAAACGATCAATTGCAGCAATAGGTGATATGGTTAGATATAATATAAAGGAGATAAGTGCAGCCCCATTTGTTGCTGCAGAAGTAGACGAGTCAACGGATGTCACAAAGCTCAGATCTCTGTCATTATGTGGTTAAAAGCGAGGTGGCTTGAGAAGTGAAAGAAGCGTTCTTGGGATTTGATGATGTGAGTAATGACAGACGAGCCGCTGCTATATTTGTTTAGTTGTCCTTCTTGTTTCCATTTATTCATGTTTGCTTGTTTTACATGGGGAACAGCCAGTACTATTTAGTCAGTTTGTGAAGAAAATTGGTTAGGGTTGCTGCGCACCAGTGCGCGGCGTTAACCTGCCGCGCTGTGTGCAGACGTGTTGACATAGTTGCTTCATTCAAGATTACAAGTGTGGATATGCGTTTGGAGGCAAATGAAGCACCCGGTGATGCTGTCCGTGTGAGGCTGTCATATTCTAGTAACAAAGGGGAGGACCCTTAAGATCCGTCTACGCATGAACATAGTCGTGCAAATGTGCTCCGTGTTGCTTCTGATTGCTTGTTGTGGCCGCATCGTATCCTTGTAGTGAGTCCGTTGCTTTTTGTGCTTCGTATCGAACGTGTTTTGTACTTCATTCGCCAGTGCGTTGAACCTCCTGTTCGATTTGATTTTAGGCGGGGAGGATGAAGTGAATTGGTGCGTGTTGTTGCGCACTAGTGATCTGCAGCACTGCGCGCAGTCGTGCTTTTACTTTGCATATTTCATTGAAGTTTCCTGCAGCTGCCGATCATACTTATGGATTGCATTCTCGATTGGATCACTGCATGCATTCTGAACGTATGCATATAAGATGTAAGACTGTTTCAACTTTTCAGTAAAGCCGTTAAACAAGTAGGTGACTAGTCACTTCAGTTTGCTCCACCTATATGTTACTTTTTTTCAAATCTAGACTCGCCATTGTGCCTTTAAGTGTGTAACAAATTATGATATGGGATAGAAAGCATAAGCAGTAGTTATTCTGCAAGCAGCCCGTTGAGTGGTGAATTTATGCTACTCCATTCACTTCATACACTCGCAAATGTAACTTTGAAAGAGACAGTGACTCCCCAGTCACGAACCTCACCGCACGTCACTGTAAAAGATATATATCCAATACAGAGAATTCAGGGCAAGCGCAAGTTGCTCAAAATTCCTGAATGTAAAAAGTATATTGAATACAGTGAAAAATTTCAGGGCAAACTCTGTTTTTCAGGTTAAGCGCAGAGTTGCTCAAAAATCTTGAGTGGTAAGAAATATATTCAATACAGTGAAGATTTTGCGGGAAAACTGTTTTTGAAGGCAAGCGCAAGCTGCTCAAAACTCCTGAACAGTGAAAATATTTTCAATACAGTATATTCAGTGTACATTCACTTGGTGTGATCCGTGTAATTTGGGCTACTGTAGTGTGTAATCTGGACTAAGTCGTGACTGGTTATAATGACTTTGATCTGAACCAAGTCCTCGTTTTTCTAATGTCAGTCTTTTTGTGTTTTTTAGAACTCTTTTGCTATCTGTTGCGGCATTGATCTTAACATCAAATTTTAGCTGACTTGCTAAGGTAGGGAAATTTTGAAATTAGTTTCGTGAATGGAGTGTGTAATTTGGACCAACCCTGGTGGCGGTTTGTGTAATTTGGACCGGTGTTACAAATGGCAATGCCTGTACGAAGTGCTTGGAAAGTGTTTCATAGGCTACATTTATAGGAACATCGTGCAGTAGTGTACATGGTACAATCACAGTATACGAATACGATACAATAAGTATAGGCACACTGACACATGCATTTTGAGTGCGCGTTTCATTTCCCGAGGTGTAATCTTTAGTAGAAGGGGGCCGCACGAACGTGGAGATTGCTTGGCCCCTATTAGTGCGCCGTTTGCGTCTTTGAGTGCCTTGTTCAAGCGCACGGCAACGATAACACAGACAGGTGCAGGGAGTCCGACCCTTCGATCCGGAACCGTCGCTTTTAACCTTTGCGTTGCGCCATTGATGTCGCGTATATATTTGCATCAGTAAAGGCGATTACCGTAAGGTTTCTTCTCTGGGAGAACACAGCATGCAAGGAACATCTCCCCCGTGAGTTAACAAGCAAGGTAACTACACGATTTGCCTGTAAGAGCACCTCTAGGAGATTGCATAAAGAACGTTATTGCCGAAATGACGTTACAAGCGAATTGAAATGCATGTGAAAGATGCCATCGGGCCGAACAAAATATAACGTTATAGGCGAATTGACGTTACAGACGAAGCCGTTATAAACGAATTCAACTGTATAGAGCAGATTTGCAAGAGGTTTCAGGCCCATTCGGATTAAACTAAAAAAGTTACTTTCAAGGCAAATTGGTATTTTCAGGGCAATTTTGTTCCGCCCCCCCAGTGAAATACCTTCCCGTACGCCTATGAGTCTTTGCTTGAATTGCGGAAGACTGTACTAAATTGATAATCAGTAGGTATGGCGCTGGTTGCTTCCTCTTGCTGCTGAAATTATTGAACTCGTGTTATAACCCCTGTTACAGCAATGTCGCTTTAAAGTTAACGCTTAACTATTGATTTAATAAACCTGTAATAAAATATAAGGTTTGCTTCATGTATAAACTGAGCTAAGTGCAGAGTCGGATAAACGGGTGGGTCT
>Ga0210059_1008783_pt1 | contig 15880 bp, 13 predicted proteins | sample Ectturendosymbi2_FD_188042 | JGI IMG/M metagenome (GOLD analysis project Ga0210059, IMG submission 188042) | Ecteinascidia turbinata endosymbiont from Florida, USA - Sample 2 (SPAdes) (version 2) | ecosystem: Host-associated > Tunicates > Ascidians > Unclassified | place: Key West, Florida... | reverse complement strand
TCATATTGTTGAGGAGAAAATAACTGCCAGAGAGGTTACGACTTTTTACTGCAATTCATAATAATAGGCCAATAGCCTATGGGGGGCCCCACGTGAAATTTCGGGGGGGCCTCACTTACCCTTGCCACGGCACTGGGTTAGGGTTAGAAAAAGAATAATAATTGAGGTCTAAGACCAAGTCCAACATTTTTCAGTGGTTATATTTGTTCCTGTACTGTAGCTTGTTGTGGGTATCTGACATCTGACCAAAAAGTTTAAATTTACAAAACACACATCAAAAAAGTAATCACCAAACTTTATTCCTTTATTCTGAGAAACAACATAACTGACAAACAATAATAGGTCAGAAATTTCGCTTGACACCGGCACTGTTGACAAGAAGGATAAGGAAGAGTTTGCGATTTGCATGCTTGAAATAATTCGTAAGATATCCTAAAAAAGATCTTTCATTAGCTGTGCAATTACAGTAGCCTAAAGTAAATTCCAACCCTGCAGCACAATGCTAACAATAAAGGACCAAATCAGTTTTAATAGATCGTAGAACTTTGAATCAAATTGCCTAAAAAATAAAACTAAGGCTGCAAACAAAAGAATTTATAAGATTAGCCTTCGCTTAGAACAGGGGTTCCTAACCTTACTTTGACAATATACCCCTTCAGCCTTTCAACAGATGAGCATGTACCCTAAAATTTTTAATGAAAAAAAAACTGAACAAATTAACAAAAATTCCAATTTTTATCATGATTAATCGCAGATGTACAACAAGCATATAATGATTTTTGAAAATGATATCCACTGATTTATGTTTAAATATTTGGATATAAATGCTATATAAGTATTTTTTCCCCTTTATGGCTAACCTTGTATGTACCCCTTGAGATAGGCAAATGTACCCCGAGGGTTACATGTACCCCAGGTTGGGAACCCTTACTTAAAACCTGCGAACACAAACAGTGCTGAGTACTGACTCTTCTTCTAGTCAGCTCTACTATGCCGACAGCTTCCAAAAAGTTCTTAATTGGCTATACCCCAACCAGATCGCCACTGAACGTTTCACAGGTCAAGACGCCAGTGTGGTCACCTTGAAAACGAAAACACTAGATTGAACGAAAAATGACTAGCCTAGAGTGTCGGATTTACCTATAGGCTATATAGGCTTAAGCCTAGGGCCTCAAGATCCAAGAGGGCCTCCAACAAATTGTGGTACGCATAGAGTCAATGGCCGGTATATGATCATTTAGACTGAACTTCGTCAAAAATGTATGTCTTAATTATTATTCACAAAATTTAGTTTTATTCAACTTTCGTGGTGATAACGCCACAGTCTTCCAACGAGCTTCCATGAATCTTAATATGACGGTTGGTCAAGCCGCATGCCAACTATTGTGTCGGTATGCTCAAAGCACGCTGGCTGCGTCCTGCGTTTGTTGAATTGTACCGATTGCTACGTGTGACTCTATCAAAAAACGTTTTGGCTGTTCATGTTTGAAATGGACCTCATCAGTGGCGTAACTGACGGGTGGCAGGGGTGCGAACCGCCCACCCTGCGAAGCTAAATGTAAAAACCGGGCCCTACCTAACTTGCATATCGGTACTTACTATTCTTTTGGTTTCAGTAGATTGCTTTTTTGCGTTTTTCGGAGTATTTTCCGGTGATTTCGGGTTTTTGTATAGCCGTTAAATACCGGATTTGCTATTATTTCTCAATTATTTTCTGAGTGTTAGCCGGTGGGCTCCCTTCAGCTGAGTTTCCCATGGCTCAAACCTCTAGTAACGTCGCTGCACCTGATCAAAGCAAGCTTGTACTGCAGACAAGAGCTGTGTGCAGGGCTAGCAGCAGTATCCTACAACAAAAGCATAGTTGTTTCTTAGGTGACCTAGCAATACAGTAGTTTTGTCAGCGTTTGTATCGCGTAAAGTTTGACTGGTATTTTAGATGTGATTTTTTTCCTTTTGAATTTTCTTCAGTAAAGTTATTCAGAAATCAGATCGCTATTGAGTGCTTCCATGCTAAGCAAATCAGAGAAGATCTTGATGAGCTTGAATAGCAAGCAAAAGTCACTTTGCTAACTGGCAACCACGGAACTCTTCCCAAAAGAAAGAAAGAATAGGGAAACAGCTAGAAAATAACAAAAGCGCGTTTGGGTCTGATGCCTTAGAGTAGTAATTGTAAGTTTATGCAACCACGCGGAGCTTTATTCCTTAGCCTGATGGTCACTAACTGCTCAGGCGAAAAATCCTTTTCAAGATTCAAAAGAATTAAAAATGAATTGAACAGTCGCAGTGTTCCAGGAAAGGTTGTCCACACCAAGCCTTCGGTACATTAAAAGTCACAAACTTAGGCAAACAAATTGTAATGAATGCTTGGATAATTTTGTTATGAAGAAGGCAGGACAAAACCTTTTTTACTGTTTACTGTGTTATGTTCAGCCTTACTTGATTCGATGATTGTAGCTTTTTATTTCTTTGTACGTATTTCAATAATGACAGTATAAGCGAAATTTAAACCAGTCCAGTCGCCACGGTGGGCATTGGTGAGCTCAGCCCTTCCAAATTTCAATAGGAAGCGCTATAAATCAGTAAGGATTTTATTAAATTTTCAGAATCCTGAACCCAACAGTTACAGCTATTTGGGTGCGTTTCACGCTCGTGTGTGTGACATTTTTACAGCCGTGGTAAGCGAGTTGCAACGTGGTCCTCACGTTGTGCTTTAAAGTCTTTATGCCACCGCACATACTATATAGGTGCAGTGTGTTTGTTTGTTTTTTGAAGACAGGCAAGAAAAAACAGATGTGATTCTTAAAAAAAACGTAGACCATCTGTTTTATTAAATATTTCAATTGTAGCGATTTCGGCTGGTTTGCCTGTGGCAGTTAATAATCCTGTTCCCGCCAGCCAAGTAGGGCTTCAACAAATCCGTGCAATTTAACGCCTTTGTGTCAAAGGCAGCAACAAAGGCAGTCATCGTGGGCACTCCAGTAATGATTTAGAATTTTTCACTAAACGTACTTTCAGAGGGTCATTTTCGGATTTTCGAAAATTGATTAACGCTTTCCATTTTTTTTCACAACAATGGGAGAGGGGCCTTACAAGTGGATTAGCCCAGGACCTCGCATCATTTAAATCCGGCCCTGCTAGTCTACATCAAGAACAAATTACTAGATTGATATCGTGACAACATATGGCCCTTTTCATGTCCATTTAATCGAAACACCTATTTCCGTTCACACCAAATTTTTTGCCTTGAAATCGCGCTTCTCCACACTCATTCCAACCTAAAATTTAATAAATTTATGGGACAGCAATAGCATTGATTTTTATATCATATTCCTTGCCTATTTCAAAAGACTTCATATCACATTCTTTGTCTTAGTCCGTGCGCTTATTGCAGAGTACAAAGGCGATTACAGACGTAAAGTGCGAAATGCGAAAAGAAAAGCCGCAGCTCTTCACACCCATGGACAAAGAATAAAAGTATGGAATACTTATTCAATTTTATATATATAAAGTAAAAGAGCCAAAGAAGTAAGTGGACCAGCGCCGGGTTTAGGAGGGTTTATGGGGCCCGGGCCCAGGTCTCCCACCAAAGAGGGCTCCCCACCATGTTCGTGTGTTTAGCCATATGTGCCAAATGTGCGTGCCACTTAGTCATTTTTGGCGAGAAAAGTTTGTTTGTAGACGCTATTAATTATATTGGTCGGCCAAACAGCAGTATTTCACTTGAAGAATATTTGATATTGTTACGAAACAACTATTACACTTATTGGTTTCCTGAAAGCCGGTTAGGTATCTGAATCTATAGTGAATGCAAGGCCAAGCCACGTAGAACACGTTAACTTACGTCTCAATTCGTTTCTGGAAGATTTTGTGTCTGCTGTGCTCAGATTTGCACAAGTCGCACGGGGTGCAAAAATGCGGTCGCGCACTTGCGCCACGCGACCAAAAACAAAATTATTTTGAAGCTGGGTGAATTACCTGTGGTTGCATTTACAGAGTTCGCAAAGAAGAGTGAAAGGACTACAGTGACTTTGTGGATATTGAGCACCAAAAATTTATTTCTCGAAGCGTAACCAGGTGGCTATCACTTTTTCGCAGCTTGCCAAGGATGCTTCAATTATACCCAGCTTCAAATTCACACTGCATGTCCATCGACAGGCCAACTGTTGTTCTGAAACGATTTTTTGGAAATTCTTTGAGCGAATTCTGTTCATGTTGAGACATCTGCAATCATTTGTGGTTGCTTTTATTAAGCAAGTTCAGAATATTGAGAAGTCAAAAGCATCAATTGTTGAGGTTGTATCGTGTTTCGCCACTGTGAAGGCAAGAATTCAAGAGAGACAATCAGATGTACATATCAAGCTAAATTAAATTAGCACTAAGAAAATTCAGCGAAGGCAAGGATTTTGACCAGTGGCGTAACTAGAGGTTTGAGCCAGGGGGGGGAAACTTTTGGCCACTGTTTGGGAATGAAATAAATAGTTTCCAAAAATTCATATATATTACATGTATAACCTTCGCATGTTCCCGCCGCATATGTATGTGTGTAAGTCTACATGCACACCCAGTTCGTGGTGAATCGCACATTCAACGACATACTGACCGAGAGGTTGCAACAAAGGATACTCGAATAACACACAAATGGTTATTTATAACACAGTGCAAAGCAGATGTTACATTATAAACATAAACAACACAGGCATAGGTGTTCAAAGAAAGTTTTCCATTGATCGGCAAAGTCGACATTTCGCTTGCCAATTTCAAGCTGCTGATGATACAATGCAAATGGGCGTTCACATAAGGCTTTACCCTTTCTACACCACGAAGAAAATGACTCATGTTACGGCAACAGTCCCAAAAATGCGCTTCGTTGGCAGCAAGGTTTCTTCTCACATCGTATAAAAGTACGTGACTTACTGCAATCAGCAGTCATTGTCTCGCTGCATTACCTGCCACAGATGTCTTCAACAGTCACATGCGGCTAAACACGTACTACCGCAACTTGAAGCGAAACTTTGCTTCCATGTTACTGTTACGAAATGAGGCCAATTTTAGAACTATCCGCACCCAAGTTTCGCAACCTGCCTCCGCAGGCAACGAACCCGGCTCTTGCGCGGTGTGAGTGTCATACCAAAAATAAAACCGTCATTGTAAAAATTAAGTCAGTTAAGCTGCTGACTTCAGGTTTTCTACAAATTTTTGGTTCTTAGTCCCAATTTCCAGGTGGTGGCACATTCCCATTTTGTCCCCCCTGTGTACACTCATGAACACAGGGTGCCAAACACTAAAACAGCGCACCAGCTATATCTACTTCCACTTATCATCAAAGAGTAATCCGGCAGTGGGAAGAAATTAAGACATTTTAACATCAGGTTCTGAAGTAAATGGCTAAAAATATCGGATTGAGATACTCAGTGGTGTACAAAAGCATGCAAATTGTTTTGATCAAGGTATCAAATGTTTTTGCGAGATATTTTTAGCATGAGGCGGACAACTGTTTGTATTCATTTAATTTAAAGCACGATTTGATGGTTGGCATTAATATAAAATCAATTTAGTTACGAATTTTGCTTGCGCATATCCTCAACATGGCGGGGTGAAGGCGTAATCATAACAATTAATGCAACTAAATACTGACTACTTTCTCAAGATATTAATTGAAACTGTGCAACTGCGTTGAGCATTCGTCATAAATGTGAACTTTTCAGTTGCTGCTACATGGGTTTTTTATTTGAGTTGACCGATAAACTGAACAATTCCGTGGACATTTAACTGTCGAAATTCAGATCACAAAATAGCTGACCTAGAACATCTCCGCAGCGTTTATGGCTTTGGATATATCCTAGCTTATATTCAATAAATTTGCAGCAGCAAAGGCAAGAAACTAGTAAAGCATTACAGGCTTTTTCAGCTAAATTGTTGTTAGTGTGGCGACGTGGTTCAGCCCCTGATCACGACTGCGATAATGAAATTCTTTCTTGATTGCTGACTTTCCAGCTAAACTCGCCTTGCAAGCGACCACAGAAACGTTGGATATCGTCAGTTGGTGTATTACGTGCAAGCAAAACGACGAATCGACGAGCTCAAGATATCGAGGAGGAAACGTTGATGCGAAACTCGGCTCAGCACATTTTTTATCTCGAACTGGCTATCTCGCAGGAAGACTCGCGGTTTCATCTTCACAGAAAACACGCAGTTTGATCTTTTGCTGGCTCTCACGCAAGGAACGTGCAAAATCAAGGAAAAACTGGTCCAGTTACATTGTTGCGTTGCGTTTTCTTCTTCTGCTGGCTCCGAGAAAAGATTATTTATTATTAACATGAGGGGGGAATGGCACTGTATGACTGCGAGGTCTTTTAGTGCCAGGGCAGGAGTAAAGAGAATCTATATGCGTATGCCTGACTCTTGCACAAAAGCTTCCACATGCTTCTCAGCAGCTGTGCTGCGTAGGATTTCTGGGGTAGAAAAATTTGTACCAATATCTTCGACTGCGTGTTTCAGACGTCGTCGCGCCTCTGTGAATTTGGTACAAACTTCAGTAACGTGTTCTACAGTTTCTGGTATTTTACACTGGTCGCAGAACCCGTCAGGACGAAGACCAATGCGTGACATACGAAGATTTAGTTGACAGTGACCTGTGCACAAACGAAAGATTATAGCAGAGAGGGAGTGGGTCGACAGAGAGGACCGCAGCAGGGCAGGAAAGATAACTTTGTATGCATTTCCTCTTATATCGGTCTGGTATTGAATTTCCCACGCGTGGAAAGAGTGCTGATACAGATATGGCAGCCTATCAGTAAAATTCAATCGGGTATTTACCCGTTTGTAGTGAACACATTTGGGTGGATTGGATGATGGTGTGGCAGTGAAGAGTTTACCAATTGATCAGAAATTTCATTTCCTGGGATGTGTTGGTGGCCCGGAACCCAAAGAAAACGAACCTTGTACCCGATGCTGAGAGTGTGGAATAGAGGAGGGGAATTTTATTTGCGAAACTATGCTTTTTCCAGTTCCAATTAGTGATCGATTGTAAGGCGCTGAGACTGTCTGTGACAACAACTACCTTAACAATTTTTCATGAGTATGCCAGGTACAATGCGTGAAGAATGGCGAAGAGTTCAGAGGTGATGGAGGAGGAGAATTTGTTTATTGTAATAGAATATCGTAGGTTCCTATCCACTATGTATAAACCGCAACCGGCTCGTTCAGAGGTTTTTGATCCGTCTGTACAGATTTTAACAAACTGATCATAGATATTGTGCAAATGCGAAGAGAAAACCGGTGCAACGAATGCAGAAGGCGTCTGACGGACCAAATGTAAGAGAGTGAGGTCGATGACGGGTTTTTGTATCGACCATGGAGGAATATTCGGGACGTGCACCTGAGCGACGGCGAAAACGGAATGATCAGCCTCAGTCTTTGTGAACATATTAAAAGAGTAGAAACCAGGCGAGTCAAGAAAACGTTCCTGCCAGCAATCCTCAGTTAAAGACAGGGCTGGATGGTCACTGAACGACAAGAGATGAGCTTTAAACTTCAGGCACAGGAACTTGTGCTTAATGTTCAAAGGCATCTCATTGCACGCGTGATGAAGGCAAATCATTGGAGTGCTGACCAGGGCTCCAGTACACAAGCGCAGTGCATCATTTTGGATCTTTTGTAATTGTTTTAATAGACTGGGAGACGCGAAAAGATAGGCCTCCATACCATACTCTATTACAGATCTAAGCAGCGACCTATAGACAGTAAGTAATGGACGTTTACCTGCACCCCAGGACGTACCTTTCAGCATCCTAATAACATTGAGCCGAGCCCGGCATTTCGCCACAACTTTCTGTATTGCGTCGAGTAAGAACCGTTTCGTTGAAACGTTAACCCTAAGTACTTGTATTCCTTTTTTAGTGGAAGGCGGGTACCGTCCTGCAGATCCAAGGAAGTAGGTTCTGGATTGTGTTTCCTTGTAAACAGGACAGCAGCAGATTTGGTGCTAGACCGTTTGAAACCACAGTCTTCACACCATTTGCACATTTTTGTTAAAGAACGTTGACACAGTTGGTTTAAGAGGGTGATATCACAGCCACATTCCCAGCAGCAAAAGTCATCCGCGTACAGGGCAGCATGAGAGGTGATTCGCTTTGGGAGATCGTTTATCATCAAAGAAAAGAGTATGGGGCTAAGGACGCTTGGATGTAGCGTTGTACCAAGTGTTGCGAGTTAGCAAACAGGTGTCTGTAATCCTGTGGTCCTGAAACCAACACCGATACAAAACGTTCTGTGTCTATTGATGTCAATATTTGTTGTGCAGATAGTGTGTGCTGGTGCTCTGTGGACTTCGTGTCTGGTTCAAATATTAAAACAAAAAACAAATATCAGTGAATATTATTTTCAAAAATCATTAAGTGCTTATTAGTAAACATCTTTTTGTTATTTTCCTCAGCCTTTTTGTCAGAAAAAATTTTAGGGGCATGGGCGTCAGAAGGTGGGGCAAGGCTCCCAAGGATTTTGATATTTGACATTTTCCCATCAAATTTTTTGCAAAAAAAGTTGTTTTCTTAGTTTCGAGTGGTGAAAATGAAATTTTGCCACTTTTGGCCACCTCTGCAAAAATATTTTTAGTCCGCCCCTGGAGAATCCTTTTTTGGCCCCTGCCTCGGAAAAATACTTCCGGCGTCCATGTTTAGGGATACATGCTCATTCTGTTGGCTTTGAAATGAAACACTGGATAAATTGCCACTAGCGATGGCAAACACATTGCATGAGATATTAGTCGTTTTAACACGCACAGTAACAGGTACAAGTTTGGGACGGAAACAGTGCGGGACGGGTGCAGGTTAGAAGTCTGCGGGTGCACGCAAGATTTCTCAGATTCCTGCGGGTGCGGGGCGAGAACGGACAAAAAATTTCAACCCGCACGGGGCTGCAGCACTGGCCCGTAGCCAGGTTTTAAGGTTTGGTGGCGCAAAATGAATTTTTAGGGGCAAGATTTTTTTAAAAATTATATGTATAAAACAAATTTTCGTGGGCACAACACCATTTGGGGGGGGGGCACAAAAAATAATTGGAGGCCACTGCCCCCCGTGGCTACGGGCCTGCTGCAGTAGGCCAACCAAAGCCGGCCTTGCGTAAAGCAAAAACTGAAAGCAGTGTTTCGTTTTGTGGAATAGATAAAAAAACTAATCGTTGCATGAAACAACTCTTCTTGAAATAGGAAATGAATAAGGCATAAAAATCAACGCTGTTGGTATCTCGTAACGTTATTATATTTTTGGATTAAATGAGTGCTGAACAACGTGAATTCAAGGAAAAATTCCTACTGTAAACGAAAATAGATATTGCTGTAAACGAAAAATAGATATTTCCTGCTGTAAACGAAAATAGAATAGGTGGGCGAAACGTTGGCTGATAATAAAATATAATCACCAGAACAGCTTACAGTATTCATATGTTTGTTCGAAAACAGATAGTTCGACTAAGCTATGTCGTTCATATTACGAAGCAGAGGTGGGCAATTAATTTGGTTCGGGCCACTTTGAGAAGGCCGTGGATAGCGGAGGGCCATGCCTTCTAATGTAAATGGAAGCAAGTCATGGTTCAAGTTAGCTTCAGCGTTTACTGTGATAATTTCGAGGATATTTCAGATTTGATGGTTTTCCTGAATGCTTCTGCGGGCCACTGAAAACGTCGTGGCGGGCCGCTATTTGCCCAGCCCTGATTAAAGGATAAACCCACAGTGGTTGCATCACACAACTCTTCTAATGCAGACAAAAATGATTTTCAATTCAATGCTATTGGTATGCCAGGAATTCATCAAAATTTAAGTTGAATGGAGCTCTGAGCAAGGAAACTCCAGGAAAAACTCTTGCTGTGAAGTGAAATATGTACTTCGACGTTTCGACAATTCTTGTGGAAGCTTTTCTTGATCGTGTATGATGCAATTTCGGCCATACAAAGGTTTAAACAGGCAGTAATCAGTTTATTTGACTCATGCGTTGCATTTTTGTTTATACCAAGAGTGCTATTTTTGTTTTTTCTTCGCACTCTGAAAAAAAAAACGTTGGGATGGAAAAAGGCGGTCTAACTTTACCTTGGTAAAGTCATCCTAGATAGGCTTTAGACTACGAGTTAAACTACATTTCTTGGCAAACTCTAGCTAATTCTCTGGGACATGCTAACGTTTTGCCTCTGAAAAGCATACATACAGGCTGGGATCAATGTGATGGGACATCAAAAGCATATGTTGTCCAGGTTGTCGTGTCTGAATCTAATACTCATTGACAGAAAGGTAATGGATTCGCTGGCCCGTGACATAACTGACGTCAATTCACAAATTTGTTTAAGTTCGACAATCAGAAAAATTTCGACAGTGCCTTGCTGCAACTCGGCAGAGGCGCAAAAGATTCAGAAGCAGTTAAACCAACTCAGCAGAAACGTAGCCTCTGCTTGAACGCGGCTACGACAGGCACGTCTCAGTGTCAAAGAACTCGTTCTGATTTTACTCTTGTAGACGGTATAAATGACCTCAGCTCGATTAAGCGATGGCGCACTAATACGAGTCAAATCGACCTGGGCGTGGGCCTTTACAGTTTTGTCATGGTGTTGTATGACGCAGAGGTCAAACACGGCAATGGCAGTATGACAAATTGGGATGGAAACAGCTTAGAGCAGGGTTGGGCAATTAATTGTGCTCAGGGGCCACATTGAGATGGCCGCGTTTAGCGGAGGGCCGTATCTACTTATAGAAGTCGAACCAAGTCTCGGTTTGGTTAAAACCTCAGCACTAACTTCAGTAAAGCTTTGACACTGCGTGTGTCTTTATCGGGAGAGCTGGTTTCAAAGTCACCACGGAGCTGACCAAGGACTATACGCTACACCGAAGAGCGGCGAAGCAGTTGACGTGCATTGTATTTTAGCGCAAGCAAAAAAGAAAAACAGCGTCACGCCTGGGATGGCACAGCGTCACAAACATGGCGAAGTGAGTGCGTTGGTCACGATGTTCAACAGCTGCACGCGGTACATGATGAAGTTAGCAGACACTCAAACACAACAAAAACCACCAATTAACACTGCGGCGAAGCGAAGGAAACACGTGACCTGACTGCATCAGATGCAAAAAGATCACAAGAATGCAAATAAGTGTGAAAGGAAACGCATAACGACATAATGGATGTATTGCGTGCACGCGCGAGACTTTTGACAGATGCGGGAACATAAGCCTACTGCTTCAATGTGAATGTTACCCACCATTACCGTAATTGGCACCGAACATTACTGTGAATAGCACCGGATATCACCACGAATGGTACCAAACATTACCGCGAATGGTACCGAAGATTACCGTCAATGGCACCGAACATTGCCGTGAATGTTACCGACCATTACCGTAATTGGCACCGACCATTACCGTGAATGGCACCGAACATTACCGTGGCAAACGAAAAGAACTTGATAAAAAGCGAATGGAACAGTGAAACCAGATATCTGATTCCAAAAAGAACGTTTCCTCATCACCAAATAAGGATGTTTCTGATTTTGATAGCACGGCAAAAATCGAATTTCAAAAACAATTGCTTCTGCAAAGGATGGGAACAAGCGCGTTTCCTCACAGCAACGGTTTCATTAAATCTGGAGCTGAGGGACAAAAAACTGAAAAAAGTCACGAACAACCTAAGCGCCGACATGTTGGAACAGGCGATTTTCTTCGCAGTGCGATTCATTTCGCATAATCGCTCATAAATCTAGTCGGATAAAAAAAGTTTTTTCAATCGGTGAGAATGTTGAAATGTTCAATGGTGAGCTGTAGATCGCGAAATACTTGATAGCGAAGCATTTTTTAAGTCAAGCAAGAGTTTTAGACATTTCGCGTGGCCCGAGTTCTGTGACTGAAGTAAGGTCGATAGGAAATCATAAAGTCCGACCATAATAATCTACGACTTTTGTCCAAACGCAAATACTTGCAAATATGTGGCTGAGTACCAGTCGTCGCCTGTCAAAATAAATGGTCTTCAGCAACATGGCGTACAAAGTAACACTAAAACTAATACAACGCAACACTTTCGGCTGGCAGTATCCGTATGATGGCTCCGATTGTTATAAATTGCTTCTTATTGTTGACGTCACACTGACGCTGCTGCCGCACGATGACGACATTTGGTCCCCGCCCGACGGCGAGCGCGCCCGAAACATCGGTATGTCCATGGACCCGGGAAGCTCGGGGTAGCAATCGCAGGGGTCGTCGTCGTCGTATTCGCCGCCCGACTGTTCGTCGTCGTCTGCGGCGGAAGCGTCGCCCGCGCTGTGCAGTTGCCTGCGAACGTTGTTTGCGAACAATGCAAGGAACGTCATCGCGTGTTTTGAATCGAGGCGACTTAACAACAACTGTCAAATTTTCTCCTCCTGCGACAGTGCGTTGCGAGGCCTCGCCGCACAAAAAGCACAACTGACAAAAGTGAACTATTAACGCGCACCTCGCACCTTGCGCCTTTTGATAAATCATAAGCGCGCAAATGTGAACGAACTGTAAACTAAGGCATCAATTCAAAATTCACCACAAATTTTTAAATACAGCCGCGGCCGCAACCAGTTGATATTTTCGTGGGGAGCAAAGTGATTGCAACTTGTTGTTGTACTATTTTCGGAAGGGTCAAAATGGTTGTAAGTTGTTGTTGTACCTCCAATATTTTTTTGAATTGCCCGGTGGCCCACGCCCTCGAGCGGGCCTGAATACAGTTAGATACTAAATCGCAGATATCAAAAACAACATCTTCAGCTTCGGTGTTTGATGGTAATTGCATGAAACTAATTTCCGGGTAAACATCACGAGCAATTTTAAACCAACACAAACTTGAAGCTGATCGAGGAGCTACGCAACAAAATCAACAAAGAACTTGCCCATTGCACCACTCAAGATTATACGACGCGAGCGCACCTGTAAACGAGCTTGTAATAAACGCCTTTCTTTTCCATCAACTCATTGTGACTTCCCTGTTCGGCAACTTGACCGTTCACAATCACAACGATTCGATCCGCCCGCTCGACCGTGCTCAGGCGATGCGCTATAAGCAGCACCGTTCGGTGTGATTTGCTACGCTCGAGCGCTTCCTGAACCTTTTTTTGAAACAAAAGCAACAGTTTGTTTGCTTGTGTGCGGAAATGTCATGAGGCAGCAGAGGACAACATAACAGGCGCTTGTATTGAGCAAGTTCATAGTGTTTCAACCAGGTAGTGCCGGCGTTTGAGCGACGCAATCGGTTCTGCGACTTACCACTACTGTTCCTCCCGTCAATTGCCGGACATCCCCACGCAGCTGTGGGGCAGGTGTTCATTAAAATTTTCAGAGAGCATTGGCACTTTTACCGAATCTATTGATTTTTCACTGACACCAGAAAAAAGCAGCCAGCAGAGTAACTGCAGAAAAGAACCCCTCCACTGCAACCAATCAGACACTGTGTAGTTTACCGACTACCGAGTGTATATTTTGCCTGCTGAGGAGGCATCTTCAGCTCTTATTTGAATAAGGTGTCAGCAGAAGTCTTTTTTCGTGATGCCACAGGGCAAAGTGAAAATGTGTATAATGTATAGACATAGCAACGCAAAAAAAGAGAGATTGTTAAGACCACGTTAAGCAACAAATTAACAAATGCAGCCTTACTTTCTTCAACTTCATGTATAATTTCAATACTCCAATCTGGTTACTTTTAATAACGAAGTGTAATGGCATAGTACTGACTGATAATGTCAATGTAACAATCCACAACAAGCACACGTAACACCCTACAACAAACACAGGTAACAATTCACAAAAACACAAGAACGTGGACACAGAAAGAATACTTCGACGTTCAAAATCAACACAGTATCAATGAACAGAAACAGTCTTTTGGACGCATTTAATTTTACGGAAAGTATCTGGTGAAACGTCCCGCCACTTTGAAGAAAGAATGGCACATCAACTCCAAGACACTTAAGGTAATTCCAACATGCCATCATTGCGCACAGCAGGTACACGCAGAAGCACGCGAGGGACCAGACACCAGCTGCAGGCCAATGAAACGTTCTGGTTGTCAAACAATCTGGAAGCTGTTCCCGTGTCGATTAAATGCTCTGGCGTCTGGGATGGACCAACGCGCCATCCTAGCATTCGAAGAAAAAGGAAGTGGATCTGGATGCCAAGGCGGCAAAGACCAACACAACACTATGGCAGATCGAAGGGATATATCTACAGACTCCAACCAAGCATCTTCACTACTTGGTTGACTTCGTAAATAGTCCCGATGGCAATTGAAAGTCTTGAGCAACCAGCAGCAACCCGTTACAATACTTCCAGAAAATCCCCCAAAGGTCAAAAACTATCCCAAATGTTGAAAACAGCAAAACGCGCAATGCACACATATCCTGTGAAAGGTGCTCGATCTCTGAGTCCGAGTAAGACTTACAGATCATTGAGGAACATCTCCCTCGACACAAAATGTTAGTTGCCATTAAGTGACTGGACACGCATACCGACAGGCTCGTCATAGAAAATTGGAGTTCTTGAACGGCTACACTGTGGCATACGTCGCGAATAAACCGGCTATCGATAGTTGCAATGCAATAACTTTTGATCGCTACTGTTTTTGCGGTGTTGGAGAACTTAAACTTTCTAAAAACGCAAGTAATACTCGTTTCACACAGAACTTGCAAGATCCACAAATCCTCGCGCCCGCAATAACAGAAATCTTTCATCAAAAATACTTAATGTTGATTCAAGCTTGACTCATTTGTAGCGTTGGGCGTTTGTCTTATATCTGAGCCAGTTTACTCGCCGAACTCACCATGAACCATTTACTCAGTTTACGCGTCGAACTCACCACGAAAAATTTACTCAGTTTACTCGCCGCACTTACCAGGAACTATTCATTCAGTTTACTCGCCACACTCACCTGGAACTATTGACTCAGTTTACTCGCCGAACTCTCCAGGAGCTATTTACTCAATTTACTCGCCGAACTCACTAGGTGCTATTAAGTCAGTCTACACGCCGAACTCACCAGGAAACTAGCTGCTCAGTTTACTCGCCAAACTCACCAGGAGCTATTTACCCAGTTTACTCGACAAACTCATCAGGAGCTATTTACTCAGTTTACTTGCCCAACTCACCGGGAAACTATTTACTCAGTTTACTCGCCCAACTCACCAGGAAACTATTTACTCAGTTTACTCGCCCAACTCACCAGGAAACTATTTACTCAGTTTACTCGACAAACTCACCAGGAGCTATTCACTCAGTTCACCTGTTTGACTAAAATATGGTTTAATCCGTTGTGCCTACTGCAGCCCATAGCAATTTCTAGGACTCACAGTAGTCTAACTCTAAATCAAAAAATGCACAAACAGCAAACATGTGCTGCGTATAAGATAAGTGGAGTTACTCCTTGTGTAGACATCTGTTCCTGCGCTCAGATGTCATAAGCAAAAAAATGCGCGACGCATTAAAACCATCACTTCACTGGGATGAAAGAACCGTACAACGCATTCTGCGCAAACCTGGGTCCTGCTTGCTGTGACATAGGCACTTTTTTGATGCACGCTGAACGCAAGACCGTCTTGCCTAGCTCGTTGGCTGCCGGCCTACGTGATATTCGTACTTGGATTTCGGCCTAAAAAACAGCAGTTTTCGGTTGCCTTACCAATGCCCTAGCTCCTCCGCCGATTGCGCTAGAGAGCTGTTCAAGAGCTCAAACGGATCGGCCAGTCTAGTAGCCTGCACTCGAAAATAATTTTTTTGGTTGGGGGGTGCGGATTTTTTGTGACTGACGTCATAATTGAAGTAGTTTTAGGGTCATTTTGGCTCATGTTGCCTGGCCTAGGGCCCAACCGCTAGGCCAAAGTGTTTCGCTGAAGTTTT
>Ga0210059_1008782_pt1 | contig 15880 bp, 9 predicted proteins | sample Ectturendosymbi2_FD_188042 | JGI IMG/M metagenome (GOLD analysis project Ga0210059, IMG submission 188042) | Ecteinascidia turbinata endosymbiont from Florida, USA - Sample 2 (SPAdes) (version 2) | ecosystem: Host-associated > Tunicates > Ascidians > Unclassified | place: Key West, Florida... | reverse complement strand
TAGATTGTTGAAATGCCTGTTTCTATCCACGTCGCCGATGGCCTTGTCTCGTGTGTGTTGGGGCGTGTATAATTGCCTCTAGTGTGTTGAAGTTACGCAAGTGCCATACTTTGTTTTATGTGTGAGCTCGCCATGTCTTGTGGGCCTTGCGGCTGAAATCAATAAACAATAAATCAATAAACAATAAAACAATTCCGGTTTGGATCGCCTCGGCCTTTTTCCACCCTTCTTTGGGTTTTGATCGATACTTTGGGAAGCACTGGGCTAGATCAACCAACCAAACAACCAACCGTTGTGTAATGTTGTGGTGACAAGTAGGCCTATTTCTTAACTTATTGCAGAGCTGTGGAAATAATCGGTTTTGGCTTCGTTTTCGCAATTACGCAACCGTTTTCATACTTCGCGTAGACTAATTGTGTAAAACATATGTAGGTTTCTTTAGGGGACTTTCCCCAGTTTAAAAAATTGTCTTTATCATAATTGCGATTCTTATTGTTAACTCTGAAAAACTAGATAGCTAAATACCTAATCGTTTGTGGGAAGCAGGCTTGGTGCATGTAGCGTATAAAAATACTACCGCAGTCGCGTTTCATAGCGTTTAATGACATAAAATCCAAACAGTTTTGAAACGCGTTGAGGGAGACTAGCGTTTACATTATCAGTTGCATATATCAGCCAGTCGCTCAAGAACTGGACAAGATAGGTGGTCTTAGCCTATATGCGCGATACTTTTGTAGACACACTTCGTCAGTCGGTGTCTTAAAGCAACGTCGCTACTTGGCTTCGATTGGACGTGTGTTGCTATACATGAGAAGCGTGTAAATATAAAAAGCGCAATCACAATGACGGCCAAGATGACTTCTTGCTCAGCTGAAACATTGGCTGAAAAAATATAGGCCTACTGCAGATCTTGCACTGATAGCATCGAGATTTTCGTAAACGCTTTCGCAAGAAAGTTTTACGAACAAATGGTAGCTTTCATTCCAAGTAGCAACTTGGAAATTTACTAAAAACAAACTTGTAAAACTTCTCAATTCAGTGAAAACAGACTTCCTATTTGCTGGCTTAAATCTGGACAGAATTATTCAGAAAAAGAAGTGCCAGAGAAAGGCATATTTTGTGGATAATGCTTTAAAAACAAGGGGCATTACATATTTAAATCTTGAGACTTGAGTGTTGTTTTCCCCCCCTATCAAAATTTCTAGCTACGCGCCTGACTGTGTGTATGTTTGCTTTTGTAATCTAGTGTTTTTTTGGTGAATCTAGTGTTTTTTATCATGAAATCTAGTACTTTTCCGTAACAAGAGAGTGGTAACACTGACGCTTGGTAGAAACTTAGTAAACCTAACACTTATTAAACCTAAACCACATCTGACCGCAAAAGTTTAGAAACTTTTGAAAAAAGTAAATAAAAACCGGTACCATGAAAAGCGCAACCGCTGTATTCAAAACAAATGGTGCCCGATTATGGCAACAGTCAGCAGGAAAACCATTCACACAGTAAGACAAGTCTACCTGACTACCATGACAGTGGTGCTAATGTGACAAACTCAGTGCTTTATGGTAACTGTGTCACTGCCAGCGGACCTATAGCCACTTCCAAACAAAAACACCCTGCCATTTTGTGACCTAATCCATGAAAATAACATCACATGTTGTGCACTTTCAATTGTAAAAACAGAAAATTATTGTATATTTTGCTGCCAGAGGTATAGCTCTGATGTGGTTATTTTTGCATTTGAACTGTAGTGTATCTGGCTTAGTCCACTTATAACACTGAGTTCATGGTACTAGCAGCTAGTACGATGAACCTGGTCCAAAGCGAATTCCTGCTGTGCGAGTGGTCGTCGTTTGGGCTCTCAGCATTGTTGTTTAGGCTGGGCTGATAGAGACGACTCTTTTTATGGGAAAATTTTTGATGTAAACTACAGCACTTTTTTAATAAGATTTGAAAAACAAACACAGGTTTACAACTTGGGTTAGGGCTTTGGTTATATGGCAAAGAAGATCCGCTAATCTGAGGATATAGCCCTTGTCATGTGGTCAATTTCACCTGCATCAACTAATTGCAAAAGAGCTCCAGCATTCAGTCAATTGATAAAATAAAGAAAATATATTTTGAAACATTGAGAGTAGATCACAGTATCAAATATAGTAAAACTATGTAGCTTACAAAAACTACAAACTCAAACTGTCTTTTAGCAAAGGTTGACTGCATAAAACTTGAGGTAAAATGTTCAAAATTCTAACCAAAATAAATGTAACTCAAACACTGAAATAGATCAAAGGTGGCCATGATCGCATCAATTGATCGCCGAGTGTCACTTGGTCGATTGCACATGATTTTGCTTTGAATTGACAAGCTGCCTAAAAAAGAACATTTGCAATCAATATTCTAGAAAGTACATGACAATTATCCATCAATTGGTTGGTCACGTATATTCTTTGATGCCTCTTGTGATGGCTGACCATAGGCTAGCTCGGCAGATGCCGCGAAGGTACTGTAATACGTTTTTCTATTATTGCGTGGCAATCATTATTTAGGTGTAACAGACACTTTGCCTTCTGTCTGTGCATCACTTAATAAGGCGATGTACGCTGCATTTGCACATGTGATACTTTGTATTTGCGACTATATTACCAACTGGTCGATCGCGAGTTATCAAGAAATTTTCTAGTCGATCCCAGTCGAAGACAAGTTGGACGCCCATGAAATAGACCCGTGGTTCCCAACCTTTTTTGATGCATTCCTCTCTTTGTTCATTTTGGAACTTTTCATTCCTCCCCTATGGAATTTTCATTCCTCTTCTGTTCGGGTTCGTAGGCTAATATGAACTACAATGGGCTTTGTTGAAGACAATAACTTGATTCAGCGCGGTCCAACTACTTTTGACCTTCAGGCCATTTCACAAAAACGTGACAACTCGCGAGCCACTTCCAATAAAATGATGTATAAAACAACAGATTCAAAATATTTAAATCTGAAAGGCAAGATGAGTGCGTCATTGAAACCATTACACAATGGCACGTAGGAATTTACTACAAATCTTTCTCAGTGGGATACCTGTGGTTGGGGCTTCTCAACACTCTCGCTCCTTTATCAATGACAGTGAGTGATGGTGGTAAAAAGTCTGAGACTGTCGTTCAGTGTTTTCTCTGCCATTCGATTTGTGTTTTTAGATATGACTTGCTTCATGGTAAAAAATGTACGCTCACACACATATGTGCATCCAAACATCGACTGCATTTTTAGAGCGAAGTCTTTCTGTTTGAGCAATCTATCTTTGCTGACTAGTGTCTGGAAGCTCTGTACAGTCTGTAATACCGTTAGTATTGCACATTTTTATTAAAAGGTGTTATGCTTGTTCTAATTAAAATTACCTATTGCAGCGATGGGCCATTACTTTGGTTCGTGTGCCACTCTGAGATGGCCGCGTTTTACGGATAGATAGATTTATTTGGCAGTATTGAGTTCATTGCGCCAGATGTACTCTTCAAGACAACGAATGGCGTTGCACTGAAATAACAGAGGTTATCCAGACAGGTGCCCCAGTGGAGGGTTAGCGGCGGACCGTATCGTCTAATTTGATCGTAAAATGAAAAAGTAAAACAAAATGTTACACAAAAAAGGTATGATTTATTTTTTGTGCAAATGCTCTTTATCCAGCGCAAGCAATTCAATGAGGCAAATGTAACCTCATAGGCTTGTCTACATATTTCACATTTGAAGATTTTTCCTGAATGCTTCCGCCACTGAAAACACTGTGGTGGGCCATATGCGGCCCGCGGGCCTGTAGTTGGACCACATTGACTTGATTAATAAAAGTGGAACAAAAACTATTTCTTCTCAAATAATGGCAATGAAGTTTGTCAACAAACACGTGTGACTGTCCGCTAAATAACCATATATATTATAAACCAATTGAAAGAGCCAACTTAAAAACGAAGTACAACACTTACAATGAATACGTAACGTAACTATAAAGTTGAAATTCCCCCCCTAAACTCATAAAATTCCTCCCTGGGGAGGAATTCCTCCCCGGTTGGGAACCACTGAAATAGACTATATTAGCCTATACAACACACCATGCTTTTTTTAAGATGTTTCAGGTCCCTAGAATTGAAAAACAGGTCCCTAGAATCAGCGAAAATTATCATCGGGTCCCTAGAATCAGAAAAATCGGGTCCATACAGGTCCATAGCGGGTACCTAACATTTTCCTTAAAAAAAACGTGCAACACACAGACACACATATATGTCACTCAGCACAACAAAACAAAACAGCATACCAGCAACATAAGAGCAGCTTACTACTTCCACCTCGCCGGAAAATATTCACGATGAAGTAACACGAATTATCATCGATTGTGATGAGTGCAGCACATACTGACAAAATCATTTTGATTTTCTGTGAATATAAAAATTATAGCAAAGAAAGCAACAGCACCATCATTTGTGACATCTTGAATCATTCTCAGGAAAATTTCGATATAGAAATCAAACAAATATCCTGATCTTGTCCTGATCTATTTTTTTTTTCAAAATGAATATCCAAATCCAATCCTGATCCAACAAAATCGCAAGTATCCTGCCAGATATCCAATCCTGATTCTGTCCATGCTCACCTCTCGTGGCTTGACACCTGATTCTCGGGCTGATTGCCTTCGGGCATGCCTATGGTTTCTTATCAGACCTTGTATGGTTCGGACTCTGCCAATACCCCCAAAAAGGCATATCTGGCAGTATTTTTGGTAAGAATAACGAAAATGTTGTCCCTGTGTTGTCCCGGTTCGAAGTCCGAGATTGGAAGGCAAACGTTGTCCCCGCAGAGCGAATTCTACACCGGTTAAAAACGTTGGATTTTCCGCGTAAAGCCATGGAATCTGCTTCGGTTATCCACAAGCACTCGAATGGGAGGCAAACTGGTTCCGTGAGAGAGAAACCTTCCTTTTATGACTGCGTCTTGGTTCAGCGTTTAAGGTCTAAAGGGGTACTGCTCTAGTAACTGCTTGCAACACGTACGAAATGTCAGCCAACCTTGGCGATCCAGGATCTAAGGTCAAAGATAAAACCGTTGTCTCATTCCTGGCGAACGAGGAAGATGCACGGCGAAATGAGAGTATTCTATTCTGGGTTTGAAGCTTGGCTCATACTGTTATCAGATAAGAATCACTGCTCTTTCCCTGTACTCAGAACGAAATGTTTTCTCTACATAAAACGAAATGCTGTCCCAGTCGTAGCGATCTAAGACATAAACGAAAACTGTCCCGGCAGAACGATTTCTGCTTACGGTGTAAACCAGCATAGTTATGACGATTCGTAACAAACACGGCTAAGACGACGAATTGGGCACTCGTCGCAATGATGCAACAAAACTGTTTAGACTTTTGAGTAACCATTTATAAATTTGCTCACTCCACAACCAAATTTTCAAGTTTATTATGCTACCATCTTAGGGTTTCTAAACACAAAAACTGAAAAGAGTTAGAACTTCTTTTAAAAATGTATTTTTAATGAACAACTTACCGCTCTCCAGAAGGTCCCACCCGGAGCCCAGAAACCTCAAGACCCCCTTACTACGCCACTGCACAGGACCATTGTTATAGTCTGGTGCAGTCCCGTCGCCACGGGGGGGGGCTTTGGTGGGCTTAGTCCCCCAAACAAAGTTCTAAGCCCCTCCAAATTGGAACGTGAAACACTATAAATAAGTGCAGTTTTGGTTACTTTTATAATGTCAAGCCCCCCCGCACAAACGCAAAGCCCCCCCGTAGAACTACAAAGACCCTATTGAAAATTTTCTGGCGGCGGTTCTGGTCTGGTGTCGTAACAATCGACGAAGTTCCCCTTGCGCAGCAAACCTATGACGTTCGCGAACGCCGCCATGTTGGTCAATTTTATAGTGCAAAACAACTGGAAGCCGTTTGGTTAAAAAAACTTTACTCGTTAAAACCTACCTACAAACGCCAATAATGCTGGCGTTTCGGCAGCATTTCCCAACCTGACTACACTGGATCGAAGCATTGAAGGCTTCGACATAAACTTATTCCTGTAAAAGCGGCGCAGCCAGGAAAAATCAATAAATTAAAAGAAGAGATGGTAATCCTAAAATTTTAAAGTGAACTTGATGAAGTATGCTTGCAGGGCATTTTTTGCTGGCCCTGGCAGCACGCCATTGATGGACTGGTAAGAACCCTAGGCAAGATCCATTCCAGCGTCAACCCCATGTACGAAGATCCTTACTTTACATATTATCACAGTGTACGTTACGGAAATAATAAGGAAGTTTGTTGTACATTAGAAACGTTTCTTAGATTAACAAAATTTATACGAAATTGCGACATAGCCTAGTGTATGTGAAGTTGAAATTAATAGGAAAGACATTAACCCTTCTGTAGCAAACCTGAGTGTAGCAGCCTGTACCTTTATCTTCTCATTAACTGCGTGAACGTGTGGTCCATTCACTTTCATCATGTTCAGTCACTTTTACTTGGTGTAAGTTCGTCACTTTCCGAAATACAATTATACATTTTTGGTCCTTTTTTGCGCCCCCTTTGGCCCAGCGCTCTAGGCAGCCGCCTAATTCGTCTAATGGTAGCGCCGGCACTGAGTAAACAGAATGAATTTTTGTGATTAGTAAATTTAAACAAATAGATCAATTCAACGCCCAACTCATGTATAGGGACAATAACAAAATGCTTATTGCCAAAATGATTTTAGTTCGCTTCTTTGCCATTGTTGACAGTCAAACTTCATTCACGTTATGTTCAGGAGTCGGGGTCGGAAATTTTGGAAAGGTCGGAATCGGAAAATTTTGGAAGCAGGATTCGGAGTTGGGCATATTACCGCTACTCCGCAACCTTGTTTGCAGCCCTTCTAGCCTCGTGCATGGCGTTAAATGCATGGATGCAAGAGAAAGCTTCACAGGTGCTGTATTGACTTACCACCAATAGAATCTACTACACAAATAGTCACCTGGCCCACAAAGCAAGTGCAAACGAACGCACCGACCACACGTCACATTTTAGTCTAGTGTTTATCAACCAGTGTTCATGGGCGTCGGAAAAGGGGCGGGAGGACTTGGCCACCCATTGGATTTTGAAATTTGACATTTTCCTACTGAATGTTTAGCAAAAAAAAGGTTGTCTTCTTAATTTCGAGTGGGTAAAATGAAATTTCACCACTTTTGCTCCCTCTGGAAAAATCGTTTTGGCTACCCTGGAAAAATCCACTAATTGCGCTCCCTAGAAAAAAATCTTTCCGACGCGCATGCGCGTCGGAAAGCGGGGTTTTGAGCATCTTAACGGTCCCGCGAGTGTCAACCAGGGGTTCCGCCGAAACAGACCGAAATCGCATAACTGCCGGCTACCGCTGACGTCCACTCTCCAGAGACTCCAGCAAAGCAGTCAGGTGAAAACAAAAATCAGGAAATAGCCAATTGAACCAACGCGGAATTGAACGTCATCATCAAGCGTTGACGCACTCCCGTCTCAATTCACGGGTGGCCAAACTTTTTGACCCGAGGGCCGAATTCGCGACTGCGTGACCACTGGAAGGCCGGATACAGTACGATTTACGTAATCCATGAAAAATAGGCTGTTAATGTGTTGTAGCACAATAATAACAATAAAATCAAACCATAGGCGGAGTCAAGGGGGATAAAGGGGCCATGCCCCCCAATTTTTAGCAAATATATTCATTTTGTGCTTTGAAAGGCAAAATAGTGTTATTCCCCTAAAATCAAACATTTTAGCCCCCCCAAATTTTTGGGCTGGCTACGCCACTGAATCAAACCATTTTGTTCACACTTTTATAGCGCTGCTTGCAGCTAAGTGGGGCTGCGGCACACAAGCCAACAAGCAGCTGCCAGTGCTGTGCACTGCTGTCCACAGTCGGAAACGTGGTGCTTGATAAAAATGTGCAAGGTATTTGGCGGGCCGGATTAAACTGGTCGGCGTGCCGGATGTGGACCGTGGGCCGTAGTTTAGCCACCCCTGCTCTAATGTGATGTAACTGCTGATACGAGTCATATCGATGCTCTTCTTGTTAATCTGCATGAACAGATTGCATATAGAAAAGGAAATTTCCAGGGCAAGGTTGACACTGGGAATATTAGTTGTCACGTGACAACCGGAATTGGAAACGTCAGCTATGAAACTGGGAAGACATAGCTATGCCAGGACACGGCCAGAATTCAAGCATTTTGCAGAAACCGTCAAGCACGAATTTCGCGCTGAACTTTTGACAACTGCGCTGTAACCGTAGGCCTACCTGTAATATAACAGAATAAAGTTAATGAACTTGACCTATAATTATTTCTGATTTATCACATATTTTATTTCTTTAAAATTTACGTGATGTTTATTTTAATTTAATTTTAAGGTTTTGTAACAGACGCGACGTCCATAGAATACAAACACAAACAGTGTGCACAATGCAGGTTGACAGAACCATACACAACAGAACAATTAACAGCGAGGTTGGAGGTAGAACAACAGTGTTACAGACACTTTCTTAACACTGTTGTTCGCTAACCCGTAACACTTGGTACAACACTACATCCAAAGTAGGACACTGAGTCCAAGCCTGGTCAAGGCCAGTATTGTGGCATGCATACGCCCTAAAAAAACAGTGTAACGTTTTTTTTTGTTTTTTTTTTGCAACAGCACTCAGTCACAAAGTAAAATGTGGTTGTAGTGTTCAGAGAATAAGGACGAATATAAACAACCTTACTGCATCAAAGCGCGCAACCATACGTTGGTAGACTTTCTGCATCGTTCAAGAAAGAGTTACACAAAATTATTTATTTCATTCAGGAATCGCATTAAGGCCTCAGAGGTAGGAATGTTACATTGAACCTGATGTCTACTAACACTCGCTCGCCACGGCATGTGTTTATAATGTTAAATGGTTATTAATGATTCCTGAATGAAATAAATAATTTTGTGAGATTTATGATTTGACATAAAACGCGACGTTTCACCCATCTGGTTTACAAAATAATTGGGACAGACAATTATATCAACACACAGGGTTCCGGTTCTTTGAGCAATGTAAACGTTTGCGGAAGGCTCTTCTCTAGTGGAAAGTTTGAAAAACACTGCTCTTGTCTGAAGTTTGTAACCTAAAAAAGCGATCATAATGAAACCTTTCCTTTAAACCAGTGGCTCCCAGACCTTATCTACTCGCTTACCATTTTTACACTTTGTAGAGAGTTCTCGTACCACCTACATTTACAAAACTCCACAACTCACAAATAAACAATCAAAGGCAAGAACATTTATTGAGTACCTTTGAAAGGGTTATCAGCCAGAGGATGAAAATTTCAAAATTAAAACAAAAACTTTAAAAAAAAAAAATTGTAATGAGGTAGACGAAGTTGTCTTTTCTAGGCCTGTTGGTCGATGCGAGGAATCACTTCGATGATAGAGCATCGGAAATAATGCTCAGACGCAGCAAGAATGATCCAGCAAGACGTCAATACACTCAATACACAATAAAATGCAGGGATTTTTAAGGTGTTTTAGGGACCCGATTCGGGTTCCTAGAATTGAAAATCGGGTCCCTAAAATCAGAGAAATCGGGTCCTACAAATCCATACCGGGTCCTAACAGTTTCCTTGAAAAAACTGATATAATGTTTAAAAAAGGAAAAACAGATTGAAAAAACAGAAACAGCGGCCTTAAAATCACATTTGATAGACTGTTTAATGCAGCGGTTCCAAAACTATGGCGCACGTATCACTTGTGGTACGCGGAGATCTTGCAGGTGGTACGCGAGAAACTTATTTAGGTATACTTGAAATCAAACAAAATGACAGTAAATGAATGTAAATGGTCTTCTAGTCAGCGTCTTAATTCACCATTACAACCTATTTCGTCTGGAAATTTGATGCCTTGATTAGAAACGATTTTACTTTTTTTTGAAGATACGCGCCTTCAATTAACATTTTTATCAATCGAAATCACTTCACACGTCTGATGCTTTTTACGAGCCTCTGTATTGTCTACCTTTCACGAGTTCAGTATTGTTTGCACGTACCATCTAACAGGTATCCTGTGATGTGCTTACGACTCAGGATTTCTGTATTCTTGTGTTCTTTTGCTAACCTCATACTATGCGTCAGACCCAAACACGTGAATAAAAAATATAATTTAAACATTCCTGCCAGGTTTCTCATATGTTTTTCGGAATTGTCGTCTGACAAAACTTGGTAGAGTTGTTTTTCATTTAATAGCCGAGTTAATCCGTCGCTAAAATTCATTATTTTGTGAAATATATGTAAAGTGGTGAGATTGTTACAATAACTTTCTGTTTGGTGTTTGTTTCATTTTCTTGATGCCAGTTTTCTTGATGTTTTACGCTTTCCTTTTGGCACTTCTTTTTCAGACAGACTCCACTCAAACCCGCGCCATGTGTGCAAAAGCAGTCGCAAATCAAGACAGGGTTGTTACCATTTTTTCTGCTGTTGTGCGAAAAAAGCAATCTCGCACAGTCGCTAGTTGAAGTGATGCCTAGAAGCAAAGCGATTGAAAGCGCATGTGAGAGTGCCGCAAAAGCGCAGGTGCTGTATCTCGCCACGCGTTGGGCTGAAAAACTGTTGCGATTTTGATCGAAGACACCATTTTAAGTTGATACGAAATTGCGATCAGCGTACAAGATGCACTGGAGTGTTGCGTGCTTAGTGATTTGTGTGCTGTTAAGATCAGGAGAAACTTCACCGCTTCCTGAAAGTTGGAAAGACAGAGAGGTGAGGAAAGTTCCAGTCAGAACCACCAATTCAGAAAAAAATTTTGCGCACGTGTTCAGTACGAACATGGATTTGACATATTTTTTCTAATATTTATCATTCTTCATGTAGGAAGCACAAACAATGACACCTAAATATTGCACTTTATGGGTGCAAAAGCGACAGCTCCGGTTTATGTAGCTGTAAAATTCCATTTGAAAGTTGTCGTTAACAGTCAAAAGTGGCGAAAAATGTCGGAATAATCATTTTTGAAATTTCATCAAAGAGAATTTCTGTAAAAAATAGTTTTTATGTATGGAAGTTTAATATTCTAGATCTTAAATTTTTCCAACGGTTTCTCAAAATACAGTGAACCTCGCTTTACGACCGCAAATAAAACACACTGAGATCTCGCTTTACAACCATCTCGGTATTCAGATAAAATAGTTGCGGTCTCTCAAAATGTCTTAGCGGTCACCAAAGTCAAACCTTGAAAAGCCCTGGGCCTACTTACAAAAACGGAACGCTACTCATTTATCATCGACAAAGGTTTTGTGCAAAATCCATGTGTATGGCTGAAATCTGTTGCAAACTAGCTATCAGGTTGCAACAAAATATCAGATTTCGATTGTAACTATTTGGTGTGACAATTGGCAAAAATGTCATAAAAATTATCCTGCCATGTTGCTACGAATTATGGTCGCTACCAATTTTGCATCCAGCGTTGATATCGCTTCCGCTGTTTATCAACATTTGTACTGTCTGTGGCAAGGGTCTTTGTCTTCTGCTTTGACTAGAGGATATTTATTCTGCAGACAGTGGAGCGGCCGCATCGTGGGCATCATCACCGTCATCGAGGGAATGATGGTGACATCGAAACGGAAATAAGTAAACTTCGGCAACTGGATGCTATCATTGGTCGCGTGGAAAAGGCAGCAACGACCCACGTGTCTTTGGATGTTTCCTTGACAGATGATCTTTGGAAAGAACTATCGGCGGTAGAACCAAAAGCGAGGAGAATAGCGGACAATTTCAGGTATATTTTTTTATACTGAAAAAATAGCCTGCGAAGTAATACTGTTTGGCAGGCATAATAAAGTAGTGACCCATCGTCCTCGTGCAATTGAATCACAAGTTTCTTTTAATAGGACTTTTTAGATTAAATCCGCAGCTGTATCAGTGCTTAAAACAAAAACCAATTGCAAATTTTTTTAGATCGAGAGGTGGATTTTGGGTAAAAATTCAGTGACAAAATATTTTCTGTTAGTTTGCTTAGGAATCACCGACTACATAAGTGTTCTTTACATGATCCTTTGATCAATTGAGTAATATACGGTAGGATAAAAAAAACATTTTACCTCCATGTAAGTCCAGTGGGTGCGTTTATTCTGCTCTGAGACATGTCTCACTTGTTGCCGACCCCTGACCTTGTGTTTGATAACAAATTTTGTCACAACGGTTTTAAAAATTTTCCCAGTTTTGTTATTTCATTTTTACAGCAAAATAGCGATATTGTTATTTCAAACAGGGTTTGAATAGGTCAACAAACTTTATGACCCTCAAGGACATAAAGTTTGGAAGATCGATCCGCACGCCCAGTACTGCGTGTCAACAATCGCTTGGCAAGCGAGTTACCAGTTAAATTCATGGTCTATCTCGGAAGTTGCTGTCTTTTAGGCTAGTCGAGGGCTGTAGCTTTTTATCCTGGCTTTTTTGAGTTAATCTTTATTTTGTTTTTGGTCTTCGATGAGTGCTTTGTGATGCTGAGACCAGGGTCGACATATTCAAAAATCACATTTTATCCCACTTTAAAAAGTAAAGTGGGGGAAGACGTTTAAAATAACAAGTGATGATCATCGATGCATTTAATGTGTCACGCATAATAATAAGCGCACAAGTGCCACAACGTTCGTTTGAGAGTTAGAGAATCCTACCTTTGAACATAATCATGGATCACTGCAACAGTGGCTCTTCGTTACGTAAATATTATGCATGCATGCACATTGCGTAATGAGTAAAACAGTCTCAATCCACACGATCTATTAGAACTATTGGCTTTGATGATCTTTGAACTGGAAGCACTACATTTTTAAAATAAGCTGCAGCAGTATCATTTTGAATGGTTTGTCAAACATTTAATTAACGCAACTAGGAGTTTCCTGTTGGTCACTTTGGCAGCATACTGATGGACTCAATCAGTACCCAAGACATGTAGGGGTCAGTCAAAAATGAAGTTCTCCTAGTGCTTGCACGGACGTATTTCATTCCGTGTAATGGAATAATTTCTTGTAAGTCATTTTCTACTCTTGTCTGTTTTCATGGCTTTAGCGTCGTCGCTTTACCGTATGAATTTCAACGATACGATGTGAACCACGACGGATTTGTGACACCCATTGAGCTGGCTGATTCAACGGGAACTTTGCTTGAGGACAGCGCAGAACCCTTCCGCACAGCAGACACCAACGGTGCGTATAACTTTTAACTTAGTACAATTTCTTTGTGTACAGCCATCTATTCCTGATTGCACATGATTAGGTCCGGCACCAGCATACGTGCGAGCGTTTGTTCTGGTTTTTGTTCTTTTATTGTAGGTAAGCGCCATCCCCCATATTTTGAAGCTTTACCCTACTGTAATACGCATAGACAGCAAGGAATGCTGACGCGCAAAGCCAGGTTTGTTGTTTATCGTACATTTGAGAGTGCGACAACAACTTGAACATTCTCTCGCGTGTTTTGTGCAAGAAAGATAACGGCAAATCTTGCCATGAAAATGCGCTATCGGGTTCCAAAACCCTTTGATAAACCTCGTTCGCTTTGAAGAGAGCAGCGACCAATCATCATCATCCTGTCAGTCGAGATGAATATAACTGCTCTCAACAACGTCGTAGGCTCCAAATTTTCTCTGTTCCTGCCAGTTTTTCCTTCACAGATCACAAACCTCGCTCTCAAAACAACTGGTATGTCATCCGTTAAACTTCAAAATTCCACACGCTTGTTGTATTCTTCGGTATGATCAACATACTGTTTTTAGAAACACCTTTTGTGAAAATTGAAAAAATTCTTTAAAATGACCTGGCTCTTTCGACGTGGAAAATGTCTTGCGTAAATACCAAGACGTATGCACATTATCAGAGATGTAGTCGAGACCGAGATCTGGTGAAAACTTCGAGACCGCGACTTCATTAAAAAATCGGAGACCGAGATTCGAGACTTGAAAATTTGTGGATTTTGCCGAATTTTTTCTAAAAATTTTCAAAAAAATGTCACCATCACTTCGAAGTTGAAATTTTTTCGATTTTCTAGCATTTTTCCTACCTGCTTTTGTGTTTCTTACCTGCAGACACAAACAAAAAACACGCCGAATTACAATAGTTTCCTAAGCCATATCGTTGCAGTATTGAAAGCCTCAACGCAATGCTTAGGATCGAGATCTGACATCTTCGAGACCGAGACTCGCAAAAATGGGTCTTGAGACGAGTCTCGAGACCGAGACCAAGTCTCTAGACTCCATCACTGCACATTATAGAATATATACAAGAAGAAATCTTTCTGAAGTTCTGTTTCCTTCGACATAAGATTGGGGTCCCAGAAAAAAACAGATTCACAAGTGGGTGTTCATGGTCCAAAAAGTTTGGGAAACTGTAGAACTTTCTATTGTTTTACAATTCGCAAATATCAACACTAGCTTTAAACATGCAACAGCAACAATAAGGAACTGCGATCGATCACAATGCATTACAGCTCTTGATATTGCTTGATGAACAGCCGCCTTTTCGGTGCGCCTATCAAGTCCAGAAAATAAGCAAGCTGTTTCTCTTTTCAAGACAACATACTTTTTTAAGAAATGAGAAAAATGGAACACAAAGTCTTGTCAGTCATTCGCTTTCCAGGCCAAGGGCATATGTATACACATGGTAAAAGTGGGAAACAAGAGAGAACACGTCCGCCACCTAATGTACAGTGGATACGTTTTCTTAACTTTTTCGTGATGTGATTTTGATCGCTCACTGCAAAATACAGACACAATCTCTTCCTCCACTCAGCCTTTCAGGCTACTTCTACGTTTGTCTCGAAAAGTCCTTGACTCAGGCAACAAGACAAACAAGATGTGCTCAGGTATGCTAAAAACATCGGGTGACTATGGCTGAGGTTTAGGGTTGTTGACGGTCGATTTTTGGAATGAGATCAGGCTTGTGGCGTGAAAGCCGACCGATCGCATTCTCAACACGTAGTTTTGCGAACCGCTCTTAATGTCAGGCGTTAATTGATGCTCAGGTAGCTTGCTCTGCTGGCGAGCACGTGTAAAGCTTTGCGATAAACATCAGTCAGATGCAGCAAAAGCGATAAACCAGTTCTTCAGATACAACAAACTTCATGTCCTTGTTGGCGATGCTCGGCGAGGTGTAAATGTAACAACTTTATTTGGTAACATGATCTAGAAAATGTGGAAAAACTATACTAACGTTGACATTCTGATTTTCAGTGATCTAGTGCAGCTTTACAACACTTGTACGGCGAAAAAAAAGCTTAGCTTGGCTCAAACAACCGGTTACACACCTGCAAATGTCTTTGTCCAGACATTACAAAATTATACCCTTTGTCACAACCACAGAGCAACACGATGTTTTCTCGGAGGTCATAGTTTTCATTTGACTGCGCAATAGCTGTAGCTGATGTTTTCGACGATTACATTGCTTTAAACATCAGGTTGCCTGTAGCTCTTTTGGTTGGCTTTGACATATTGATAGATTGCAAATGATTGCGCACATCAAAATCAGCGTCGTTAGTAACCAGGGCCGGCCCTGGCAGATGCGGACCCAATGCAAGACCTGGGCGCGGGACTCCTCTGAGCAGTGATTTTGTGACGTCATCGTGTTCAGTCAATCGTGTTACGATAGTGGTAGAGCGCAAATATGCAATACAGCACTAACACGAGAATTGAGCACGTTTGCTAACGTTCGAGAGGAAATTTGCTAGTTCTGACGAAAGCGTTCTTTGCTAACAATAAAATTTATATGGCGTTTATACTGAATTCTCAAGCGCAATGTGTATCTGGCAAAATAAATAATCTACCCAAACACCACGGCGCGGGGCCCCCAGAGGCGCGGGGCCCCCAGAGGCGCCGGGCCCAATGCAGCTGCATCGGTTGCATCG
>Ga0210059_1008781_pt1 | contig 15880 bp, 9 predicted proteins | sample Ectturendosymbi2_FD_188042 | JGI IMG/M metagenome (GOLD analysis project Ga0210059, IMG submission 188042) | Ecteinascidia turbinata endosymbiont from Florida, USA - Sample 2 (SPAdes) (version 2) | ecosystem: Host-associated > Tunicates > Ascidians > Unclassified | place: Key West, Florida... | reverse complement strand
GAGCGAACAGGAGCGGAGATATTCATCCGCAAAGCCACGTTCGAAACAGCTGCTTTTTGCGAACCGCTTGAATTAACCCGGCTCTCAAAGTGTTAAGATAGTATGTCATAAGAAGCTTACATCCCTTGTAGTAAGACAAAAGGTAGAATTTTAGGATACAACCAGCTGTTATTTACAGCTCGCCAGTGGTAATCCATAGTTTATGCGGCCCGTGATAGTAAATAGGTACCCACCCCTGGCTTAGGACATTCCTATTTATGTGAAAAAGGAGAGTTAAGTCAAACAAGTAACAAAATTGAAACAGTGCACTGTCTGTGATAGAATGCACAGCAAAATTCCACATTTCAAACTGCTAGACACGACATAATTCCCCATTTGAGGACTGTTAGTTTTCTGCTAGACATGGCATATTTTCGCATTTTAAGCTGTGTAATAGTAGTATATTGTTCGCAATACTTCGGGTAAGTAACAGTCGTAAAATTAAACTAAAATTCAAAGTTGGTCGACTGTACAGGTGCATCGTTTTGTGTTGTGCAAAAATTTTAACACATCTGGTGCAAAGGTGTTAGACATAGTCGCATGCGTCGAGTCGTTATCCAATACCATAAATATACTTAAGTGCCACTTTCAAGACAAAGCTTTGCAACCATAGGGACAAGACACAACCAGACAGTGCTGCACACAATGTCAATGTGCTAAAGCTTGGAAGTTGAACATGCATTTGTGTTGATTTTGGGACGTAGATTAGGAGTCGTTTCAGCAACAGTTGCGTAATGGGATTAATGGCATCACCGGTTCTCACACCATCGGATTAGTGCGCTTTACACTCACTTTAAAGTTAGCTACACAATTAAGCATGACTAAATTAATGCAAATAAACTGCGGTGTTTTTGTTGCTAAAATACCATGACTTAAGCATACATTTTTGGACTGAAATGGGACTTGCAATTCATCTTCACTATGAAATTGTATCCAGTACAACTTCTACTGCAGATTTTTATCTTCTATTGCTAACCTGAAATGTACCCCTTCAAATAGGCAAACATACTCGTAGGTGATGTACCTCTTAGGCTGGGAACCACTGGTTTATACACTGCTTAAAAAATTCCCGAAAATGCAAAAATGACAGGTGCTTTTAAGCTATTTCACACTAATGACTGAAATGTCTCAGCTGAAAACACAGCTTTGGACCATATTTTTACTAGATTATGACATCAATTATTTGTCGGATTAACTGTCATTTAAACCATCAATTTATGCATATCAGGTAGATTACTGTTTATTGGATTTGTCTGCCGTATTTTCGGGACAATAAGGCGCAGTATCAGAAATTAATTGCAGTTTTTTTCATACATACGGCGCAATAAATGAAGCAAAACTAAATAAGTCGAACTGTATTCAACTCTTTCACAATAACTCCCAAGTGTCAAAGTCACCCAAGTGAATTAGTGTCACTGGGAGTTTAACACTTTGAGAGCAGGCGTACGATATGTTCGTACTTTGATTTTGGCCTAGAAAACAGCAGTTTTTGGTTGCCTTACCAACACCCTAGCTCTTCTGCCGATTGCACTAGAGAGCTGTTCAAGGGCTCAAACGGATCAGCCAGTCTAGTAAATTGCACTCGAAAAAAAATTTTTTGGTCGGGGTTGCAGATTTATTGTGACTGACGTCATAAGTGAAGTAGTTTTGGGGTCATTTTGGCTCATGTTGCCTGGCCTAGGGCCCAACCGCTAGGCCAAAGTGTTTTTCTGAAGTTTTCATTGGAAACTAAGCTCGAGTCAGAGTCTTTTCATCCTTTGATCGACTTTCTAGCGTTTCTGGTTTAACCCTTTAACGACCGCGCGAGCCAATTTATTGGCTTGCAATTTTTTGGCCATAAATCGCCAGCTGCTAAAGCTGGAGAGCTGTTCAAACCCTCTACGGATTCAGCAAGTCTTCTAGTCAAAATCGAAAAAAACAATTTTCGGTTTCGGGACTTTTTTTGGAAGTGACGTCACAAAGAAGACATGTTTTAGAAATTTTGGCCATCTTTGGCCGGTCCTTGGCCCCAACGCATTGACCCATTCTTTTGGCTCAAAGTTTTGTTGAAAACTAGGTGAAAATCTGCGTCTATAGAGTTCTTGATTGACTTGCTAGCATATCTGTGGCCAAAAACCCAGTTTTCAGCCTAATTCCTAACTTTTCAGAAAAAGCATTATTTGCCCTTTCAGGCCGAACTTTGGCCAGCCATAACTTGGCAACAGATAGAGCTGTTCAAACCCTGTAATGACTAGTGGCGTCGTGTAGTTAAAAAAAAAATAAAATCTTTAAATTTGGATGGGGGGTTTCGGGCCAATTAGATCATTATGGATGGGGGGTTTCGGGCCAATTAGATCATTATGGAAGTGTGTTTTAAGGTTAATTATATGACGTCATCATCCGATCCCACGCGCCAATATTTTGGCTCGCAGTATTTTTGGATTCTAGGTTGAAATATGTGTCTTTAGAGCCTTGATTGAGTTTCTAGCGTTTCTGGTTTAAAAGTTATGCCAAAAATATTCCAAATATGTCAGGAATATCCCAGGGGATTGGTGGGGATTTCCTTATTTAATATTCTACCATTTTTGCCATAACTTATCAACAAGAAACGTCAGAATGTCCATCAAACCCTCTGAAAGCTCGTACTATAGCCTAAAATGCATTTCAATTTCACACTCGATTTACGCACTCCCACAGGACGTTGACATCATGGATTGTTTTGACAGACCTGTCAAAACATCCTGTGGTTTTGTACACATGGCCAGAAAGACCGAAATCACACGATGAAAATTGTTTTTTTCAGTCTAAATTACAAGTCTTTCACGATTCAGACCAGATTTGAACAGCACTTGAGCTCAATCCACTGGCGACTATTGGCCATATAGAAAAGAGGGGTTTTCCACCACAGACTAAGGTTTATGGGTGCTGAAATTTTCACCAAAATGTCCATAATTTCTGCTACAGATATGCTAGAAAGTCATTCCAGGGCTCTAACGACGCAGATTTTGGCCTAGTTTCCAAAAAAATCTTGAGCCAAAAGAATGGCCGAATGGGTTGGGCCCAGGGCCAGCCAAAGGTGGCTAAAAAAAGCAAAAACACTCCTACTTGTGGCAGTCCCCCAGAGAACCCCAAACCAAAAACAAAAATTTTTTTTTCGATTTCGATGAGAGGACTTGCTGAATCCGTAGAGGGTTGTTTGAACAGCTCTCTAGCTCTAGCAGCTGGCGATTCATGACCAAAAAATTGGTTACAGGGTAAAGGTTATGATCTAATATAAACAAATTAATTAATTATCTAATTAGCTTATTAGTTAAATATTTTTACTAACTTACATCATAACTTTTGAACCCGAAACCCCCGCAGGTCATCCAAAGTATCAAAAGACTCAGATTGTAGCTTAGATTTGAGTAAAAACTTCAGCGAAATACTACCACCTATTCTTGACGGTTGGCGCCCAGGGCCAGGCAAAGTGGGCCAAGGTGGCCTAAAAGTCCTCCACTTATGACGTCACTCACAAAACCCACATCCCAAACAAAAAAATTTTTTTCGAGTGCGACTAGAAGACTTGCTGCGTCTTCTGACGCTTCGACCAGGTCCGTAACCCGAACAGGAGCAGAGATATTCCCGCACAAAGCCACGTGCATTTAGGCTTTTTTTTCGAAAATTCCCGAAAGCAGCCAGACAGCTAAGAGTTTATCTATCAGACATGCTTAATTCGCTAGACATGAATAGAATAAAATAAAGTTGTGCGCGTGTCTGATTCGGTGTGCGACAACATAGTCAGAAGCCCCGCAGAGTAGTAATATGATCTGTGGTAGCTATTCTCAGACGTTGCTCATTGCAATTGTTGTTTGTTTATTACACAACACAATGGTCTGTTTACAAAAAATCATAACTAGCAAGGAAATAAATTGCACCATTTACCACATAAAATTGGTTCGAGATGAGAAAGCGCATCCAGATTCATATAAAGGCGCACTTTCGATATTTGAAAAAATTGAAGGATTTTAAGTGCGCCTTATGCTCCGAAAAATATGGTACATCTTTCACATGACAGCACAATTTTCCAAGTCACAGGCCAAATACTTGTCTGCCACTTGTTAATACTCTTCAAAAAAATCATCATCTGTACTAGAGACAGCCAGCAATGCTGTAGATAGTGTTAATTTGCAAAATAAACTTCAAAATTTTTGCTTCTCAGGCAACAGGTTTTTATAACATTATGCCATCTTTGATTACTCTGTATGCCAAATGGCGTTAACTAGTAGTTATCTTTATGGGTAGTTTTTGACAGTTTTGTTCAATAATGAAAATATGCTATGAACAGTGACTATGTGGCATCGGCAAACTGTTTGACTTTATACAAGTTTTTAGAATCAGAGAAAATTATCATCGGGTCCGTAGAATCAGAGAAAATTGGGTCCCTAGAATCAAAGATATCGGGTCCCTACCGGGCACCTAACATTTTCCTTAAAAAGAAACCTACTTTATCTGCATTAATCGGAGTCGTGGAACAAATCCACTGTTAATTGGAAATACCAAAACCTTGCTTTGGGTAAAAACAACGCTCGAACGTCTTCAGTAACAAAAACACTTGTTTCATCAGGCAAAAATCCGCAGCCTCACCTTCATCTCTAATATGTCTCACTCACACAGAGGCAAGCATCATTGAAAGGACCCAACAGCTACAGTTTTTTGGTTAGGCAGCCAAGCGCACATTGTGGAAAGGAGATTACGCAACCAAGCAATAGCATCACTAATTTCACTATTGCGGACTACGGTTTCTGAAAAAACAAGTAGCGCAACAGTAAGGAAGCTCAAAAAACAAATTTGGAAAAATTTTGGGCAGAAACTGGACTACATTTACCGGTGATGGAACCTCGATACTTGGTTACTGTTTCCATATTTTTACGATACTTGTTTCAGTGACAGCGTGACTCGAGTCACGATCTTTGGTGACTCGTACTGGACTCGAGTCACATTGTGAAAGATGGTGACTTGGACTCGACTTGAGTCACGTTTTAAACAGAATTACTCGACTAGTCTTAAGTCACCATCTATGAGTCGAGAATTGAATCAGATTCAATTTTGCATTATCTCCAAACGTCTGATAGACAAGCCCAGTTTGTTTGCACGCAAAGAAAGGAGCTTTTTTGCTTCAGTGATGTTCAAGCGTGGTGCAAATTTTCTGTTTTGACTGTCTGGTCGTTTTATGCTACATTTTAAATATCAAGTGTTCCCAGAGGCGTGCAGAGGTCTGGTGATGCCAGGGGCGACTGCTTGATTGAATGCCCCCCTACCAAATTCTAGTATTGAGCATTGGCGTATGGTGATCATTGTTTCTGGATATACGGTATTTGTGACATCACAATATGACGTCATATTCACGTTTGACACAACATGCATTTTCAGGGACGCCGAAGAAGCGGTAAGGAAGCAGTCCCGTCGACACGGAGGGGCTTTTAGGGCCTTAGTCCCACCAAACAAAGCTCCAAGACCCATCAAATTGAATTATGAAGAACTAAAAATCGGTGGAGTTTTTATCAAATTTCAGAATGTCAAGCGCCCATGAACATACGTAAAGCCCCCTATTGAAAACTCTCTGGCAACGGTTCTGAAGCGAAGGGGGAGCAATAAAACAGTTGAGGGCAATGGAAACTTATAAAAAATCGTTACCAATTGTGTTTGTTTCTGTTCATCAACAATGTTGACCTCAAAATTAATAACAGAATTTACAGAAAATCATTAAGAGCTTTCTGAGTGCCAGATTAACTGCAATAAATTTGTTTCAAGTCGATCTTGATAAATCATGGAATTATGTATGATACTGTTATGAAATACAGTGGTGTTGGAGGTGGGGGTGCACTTCAAAACATGGCGCCCAAGGTTTGCATAAAAACACATTAAAGACCTTTTTTGAAGGTTACACCAAAAAGAGGTCTCCATGATCTTTGTGGGAGAAATTTTACAACTCCCTCTTTTCAAAGGGCAGAGGGGGAAATGCCCGTGCCATGTCTACGTATCTCCGGTGTCCCTGTGTATAGTACTCTAGACGCTCTCTCTTTACTCGTTGTTGTAAACTACAATGTGTCACTGCAATAAACATAAATAATACGCAATCTCCTAAGACAAACCAGTTCATGACTGCAAAAGCATCCTGCAACGCATTAAAAGAGGGGAGTAAAACACACTCAGTGGTACGTCAGCGCAGTTCACAACTGTAAAAATACAAGACTGCGCGAATGTCTGGTCCAATAGCAGTCGATCACAAGGTATGTGGTTGGGATGGCGGCAGAGGTGGGCAACCGCTACTTTATTAATAGCGTCGCTGCCGCTCCCGCTATTTGTTAAATTTAACAGCAGCACTACTGCACCCGTTACTGAATAAAAATAGTAGCGAGCTATCGCTACCGCTATTCGCTACCACTCCTTTTGCTGCACTTAAAAAAATTGGTGTTGTATTACTGGCGTAGGATCTATTTTGAAAAATCTAACCTTGAAATGTTTTTTTGAAAAAAATTGTTAAAGAAAAAACGTGAACTGAAAAAAATAGTCATTGAACAGTTATGATATTGGAAAAGTTATTTTACAGTGTATACACATATAAATGAAACATAGACTGCACAAACGCCCAGAGTGCATTTAGCTTCGTGAGTGGATTGCCATATGTTTAATGATTCGCCTTTATCAATGCAAGTTTTGCGCTGTGTGTACAGTACTCAAGACTTGAAGAGAATGGTCAAGCAATAAAAGATCAAAACTGTTTTTGACAGAGTTTAATGCGTGTGTAAATTGAATTAGGCCCGCAACCAGAATGGGAGACAAACCGGGCTATCAAAGCCTCCCACGAATTTTTATGTATTATTTTAGATTTTTCAAAAATTGTTATGTTGATCTATGTTTCCTGTGAAACCCCTGAACAAATTACTGACTACTTGTATTTTAAACTGAGATCGTTGTTTCTGTATGGTTCCATTTATACGCGATAGAGGTTTGGGTAGAACGTAGTTTGAACAGCCTGCGGGCAAATAATTGCTATTAAGATATTCGAGAGCGAATTGACCAACCACCGTTTCCTTAATATTCCAGGTTTTGAAAGTGCAGCCTAAGTGTTGAATGCTTTATTTTCAAAGGTGTGCACAGTAGCGGGCACAGGCTAATTTGGTGGGGGGATGCGATATCAATTTGCAATGAACCCAATGCTTCACAGGACCATATTGCGTAAATCAACCATTTCTGCATACTGCACGTACAATCACGAGGAAACATGTCTAAGCTTGGTTTAGAAGAAGCTTGGATGATAAAACTAGTCAAACTTTAACACTGCACCGCCATGGAACCATCAATCAATGCGGCACATAACAGCGATCTGACGTATCACTGGCGTCGGGGCAGGTTCATCGAGGACTCGAGATAAACAGTTCACGTGACGACATAACACTTATTCTCATTGTAGGTTACGTTTGTTACATCACAATTACCAGTGGCAATAGCCAGCATAGTGCAGGAGTGCTGTTTGGTTATGCTGCAGCAAGTGAGCGTAGTCACTTGGATGCGGTTTAGATCAGTGCTCTTCAAATGGGGAACCTTACATTGTTTAATTGTCGTTTGGAAAGTCTGCAACACCCATAGTAATTTGTATATAACATTTGTTATTGCAGGTAATTTTGATGAAATAATAACAAGAAGAGGGTTGATTCTGTTTATTTTGAAACCGAAATTGAGAGAACGGAAAGAAAGAAACAATGATATTTGTCTTGCAAACAATGTCCTGAAATCACTCACCAATATATTTTGTTTGCTCCCCTCTTTCTTCACTTGAAACATTTCGAAACATCTGCGTTACTTTGTGTTGTAAAAGGAATACTGCTAGACATTGGATTTAATTTGAGATATTCTCTATTACTCCAAATCAGTAATTTTTCGTACTCACAACAAAAATCTGTCTCCTGTATGAAAATATTTTCGTTGAAGAAGTTCACACTTTCACTAAACGAGGCACCGAAAGCGCATTATTTTTGTTTTCTGCTACTCATTCAACTTCTGCTGTTCAACAAAAATCAAATAAGGCTACTTTGCCAAACACCAAAAGCTTTTTCTACTGTAAAACTCGCGTCGTGCGTGCAATCACTGTGTTTATTGCTTCACAATAATTGTTTAGTTTTCAACATCAGTGATAAGTGATAACTGCTGAAAAAGTTCGCATAATCTGTGGACATTGCCAAATCACAATTCCCGGGTCACTTGAGGGTTTAGGTTTCCGAGCATGCTACAGCGCGTCCGCTCAATCTCCTACCGCTCCGTTTTGAAAACCAAACGTTCTGGGGAACTACAGGAAAGTGTTCCCTTTGAGATGACGGACAAATCACTTTGCGTTAAACTTGTTATCGTGAGTTTGCTTGAACATAATTTAAATCAACGAATCGCACATTTTTGTTCTTTTAACTCTACCTGCAAAGTTAACATTGACGAAAGTTTTGGTTCATGTACGTTTAAACCTGACATAGCCCTACCAAACGTCAGGTAGTTGGGCTTTTTTATTATTGCAATTTCGCTGAAATTTTATTTGCCTCCATGTGTTTAGGTAAAAATTACATGATGCCATTTTTTTGCAGGTGGCCATTGCCTGGGCTAAACAAACAGAGTTGGTGTTGGAAAAAAAAGTCTTAACCCTTTAACGACCGCGTGAGCCAATATATTGGCTCTCCCTTTTTTGGCCATAAATTGCCAGCCGCTAGAGCTAGAGAGCTGTTCAAACCCTCTGCGGATTCAGCAAGTCTTCTAGTTGACATCGAAAAAAAAGTTTTTTCGTTTTTGGTTTGGTGTTCGCTGGGAAGAACGTCACAAGTGGGGGTGTTCTTGCATTTTTTTGGCCACCTTTACCTGGCCCTGGCCCATAACCCATTGATCCATTCTTTTGGCTCAAGTTTGTTTCGGAAACTAGGCCAAAATCTGCGTCTTTAGAGCACTTGAATGACTTTCTAGCATATCTGTAGCCAAAATTATGGATAAAAAAACAAAAATTGGTGAAAATTTGTGCACCCACAAGCCCCAACCTGGCGTGGAATACAACTCTTTGTATATGGACAACAGACGCCAGCGGATCGAGTCTGTCAAAACAATCCATGACGTCAACGTCCCGTGGGAGTTCAAAAATCAAGACGAATCACTGGCGCGAAATCGTGCGAAATTTAAATGCATTCTAGGCTATATTACGAGCTTTTAGAGGGTTTGATGGACATCCTAGCGTTTCTAGTTGATAAATTATGGCAAAAATGGTAGAATATTAATTAGGGAAATCCCCACTAATCCCTGCTAATCCCCTGGGAGTTTCCTATGATATTTGGAATATTTTTGGCACAACTTTTGAACCAGAAACGCTAGAAACTCAATCAAGGGCTCTAAAAACGCGTATTCTCGCTTAGAATCCAAAAATATTGCCAGTCAAAATATTGGCGCGTTGTATCGGATGATGTCGTCATGAAATTAACCAAAAAACATACCCCTTTCTTGATCCCATTGGCCCAAAACACCCTCCAAATTAAAACAAATTTTTTTTTATTCTAAACTCCACGACGCCACTAGTCATTACAGAGTTTGAACAACTCTCTAGCTCAATCTGCTGCCGAATTATAGCTGGCCAAAGTTTGCCGTGAAAGGACAAAATATGACTTTTTTGAAACCTTAATTTTGTCAAAAACTGGGTTTTTAACCCATGCTTTTGGCTACAGATATGCTAGCAAATCAATCAAGGGCTCTATAGATGCGGATTTTGGCCTAGTTTTCAAGAAAACTTTGATTCAAAAGAATGGGTCAATGGGTTAGGGCCCAGGGCCAGGTAAAGTTGACCAAAAATTGGAAAACATGCCCTCATTGTGACGTCATCTCCAGAAAACGCCAAACCGAAAGCGAAAAACTTTTTTATCGATCTCAACTAGAAGACTTGCTGAATCAGTAGACGGTTTGAACAGCTCTCTAGCGGCTGGCGATTTTTGGCCAAAAAAGGGCCGGCCAATCGCGGCCGTTAAAGGGTCATTCTTATCTGAAACAGCCACACAACATCAAGTGATTGATTTCTTTTATCATCACGATTTTGCTAAATTTTATTCACCTCCATGTGATAAGCCACAATCACATGATGTCAAGTTTTGCATGTGATCGTTGTCCGAATGTAACACCAAACTTTGGATGCTACAACTTCACGTTTTCTGACCGCTTGGCTTTGGTGTTCCTCAGATGTTAAATAAATTATGTGTGGTTCTTAGTGTTATTGGCATATTTTCATGCAAAGTTTTTCAGATATTGCGAAAAAATACGTATGGGCATTGAATGTTCTGACAGGGAAACTTAATTTCATAATGGAATAAAAGAACTTTATGATAGGATATTTTATATGAATAAGATTTCAGTACTGTGGATGCGTATTGGTGCGTGAAATTGATGTCCTATAAAATTAATTAGCTTGACTGATTCCCTTGCTTGTCACCTTTGTGGGGACCCGTAACTTGAATAGGCCGACAGATATGTGCAAGTTTAAAATCATTGCAAAAAGACAAAGCAGACCCGTCAGCAGATTCCTTGAAAGCTTTTACAGTAAATCAAGAGGTTTCAATTGTTGATGTTAGGTTTATTTTTTTTAGAGCTGATGCCGGCTGCTTAATGCACATTGCACACCATTGAAACTAAAACATTCAACATTTTGGCTGCACTTTCAAAAGCTGGAATGTTAAGGAAACGGTGGTTGGTCAATTCGCTCTCGAATGTCTAAATAACTATTCTTTGCACGCAGGGTATATAAACTACGTTCTACACAAAACTACTATCGCGAATAAATTGAACCATGCAGAAAGAAGGACCTCAGTTGAAACTACAAGTGGTTGGTAATTTGTTCAGGGGCTTCACATGAAATATAGATCAACATAACATTTTTTTGAAAATCTAAAATAATGCATAAAAATTTTGCGGGAGGCTTTGACTGCCTGGCTTGCCCCCAGCCATGCTTGCGGGCCTAATTCAATTCACACGTGCATTAAACTCTGTGACAAACAGATTTGATCTTTTATTGCCTGACCATTCTCTTGTGTACTGTACAAAAAGCGTGAAACTTACATTGATAAAGGCGATTGCTGGCCTACAACAATCGACTCACAAAGCTAAATGCACTCTATATGGGGGTTTCTGTAGTCTGTGTTTCATTTATATGTGCATGCACTGTAAAATAACTTTTCCTATATCATAACTGTTCAATGACTATCTTTGTCAGATCACGTTTTTTCTTTAACAGCTTTTTACAAAAAAACATTTCAAGGTTAGGTTTTTCAAAATAGATCCTACGTCTGTAAAACAAGCCCAACATTTTTTAAGTGCAGCAAAAAGAGCAGTAGCGAATAGCGGCAGCGATAGCTCGCTACTGTTGTTTTTCAGGAACGGCTGAGGTAACGCCGCTGTTAAATTCAACAAATAGCGGTAGTGACGCTATTAATACAGTAGCGGTTGCCCATCTCTGCTAGTAGCACATTGAAAATGTGCTGCTTCGCGAAGTAGCACAAAATGTGCTCAAAATGAGTTCTACCCCGCCTCAAGAAGTCAGGCTAACCACTTCTCAGTTCTTCTGATGTTGTTTTTGCGAAAAATCTGATGGTGATTGGGCTGTTGTTATAAAAATCTGATGTTGATTGATTTGGCAGTTCTCTTCCAAAGAAGAAGAACAGCACATGTTTAGAACTCCGCGAGAGCACTGGCAAATTTTGGTCGGAGTGTTCAAGGCATGCCCAAGTTGACAACTTAAGAAACTTAGACCTGCCTATTACTTTCGACTTCACGCAAGGTAGTGTAACCACTTCGTTGTTTACGTCGACTGTCAAAGGCTTCAAATTGCAGAAGCAAAATTAAAGGTACACATAATGATCAGAACATTTCTAAATAGTTCTAGGCAGAAAATTTATGCAATGGTCGCTGAAAGGCACTATATACAGGTTTGGATGTGCACTATTTATGTTTCAAGGATGATGATTTGACAAAAAGTTGCATGAATGAACTATTTGAAGGACAATTTTCTTAAAAGGTTATAGACTACCAACATTCTCCGATATTGTTTTTTTTCAAACAACAATGCACTGCATTAGCACAAGAGGGATTGAAACATTAAATAAGGTAGAATTAGTAGTTCTCAGCAAACCCAGTCTTAGCATGAAAAATGAGTGATGTGTAATAACATACTTTCATAGGATTAAAATAACATGCAGTTCGAGGTTTTCACGACGATCTTTGACAAGTGCGGGGGCATATGGTGTTTTAACCCAAACAGTTCTTGCCTTTATCTAAATGAACACACCTAAGCTTGAAAAAGCAAAATCCACTTTTAATTATAATTTTCTAAGTGTTGACAATTTATCATTACAAAACCGGATGTATTGTAAACTCCAGATGAAGTGGAGGCTGTGATCCCGGCATGATCAATCAAATTGACTACTAAATGAATGAGTGGAAATATTTGCAAGAGGCCCGAACTTTGGTTCGGTCTGATCATCCCTTCAAATCCAATAGGGAGCGGTACATACAACTGATTGTTGATCCTCATGCATTTTCTCTGGCGATTGTATCCAGCATTCGAAGGGTTTGGATTGAAGTGAACGTATCCGCTTCCTTCGATGTGTAAGGCAGGTATCAGCAAATAAAGAGTCTCACAAGTTCATTTTACCATGTAAGATCGAGGAGCAATTAATTCGTACCACAATTTCCGAGTAGAGACTTCGTTGGTTTTAAGCACATTTTCCGAAGATCTAATTAAAGCCCTGTGGCGTTTTGAAGTGGAATTCGCGTGCGATATGTCCGTTTTAAAGAGTCCCCCTTAATATGCGACATGTTAATGCAGAATCTGAGAATCAGCGGTTTACACACTTGCTACAAATAAAGATCTGAAACATAAACATTAAATAGGTCCGTCCATATTTCCAAAGAACAGTGTATATGGTATTTACATTCACGACCACAGTGCTTACTGTTAATGGTCAGTAATTAGTCTAATGTCGGTTTCCGTATGAAATCTATATCTAACCTTTATTCTAATAAAAATTGGATATTTCTATTCAAACTTTTCATGGAGACTTATTCTCCTAAGGGCTCAACATCTATATCTCCTACAGTGTGGCAGTGTGGATACAACGAACCACTGAAGTTTGTGATGGGGTTGTGCTCAGAAAAAACAAATATAAGAATCGGTATGTGGAACTAAAATTTTTACTGGCCTGTATATGTAACTAGGTGTTGTATGGTAAATCTTTTTATCAGCCAAAATTTTCCTTCACTATTTTAATGAGAGAGGGAATATCGCAGAGAGACCACTAAATGGAGTGTGGTATATCAAACCAGCAGGGAAGGTAGAGTTTAGTTCACAACAATTCCTTCAATAATATCTTGGGTGTTTCTGACCTTTTTATCGGCGAGGGATAATAAACTAAATCCTTGTATTGAAATCTTTGTCGTGGTTCTCCCTTCCAACAGTAATTTTCAGAATTCTAGTATTCGGGGAATCAAGGATCTGAGACTTACCTTGGTTTTCTAGAATCCTAGTTGGAATATATCATCAAGAAACGTTACTACGGTAAACAAGTGAAGATTAAGGGTGATGCAAAATTGCATCTTCCGGGGGAATTTCAACTTGCTAATTGGAGAGCAGACTTGAATTCCAATGTCAGACATCAATTCCAATCAGGGATTCATGTTGGTAAGCACCAATAAAACATAAATTGTCTTGTCAGTCACTAGAACCTTCTCTTTTAAACTTTAGCACAACTGTGTCTAACTTCATCATCTTCTCACTGCCAAAGTCTTGTTCAATCAGCATTTTCAAACTCGAAACAATTGAAACAACCTTATTGTTTTGACTGGTTGGGTGTACTTAGTTCTTTTAGGCCTTCAATGTTACTTGCCGTTTGGTATTTTCAACCACCCATAAGTGTTCTCATCAATCTGCGTGTTACAGGGAAGTCCAAAGATACATGACTTGCTAGTGAAAAACGAGAGCGGTGGTTATTCTCAGGTGCTATTAAAAGTTTTTTTCCCAAAAATATTTTACATATAACAAGAGGTTTGAAAAAACTCAATGCTTTTTGTCTTTCGTTGAAGTATCACGCAATTAACTGATAAACTTAAGTCGACTCATCTGCAGTGGTTGGTCTGTAACGTCATGAAGTTGACATGAACCTGTAGTCCTGTAGCAAAACATAGTTACAGTATGTACGTTTTTATTAGAAAGTGACTCCCGTGTGACCGCTGTCACCCGAGTAGGTAGGTCACCATACACTACTGCGTAACCTGAATCTAGATATAGAACAGGGTATACGAATGCTATATCACACAGTTAAACGTATAAGTTCATATTATTTTCATGTTTAGTTTCTTCTTAAGTATAAACTCATGTTTCGTAACAAGACCTGAAGCTATTGATCCTATTCCCCATATAAGGGATTATAAATACCATAAACAATTCCCCTACTCTCTGCTTTATACAGCAGGAAAGTGACTTACTATATGACGTAAACCACTTATACTTAAATGTTATTCCTATAGAAGCATCTTTCGAAAGCGCTTCGACCTCTTGGTTCAAAAGCAGAGGTTCATGAAAATTTACTGCCATGTTTCAATTTACTGCCTGTTACCGTAAATGCCAAATTTTCTTTAGTTTGTTTTTGTTGAAATGTAAGCTTCTGGGGTAGAGTGAAGCAAGTTTTGAGCCTTTTTCCAAGTAGTAGGAATCGAAAAACTGACTGATAGATACCAAAATTGAAAAGAGATGTTTATTAGATATGAAGATGCTTATTGAAAGTACCTTATTAAGAAGAAATCACGTTACGTCAATCAGAAAACACTATAAAAATGCCAAATGCAGGTCCCACCAATTCAACTTGAACAACTCCTCAATTAAGGCAGATTTTTCAAGTCATAATATCAAATGGCAATGTTGGTATCTTTATTAAGGCACTGTGATAATATAGTTTTTGATACTTAGTTTTGTAAATACCGCTCCCTATGATGAGTCAGTGTTATAGACAGAAGTCAAAGTTACGGTTTCTTTATAAACACTCAGTGGTGTCCCTATAATTCCCTTCAAAACGGAATAAAGTGCACTTTTTAATAAGCTCGAGTATGAACCACAAATTTCTACTCTTAATTTTCTACTCTAATTTATAACCATATCATTTGAGGCGCACGATGTCTATGCTTCTCTACCACTGCACTATGGCTGTTTTATCCTTTCGTAAAAACAATAACTTATTTCTGGCTCTTTGTTGTGCAAATGTGTCTTCACAAGCAATCATACCACAACTGCCTATTATTAGAATTGCATTCACAAAATTACCTTAAAGTTCAGTGCTTCCCGTCGGTAGGATTAGGTGGTGAAACTTGAAGCTACTTCTATTCTCACGGCATGGTTGATCATAGGCAGGAGGCATTCAATAGATTCCTGTAGCTTTCCCGTAGGATAGTGATGCTGCGAAATTTAAATTTTGCATTGACAATATTTCACTATCACATCCTTCATTTAAACCATGCTGCATCATTATACCTAACTATGCACCTAGTTACCATTAGGACGTTGTAACGGCTGAGTACATCAGCACAACAAAGCATACTTTGAATTACATATTTGTCGTTATTATTTGAAAAGAAATGGTCACACTGCAAACTACTACGATAGTTTTGACAAGTTGCTTGACCGAAGTTAAAAGATGCTTTTAGCCATAGTATGCTAAGAACAAAAACCTCACAATTATTTGATAGGACCTTTTCTATTTTTAAATCATCAAAACTATAAAGTTAGTGCTTACTGTTTCTTCTAAGAGATCTTGTGGATTAGCGG
>Ga0210059_1008780_pt1 | contig 15880 bp, 7 predicted proteins | sample Ectturendosymbi2_FD_188042 | JGI IMG/M metagenome (GOLD analysis project Ga0210059, IMG submission 188042) | Ecteinascidia turbinata endosymbiont from Florida, USA - Sample 2 (SPAdes) (version 2) | ecosystem: Host-associated > Tunicates > Ascidians > Unclassified | place: Key West, Florida... | reverse complement strand
TATGTTTAATGATTGAGTTATATGAATCGAACCCCCATAAAATGACTACTGCTCAAGAAAAAGCGCAATGTGTATCCTGGTTCATTGAGACAAAATCAGATGTTCAGACCCAGCGAAACTACAGAAGTATGGAAGAGACCCACCATCACGTCCTTCAATTCGAGACCCACCATCACGTCCTTCAATTCGTCAATTCGAAAATTGAGTACCATTTAGATGTGCTTCGTGCAACTAATGGTGCCCATATAGAAGTGTATTAAATAAAGTAATGATATTTTTAATTATTTTTAATTAAATGTTAATTAAATGTTTAGAAGTGTATTTAATGTGTCAATAAAAACTTTATGAAATACTGATTAACATAAAACAAACCTCATTGCGATATCTCATCATTTCACTTTTTAATAATTTTTTTAAATTGTAAAGAGACTTTATGGACACCCTGTATACTATATGTATATATATTTGATTAGCCTAACTTGTTAGCATAGTATACACTGTTTACAATGAATAAACACAGTGACAGTGCCATGAATAAAAAAAGAATGTTAAAATAACAAAGCAATAAAGAACAGAACACTGAACTGAATGTAAGAGAACTGCCTACGCCGGTGTTTAAACTTGAAAAAGCAAAAACACGCTTGAAAGCTGAAAGACGCTGAACAATGAAAAGGAAGGAAATACAAAATGGAGCATCAAGTTAAGGAGGTTAAAATCAGTAAAAAACTGTATTCAATTAACCATTGCCAAAAATGAAAATTTTTCCAAAACAGCAGTAAATTTTTTGGTCTTTGATAGTATGTTTGTTAACACTAACAGTTACCGCGCTACATAAATCTTGTGAAATTTTGTTGTATATATTTCACAAATCAACCTTTCAGACTCTTCTGCAACTCAGTGGGTTTTCAATTTGAAAAGTCAATCCAATTCGTAAAAAAACAAATTTGGAATTTTGATGTAATGTAACATTAAATAACTGCATGTTTTAAAAAAGAAAAACTAGGGGGATAACACTAAACGGAGGGCCGGCGGGCCGGGCGGGCTGGAGGGCCGTGTTGCCAAATGGAAAACATGAATTTTGCGCGGGCTGGCGAGTAGAGGTGTTCGGACTCTGATTTTTTTAAATCCGAATCCTATCCTGGCACTGTCCTATCCTGCCGAATAAAACAATCCTATCCTGCCGAATAAAACAATGTTTTCGATTATTGTGGCTGTTTTATTTGTCATAAAAATCTACAGCAACTCCGTGCATAGTTTACCAAAGTACATTGGCAGCCACTACGGTAAAGAAAAGAAAAAGTTGCTCAGGAGGGTGGAGATTACAAAGAGAAAGGTAATTCGACACGAAGAAGCAATCAAGTTCAGCAGAAAATGTCTTCTACATAACTTCAACCCAAAGTTTGTTAGATTCAAGTTGTACAGAGATTCTGCGTCCAGATCTAAAGCTGCAGTCAGTTTCCGAAGAAACTTGATGCAGTCAGAACTTCAAGTTCATAGTAAGTGTTTGAGGAGTTTAGAAAAGACAAACTGTTTCAGTCTTTGGGTCCAATCACAGTAGTATGCGTAAGACGTTTTCTTGCCACTGAAGAACAAGAACGCAGCCGTGTGCAAGAGAGACATCTCCATAAACTACGTCTGCTGGGATTGCATGACAACAAACGTGTTGAAGGTACTCTGCACAACTTCTCTAGCAAGCAATTGACACAAGCAGAAACCGAAATGCTCGCCAGTTGCTTAGATTATTGCTTTTATCCCCATCGTCTCAACATTTTAAAGATAAAAGTTGAATTCGAAAAGACATATGGCGAAATAAAGAGACACTTGGCACCAAAACATATCCTGGATTTTAAACTAAAAATGTTAAACTTGTACAATCGTTATATATCCGGCTTCTTCAAGCAAAGGAAGCACCATCATGCTGATATGAGCAAAGAGTTGATGGAGGTGCATAATTCTCTTCGCAATGACAATAGCATCATTGTTACTAAGCCGGACAAAGGCAATGGTGTGGTCGTACTCAATCGAACTGACTACGTGTCAAAAATGGAAGATATATTGAGTGATGCTAGCAAATTTTCTCTGAGCAGTAATGATGACAATTTGCAGAATCTGACAAAATTTCAGCGGTTCCTGTATAGACTGCAAAAAAAAGAACAGCCTTAGTGAAAAAAATTATGTAGCAGGAACGCTTTAACCTGCTACAACTAACTGCTGTATAATACGCTAAGGCTGAATCAGCAGTTTACTGAACAGCAACTGGATGCTGACAAAAACAATTGAAACAAGAATGACAGGCCTCAGTGTGAAAGCACACAATAACCACCAGTCCAGACACACAGGGTGTCACACGCTGATCATGCACTTACCCACACATCCTGTCAACATGCAAGCATGCAGCTGAATAACCTCGAGCTCAGACACATCACCTGCTGATCATGCTTTCATCCACACTTCCGGGCAGGGCTCAGTCATGCAGACAACAGGAAATCATATGACATCATTAGGTACTATTAACTGAATACCCTTAGGGAATTTCCAAGAAATCCGGGTACAAATAGGGCAGTTTTCGCCTTCACAATTTGGATTGGAAATAACAGCGTTTGTATAGTGTTCCGATCTCTTCGGGAGTTTAAAACTCTTAAAAGTTTTAGCTTCACAAGTAAAACGAAACTCTGCCTCTGGCCAATCTTAGCTCGACAGTGCGGCTGCAGTGCTGTTGTTATACTGACAGGTGTATACCGGGTTCTCAACGGCTTGAGTTTCTGACTGTAACAAAGTCACTTAGATAGACTTGTTTTCAGTCAAACACGAGTGGCAATTGTCCGGGTGAACCTCTGTCACCTTGAACGATAAAATTGCCTTGTCCGAACAGAACTCTGCCACTCTGAATGACAAAAGTGACTTGTAGAGTTCGGTTACTAAAGACAATATAAATGGAGTTTATTTTCTAAATTGCTAACCAAAACATTGCGCAGTTGAACAAAGCACTTCATGGCCTTAAGCCTTGTTTCCTGAGCTACCAAAACGTGATAACAAAGCAGCAGTGACCCATTCCATGAAGTAATGACAAACTTCCTTCATGGAATAAAGGCAGTTACTGAACACTCCTTTCTTAAAGTATACTGTTAATGCTTCAGCTAACAAAATGTCCGTCTATCTGATTAAATCTTGTTGAAAACAAAAAGTACTATGTACCAGTGTATCTGATTGTATCGATGCATGAGTGTGCTTGTTTGAGAGAATTGTTTCGAGAAGAATTGCAAGTTAAACGAACCATTATTGGTGAGTACTATTCGTCTATTTTATGTTACTATTATTGACAAATACAATAAAAGATAGAAACACACTATGTCTTGTGATCTATACCCGGTTTTACATTAGAGAAAGTATCAGGGACAAGTATGGGCGGTTAAACGAGCATGTTAGTCTTGTGAGAACTGTCCATGATGCGTTAAAGAAGCGAACCCACTAAAATGATTTCTATCATATCAAAATCAGATTCTATTCTCCCCCCATAGAGAATAGAACCTATACAAGACACATCAAAGTTTACTAAACACAAGGCAGCCTCGGAACCGACCACATGCACTACCACAAGTTGATCAGATTTTGATCCATACATCCTGCCAGGACCCAATCATGCGAAAAGCCATAAAAACGTGACAAAATACCTTGTGATCATCGCATGATGTTTACCGAGACGAACAGCTATTTACGTAATATCGTGACCTTAATGAGCTTTAATTAGCAACAAACCTTATGGGAATTTCCGAAAATTGAGTATAAATAGAGAGATTTTCGCTTTCACAAGTTGGGTTGGACTAACTGCGTTTGCGACCTGTTCCAACCTCTTCGGGATCTCAAAGCTCTTAAAGCTTTGGATTCAGAAGTAAAACCAACTCTGCCTTTGGTGAAGCCCTGGATGGTTAAGTTGTACGGTTCACCGTCGGCCTTAAGCGCCGAGTCACCCGTACAATCAAGAGTTTTTTTCTGGGTAAGTCCTAGAGACAGGCTTATTCCGGGCAACACGAGTGGCATGTCCGAACGAAGTTCTGTTACTCTGGGCCATAAAAATGGATACCATAAACAAGTGTTTCCGCCAGTTCCAAAAGCAGAACGTTCGCGAAACCCAGAACATTTTGGTTGGTCTTAAGACTTGTGTCACGTTAAACCAAACTGTTGAAACGTGGCAGCTACGAAGTGAACCAAACCACGTTTTGATTAACGACAAATTTCCGTTGAAAAGCTTAACCACATTCTGGCTAAATTAAAACTCAGAAGTGACGTTGCGTTAGTCAAGTGAACACTCTCGAAAAGAGAGTCAGTAGACGTACAGATCGTAATCAATATACAATGATTATTTAAGACTTGTTTATCTGTAGCAGAAGCAGTTGCATGAGTTGTCTCTTGTTTGAGAGGTTGTTTCGAGAAGTTCTTTGCATGTCAATCAATTTGAATTGGTGAGTACCTGTATTGCATATATTTGTATGTCTCTTTGAAACCAAATAAAAACGATACAATTAAAGTCAACTTGTGTTTATTATTGGAGTAACTCAAAGAGAAGAATTGGAAGCAAGAAGGACGGTTAAGCAAACGAGTGAGATTTGTGATAACTCCCCTTGACACGGTAATTAAGCGGACCCACTAGCCAGGGCATTACTGTGTCTAAAGCGGTCCATTTGTCTCACCATAGACAAATGACCAGTACATAGCGTATAGTTGACAGATGGTGGGCTCTTGCCAATAGGCGCAACAAGTGTTAGGGATGTGCATAAAAGTTCAAAGTAACTTTTTAACATAGTGCAATTTGCGGTTCAAACAAATGGTTGCATCCTAAAGAAAATAACTTTTTTCGATCGACTTTGTTTCTACGATTGCCTTAGATTTTCAACCGAAATTAAAACCTTTCCTGCATTCTTGTCAACAACAAAATGATGTTTTTTTATCTTGTCGGTTGTTCTTTGAACCCCATTAAAGTTGCAGTTAATGGCTGGGGCTGAACGACTATGTCATATTTTTGAAGGGGGTCGCGAGCTTATGTTATGTTTTCGAATGGGGCCGCGAGATGAAAAAGGTTGGGAACCACTGCTCTACAACATGGAAAGTTTTTGAACGGGAATGTGTCCTTTCCAAATGTTGCGCCAGTGCTAATTTTACGCCGCTACATGTTATTTGGTTTAGTTCCGGCAGAAATGGAAATCAGGGTTAAGTTTCTTGAAATTTTGCAGGTCGAATTCGAGCTTGCATGCAAATATTCAGGGGCGCAACTAGGGAGAGTGTTTAGTCGACATGCCAATCCGTTTAACAATAACATCTGTGCCGTTCTCGCATTTGAGAACAGCATCGTGCACATAGAACTTAGTATTTCTATTGGAATATCCGATTTATGCGATTAACCGTACTGTGTTTTTCACGTATGAATGGTTTTCGTTTGATATTCTGGAATCTGATGTTAACCGATACACAATTAGTCGGTGAAATCTGTATTCAATTTGCGAAGTATATTGTGCGGTTGCAAAGTTATGCAGAGTGAATAAAACAAACAAAGAATTTGCAAAAGTTCGCATAAATCTAAAACAAGCAACTGCAACACACTAAGCATACGGGCTAGAGTAGGAACATGCCTATCTGTGAGTACCGGTAAATCTTGCGCAATGTCGCTTGAAAGAAAACGTTTTCCATCTAATGCTGCAAGATTATTTGGCACCAAATATTGCCCAAAAATTGTCAAGTAATCAGTGGCCTATAATTTTGGTGCAGGGCTCTATACCACCTGGCGTGACGAGCGACATTTGGTAGTTATCAGGTTCAATGCAACATTTCTACCTTTGAGGCCTTATTGTAAAAAATATGTAGCCTACCTCTTTCTTGAACGATGCAGAAATGTAACAATGTATGGTTGCGCGCTTTGACGCAGTCAGGTTGTTTATATTCATCCTTATTCTTTGAACAATACAACCGCATTTTACTTTGCGACTGAGTTCTAGAACGGCGTGTGCATGCCACAATACTTTTCCTGGCCTTGACAAGGGTTAGGTTGGATGTAGTGTTTTATCAAGTGTTACGGGTTAGCGAAAAACAGTGTTAAGAAAGTGTATTGTTCTACCTGCAAACTCGCTATTGATCATTCTATTGTGTCTCTTTTTATCAATCTGCACTGTGCAGACTGTGCGTGTTTGTACTCTGCGGACTTCGTGTTTGTTACAAAACCTTAAACTTAAATAAATTTACAAGAAATACATTTGTTTTTTCAACTTATTTAAAGTCAGGGGGGCGTGAAACAAAGCAAAATTACTTAAAAAGGGCGTCGTGGAGAAAAGGTTAAGAACCATTGCGCTAGAGTCTTTGTTTGGAAAAATGTTTGGATTTTTGATAATCCGTAACATCTTTTGGTTATGTTCAACCTTTTCCTTAAAACCTTTGTTGTTACTTTAAATTTCCATCGTTTAAATTGTCTGACAAGACTGTGCTAAATTTAACTGACTTCATTGAAATATAAAATGGAATTAACTGTAAACACAATCGTAACCCTGCAGTACTACAAAACTTATTGACCACGCTCAGTTGCATGTAAAGATAGCTTAGCACTGCACCTATTTAAATTTGTACAAATCACGGGCTTCTTCAAAATACAATAACTTATCTGCGGAATTTGAAGCCCTAATGGGAAAACAATCAAAAAATTCAAATTTAGTTTCATTTTAGTCACATGCGCTTTGCCAACAAGAGAAATTACAAGCTCAGGGATGGATATTAGAAAAGGATAACCAGGTAGTTGCCTCGGGCCCCTCTTTTTCAGAGATACCGTGCCCTCCCCCCTTGAGAGCTTTGCACCATGGCTTAGTTAAAAAAGTTATGTACCACTCTAGAGCCACATAAGAAGCTCTGAAGCAAGTCATGTTTTTCAAAATAAAGCAAAAATTACGGGGAAATGTGCCACAGGAGGCAGCTTTCTATTGCGTAGCTACAAAACTACAAATTTTTGTTCCTTTTGTATGTATCTTACGCTCTTCAACTTGGTTCATAAATTGTAATGTGAAACAAATTTAACTCTTTTATCCACGTAATCCGACATCTACCTTTTGCAATAGCGAGGTTCTGGGGCCCCTTTCCGAGAGCTCGGCCCTAAATTTTAAAATCCACCTAGAACCGTCGCCAGAAAGTCGTGAATAGGGGAGTTTTACTTTGTGCGGGGGGGGGGCCTTCACATTAAAAATTTGACAAAAATTCCACTGATTTATAGTGTTTCATATTTCAATTTAGGGGGCCTAAGCCCACCAAATCCCCCCGTGGCGACGGGACTGGACACCCCGGTGCAAGTTATCTCAGTATCTGTAAGTAATGGCAGTGTCAATTCCCTCAGCACTTACAAAATAAAAAGTATCTTGCTACTTATGGTAGATTTTGCTGCTGACTCTTCTCGTTGCAGTTAAATGATTTCGAATGATTTACTGTAGGATAAGGTGGCAATTAACATCAGAAAGTTGAAACACTGAGCTTACGAACAGCAGGTGGGCCGGAGTCTAATATCTTGAAAAGACTGATTTTTTACTTGCCGGCAAGGTAAAGGGAAATCTTTGATGGCAACGTTAAGGTCCACATAATTGTGATTGAACCGTCACAATACATGTCATCAGAAATAAATATCTGTATAATTAATGCTATTGTTGCTATATACAGTGATTATGGCGCAATGAAGAAGACTTTGAAACTGAATCGCTTCTTAGCCAAAGTTTGAGCTTCAGGACATAGAAAATTTATCTCACCGCCGTATTCACGCATGTAGCCTAGTTTGAAAACTGTGCAAAAACACAAATGTACGATATTGATTTAAGGCTACGCTGACGCTGGAAACAAGGATAGGTTATATATGTTACACCCACGGTCATCAGGGTGGAATTGCGATGGTCTTGAAATGAAGCTTACATAACCATTAGGTGGGATACAGCAAGCTGGTGCGCCAAAAACAGCTGCGAAACTCCGGTTGTTTTTACCTGCGGTCATTGACTATGATTACAAAAGGTCAGATATAAGTGTATTTAACTAAAAGCTGAAGTAGGGCAGGTGCCTTGAGGCAGTTTCGTTGATTTGCACCAAAGTATTTCTTTGGCTTATACTTCGAATATTTTGTTAACCTGAAAACTTTGGAATTGGGGATGGCATTACCCCGTTGCCCCCTGGCTAAGCGCCTTGTGGCCAGGCGCGTAGCCAGGGCAATTCCGAAAGTTGCACTAAAAAATTTTAGGTTAATCAAGCTTTTGATGTGTAACACAAAAATTACTTCAGTGCAAATTAATGAAACTTCTTAAGAACTTATCCTACTTCAGCTTTTAGTCGAGCCTGATCAAAGCAGTAAGGTTTACCATCTGTCCATCAAACGTTGTGTGTGGTGTAAAAGCTGGAGAATTCATGCTATGGCTGACATTTACCTGAAGTTTAAGCTCCGTGTGGAAGTTCGCGATAAGAAAATACAACCTTGTATCTACGCGCTTGTAAACACTATCCGAAAAAACAAGGAGCAACGCCTTTCACATAAAATTTTTCAGTTCCATTCCACCTAAAGAAGCATTTGACTTTACACAAGACACAATACAATTCTAGAATTTAATAATGAATTTGTGAAGTAACAATGCTAGCTTGAATAACAATGGTATGATGAAAAATAGTCAATATTAAGACCTTTGTATTACACAAAATTTGTAGTTTTTGCACATACTTCGTCAAATCTTTTCTCCATGAAAACATTGAGAACCATTCATGAATTTTGTATGGTAAACTTGCCATGTCACAATGAATATGTGAAAAAATTTTCAACGCAAATTTTCAAGGCGGTCATAGGTAACCGAGGCGACAAAGGTAACCCACTTCTAATTTTTTCATTTCGTGCCACGTATGGCCCAAGATACAGTGTTGCCATTTTAGCTGATTTGCTGCTAGATCTAGAAGGTTTTTCTCACTGTTAGCTGGAAATTTTTTAATCTAGCAGCTAGGAGATTTTCTAGCAGGATTTTGAAAACCATTTAGCAGGTAACAAATTCCTGGCCAAATATTTGTTCCAACAATTTTTAGAGGTGAAAAGTTTTACACCTTTTACATCAAAAAATTCTTTACCTTCTTTCTGACGCTTCATATTGGACAACACAAAGACAACCAGCTGCCTTTAATCATTTGGATGCATAAATATACCATTGCTATTACCATTGGAGTTTCTTTCACGACGCAGCGAAGATGCTTCAAAAAGAATTGCATCATAATAACAAGAAACTGGGTGGCTTGATGAAGTCTAATTGCTTCTGTGCTTAGTGAGCGCATTGGGTTTAAAATATTACATTGGCAGAATACATTTTTATCCCACGACACATATGGTTTTTCCAGGTGGTTAAGTTATGCCAGGAAGTCGTAGGCCTAATGAATGTCTGGTCCATTGATAGTGAGTGCAAGACCAAAAATTGATACAGAGCTTTACAAGTTTATTTTAAACACCTCAAAATTGCAGTTTTTATAGCAGGTTTTAGCCGAAAATTTGTGACATGGTTTTTAGCAGGATCTAGCTGTTTTTTGTGACACGATTTAACAGGTTCAGGTGACAACCATCTGGCAACACTGCCAAGATATCTCACAAACCTCTTGACATTTTGCAATAAAATTTTTTAAGGTCAAAGATAATTTTATCGGCAACAATTCCTCCAAATTGTTATGAGCGAAAACTATCAAGAAATAAAACCGTGGCGAGACTTAAAAATTTTCGAACATTTGTAGCAAGAGCTAGAAACAGTCAACATTGGGGGTCCATGACCTTTGACAGTCACAATGTAGATAATGTTATTTTTTCAATATTTGGCAAAGTTACCAGCATCCCTGAAATATTGGGGTTGTTCACTAATGTAGTTTGGCAGTAATAAGGCTTTAAACATGGCCAAATATGAACAATTTGCACCCCCCTGCCTACGGCCCCTCAACTGAAAAGCTTTATAACCATGCCATTTCTTGACAGATTTCATTCAAATTTTGCAGATGCTCATCACATGGGGTAATGACAAGTTGAGTAAAATTTCAGGAAAATTGGAGAGGGTGCCTTGACCACTTCCTGAGAATTGACACGGAATGGCCCATTTGACAGTTTAATAATGTGGCTAAAATTAACGTAAGTTTGTACATATTGACGCTGCTGCACTACCAGATGCAAAGAAGTTAGTTACCGTTAAGATAGAAATTAAGGTGCCGGGAAAAAATTTTGACAAGTCTTTTGTGTTCGTCGATGGGTGGCTTTTGCGTTTTTCAGGAAAATGTGAATTAAATTCGCAAACGTATCTGAATATCGGTTTACAAATACTTCAAAATTTTGACAATTGTTACGTTATATTTTTTGACACAATATGTTTCCTTTTAAATATTGCCTGCACCATTCGCTGTATTTGTTGCGTTTAATAAAAATGAGCATTAAACATACTTGAAAAAGAAAATAAACGGCGAATTCTTAAACGCAATCCCATAAGCGATAAGTGAAATCAACTTAGACAGTTATGAAAAGCCTTAGAACCACCAAAAATGCATATGCATTTGTCAAGAAACTGCAATATAGGATACATGCATGCAGGTCAAGCAACAATCAGTCACAGATGTACGCAACGTTTTCGGATGAAGATAATTATATGGGTTGCAGTTGCAGCTAATGTAAACAGTCAACAAGCGTACCACGTCGGCACCTATACACAGAAATAGGAATGTTGCTCACGTAAACAATTTTTTTCTTCTGCCATGAAAAGGATCATGCAAAATGGAAGAAAAATGAGATAATTACGTCCCCGAAACTATAAAATAGCAACAGCTTTAAATGAACAGTTGGAAGCTATATAGTCAAAGACCAAGCCCGAGCACCAATGGTAGGTTAATACAGCTTCGTCTGTTTAAAAAACGCTTTGAGTTAAATCGCTCTTTCACAGGCACGCCGAACCAACATAAAACATCACGAATCGAAAAACTGCCTCGAGTTGTACAATCGACAAGTCCAGGAGCATCGTAGCTTTCAAAAATGCTGCTAACGCTTCAGCAAATTGTACTTCGACACGCCAATCGTTCAAAGCTTAGTAGCAGCATCAGAAGTACACACACACGTTTGTGGACGAAACTTCACGCTTAATATCAAACCTATGGTACAAACGCAAAACTGTACAAGTGAATATACCACGATAAAACGTTAATGGTAAAACAGAAAACAGCTTGATCTATAAAAATGGTAAAGAGGTGGTTATCACAAACTTACACAGATTGCGCGCTACTGACGTAAGTGCAAAGATGTGTGATGCTACTTTACGCTTGACTTTCAGAGCAATAATACAAGGTTGCAATATCTATTTGAAACAGCAAAAGGTACGGTGTATAAATTTGTAGAAAAAACAAAACACAACAAACAGTACTAATATAAAATTGTGCAACATTGGCGAAACGCAAGTAAGGTGAATGTGTGGAATGTATCAAACAGTGACATACAGCATAGTCGAATCAACGTATACTTAGAATTGAGGTTACTACGTATTGTCTCGCAGTTCGCATTAAGCCCGTAGCCACCAGGGGGCATTCGGGGGCAGTGCCCCCAAATTTTGTTGTGCTCAGGAAAATTTGTTTTAGACACTTGTTTAAAAACAACAATACTTTCCACCTAAAACGTATTTTGCCCCCCAAACCTTAAAACCTGGCTACGGGCCTGGTTAGCATTACGGGCCGCTGTGTCACGAAGGCGCAAACGCTTCGTACAGCCCGCAATTTCTTAAGTTCTACAGCATTGATAGTAGCTGTCTAAGCACTTTTGTTGCTGGCGGAGGACTAGCACCAGCGGACGAAAGAAATTTAGAAATCCCTACACACGCGCTGCACACATCAATGACAATGGTTGTTAAACGGTAAATCCCCGAAAAGGCGAAGCTTTCGTTATGCAACACGATTAGTCTTCGAAAAAACGGTGGACACAAGATTGGCCTCGAGGCACGTCAATGCACATTCTGCAGCTCTTTTTATTGCAATAACGGACATTTACATTTGTAGAGTTACAGAACTTCAAGATTAAAAAGTTCTACGACACAGATTACTGCAGATTTGCGCTATGCAAAGTTGACCGCATACTTCCAAAATAAATTCGCACGGCTGAAAACAGTTCTTTTCGACATTCACGTATTTGAAAGCATTTTGTTTATCAGTTTAAATACACAGCAAAAATCTAAACCAACTTTGTCTCGATATGAACTGAAGTATCGGGCTTCCCCGTGGGTTTGTTTGGCCCACACTTTCCCCCCTAACTTTAAGCCAACTGGTCATTAAAACGTTTCGTCTAACAAGCTTCTTCATCACCATTTCACAAATGACAGATAAAATGAGTCGTAAAAAGATCTTCCATTCCGGTCATTCTTACAGTTCGGATTTTCTTACCGGGACGTCCCGGTAGAGTTGGCTCGCTTTCTTTTTGCCGATCCACTCGCGGCAGAAGAATGACCACGACTGACCACTGCTACTGTTTCGTACTGTCACGTGATCGCACAGCCAATCAGCGTTGAATCCCGAATCGTCGTGCTCCAGGCGGATCTGTCGATCCAAAACAGAAGTGTATGATTAACGCAAAAAGCTTGTAGTCTGCGTTGGGAGGACATTGTATGAACAACTGGAGCTGCAGCAAGTAACGCATTGACTACGGTATGAACCATTGGACTGAAAAATTCCTTTGGAAGTCAACGTATAGCTCATGCTTTATTGTGGGGAGGTCTGCAGCCTAAATGACCCCTGGTGCTTCGCAGCTTCCCACTGCTTCATCGCATTTTATGTATCAGTCTGCTTGGAACTCATCGCAGCACTATGCGACGGTGCTAAACACTATAGCAACCCTGTTGGCGCCATCCTTTCGTATGTTCTTTACTAGTGTCACGTATCTGTGCTTGTCAAAGCAATTGTACTAGCGCCGTTAAGCGTACAGTAGGCTTTTCTGATACTGCCACATTCTGATACTGAAGATAGATATATCTTCGTGTTCTTTCAAGTATCTGTGTGGTCCTTGTTAATGCCATGTATACTTGAATCCACTGCGTTGCGTGCGGGAGTGAGGACGTTATACAATGCAATACAATACAATGCTCGACCCGAACTTTCAGTAACCGACATAGCTGTTTCTTCGTCGTAAGCGCTTGTTCGATGTCACACCTGCGGGTGCACGCGTCAAGCACGTTCGTGCACGCGCCTGTCAGCGTCTACGTTGTTTTCAGCACGTTTCTTCAGTGATGATATCGTTTGCCGATCAGAAATAACAAAAATACGAGTCGAAGCGGATCTTAGCAAATTCTTTCAACATTTGCTGAGCACCTCTCGTAAGACAGAATATAAAATGTTGGAAACGGAACGAAAATCAAGATTTGAATAAACAAATAGCTCATAGCGCGCAACCTCAGCAAACGCGAAGCGATCGAGGGAGCTTGAAATCTTACTACAGTAGCTATTTCACAGAATAAAAAGAAACGCGCTGCAGGCTAAAACTTCCCATAATTTTCAAGGAGTATATGCGCCTACTAGCTGCTGCGTTGTAACAGGCTGCGGCTAAGTAACCAAGCTTTAAGAATCTCGCACTGGGTTTTGGCATCGAAGATAAACAAGAGCGTTTTTCGGTGAAAAGCTGAATACCTTGCTGAGCTCCCCGAGTTCAAGGATCTCCAGTTCGAATTTGTCGGTCTGGTTTCGCTCGAAAAGATCGCGGAACTTTTTCTTCAACGGCCTTTTCCCAGAATCGCCGTTCGTTCCGTACAAAGTGACGCAAACGTTTGCGTCCGTTCCGGCGCCTGCAACGTAAGGCCAACGGCAATCGCACGGAATTCTAGCTTTACACGATTTTGCAGGATTGAGACCTGATAACGGCCCATTATCAGGCCTTCGCCATCAGGCTCGTTTCCATCTTGGGACACCAGGTGGAGCGAAGAGATTTCTGAGAGGGGACCAAATTTTTTAAAATATGTCCAATAGTTTCAAACTACGTCCAACACATTTTTCTAAGGGGGAGAAACATTTTGCAGGGGTGGTTTCCCCCCCCTGAGCCCCCTAGTTACGGGCCTGCTCCCCACGTACACCGCGAAAAGTGCCACAGTCGGCGTCAGACGTTCGTCCTCAAGGAACCAACAGTGACGAACGCGCTAAGTTGTTTGAGTTAGTTGTTTAAAATGCGCTAAGTTGTTTAAAATGTTTGAGTCTGGTGGCGGTTTCAAAAGCATCTATTTAAAGGACTTGACAGTTACATTCACAGCAAACCAGCAATGCAAAGACTTGCAGACTAAGATAGCGTCTGTCAAGCGATGAAATTATAAGGGTGCTTGCTGTTCAACCGTAAAGTTGCCAACCGAACAAAGCTATAGGTCCATGACCAAACTGAGCCAAAAATCCAACAGCAAGAAACGACAAACAATCAACATGCCTGACCCCCCAGCTGGCGAAAGGTTTGTTATCCGCACCACAGTGGCATGCGCGTTGCAGAGCGGAGTATAGGGGGGCAAACGCGCCCGAGCGACGCAAATTTTGTCAAAGGTAGGCGAATCAGGGCAGTGCGTGCAGAGGTGGAAATTACAATGTAGGGGCCCGAGGTAAACCCTAAGAAAGGGGCCCCTGATCATCGTCACTGCGAAAGGTAGATGTGGGACTAGGTGGACAAAAGAAATAAATTCGTTTCACATTTCAGTTTATGAACTCACTTCAAAGCAATGGAAAGACTAAGTGCGAAAATCTGAAAAGGGGCCCCGTGGCATCTCCGAAAAACGGTGGTTCGAGGCGACCGCCTCGTTCGCCTCCCCTAATATCCACCCGTGAGTGCGTGATATTTTCAGAGCAAATATGTGATTTTGAGGGCAAAAAATCATGGCAGTTGCAGAATGGGATGTGTGAAGTGAGAAAGAATACAGACGATTTTTACTACAGTGAAGTGCCGGCAAAATCTATATTTCCGGTTCTCAAAATGACGGATGACCATTTTTACGCTTCACTTAATTTTAGTAAGTTTCGCCAGATTTACGACGACCGACATAAAATTTCTGAGTGAAGTTCAAAGCTTGCAGCCTATTTCAAAGCCGTCGCAGTGATATTTTTGGGACAAACGGTCCTCCCCGAAAAATACCTTCCTTCCCGTAAACCACCGCAATCGGAACTACGGTGAGAGGAGAGCTGCGCATACACACGTTGCTCACCAGCTTTTGAACAACTGCACTGGCCAGCAGAAAACACCGGTGAAACTTGCTGTACCTTTCTCATCCGCCGTCACAACCGTGATTTCGTATTTGGTAGGCAACAAGCTGGCCTTGGACAGTGTCCGACTTTTGCTCGACGCGCACCGGAAAGTTTGGCCGCGCGCGTCCTCGCCGGCGTCGTTGGTCACCCAGGAGGTACAAGGGAAGACGAACAGCGACCCGTCTGATGTTTCCACCGTCACCTCCTCGACGTGCCAGCGATCGCGGTCTGCGACGAGTACGAGATGTTAAAGTTGAACGAAAGCTAGAGGTTAAAGTTGAACGAAGTCAGAGGTTAAAGTTGAACGAAAGTCAGAGGTTAAAGTTGAACGAAGTCAGAGGTTAAAGTTGAACGAAGTCAGAGGTTAAAGTTGAACGAAAGTCAGAGGTTAAAGTTGAACGAAAGTCAGAGGTTAAAGTTGAACGAAAGTCAGAGGTTAAAGTTGAACGAAAGTCAGAGGTTAAAGTTGAATGAAGTCAGAGGTTAAAGTTGAACGAAAGTCATAGGTTGAAGTTGAACGAAAGTCAGAGGTTAAAGTTGAACGAAAGTCAGAGGTTAAAGTTGAACGAAAGTCAGAGGTTAAAGTTGAACGAAAGTCAGAGGTTAAAGTTGAACGAAAGTCAGAGGTTAAAGTTGA
>Ga0210059_1008779_pt1 | contig 15881 bp, 9 predicted proteins | sample Ectturendosymbi2_FD_188042 | JGI IMG/M metagenome (GOLD analysis project Ga0210059, IMG submission 188042) | Ecteinascidia turbinata endosymbiont from Florida, USA - Sample 2 (SPAdes) (version 2) | ecosystem: Host-associated > Tunicates > Ascidians > Unclassified | place: Key West, Florida... | reverse complement strand
AACTGGTAGCGACGGTGTTTCAGCGAATCCCCTAAGCATGTATAAGATTAATGATATTGGGAATTTTGTGGGACATTCTCTGAGTGAACATGATCGAAAAACTGTATTGTTAAATAGCTGGACTCCTTCATCTTCATACAATTTTCCTGTGGTACACGCAGGTTTCCAGAAGCGACGTTTCCAAATGCAATGGTTGGAGGAGTTTACGTGGTTAGCCTACAGTGAAATCCATGAAGGGGCATTTTGCAAATGGTATGTTGCATTTGCACCTGATGTTGAGCAACGTGCTCGTTGCTTTGGTGCTTACTTCCAAAGTTTTGCCACTCTGCCACCGAAGATCAGATAAACCGTTTGCTGACCCAATACCAAGAGGATATAGACAGTCATGTTGTGGTTTCAGCAGAAATCAAACGATGGACCAAAAAATGGGAAGGGGTAAAAGAAGAACAGCTACCGTCAAATGCGATTGAAGCACTGTTAGAATGTCAACAAGAAATTTTTCCGAATGTTAAGAACCTCCTTCAAATAATAGCCACGCTTCCTGTTTCAACAGCTACAGCTGAACGAAGTTTCAGCACACTGAGACGCCTGAAGACCTATCTGAGAACAACCATGGAAAGTGACCGCCTCACTGGCTTGGCTCTTATGTCAGTGCATACAAACCACCCCGTCAACAAAGAGAAAATTCTTGAAGACTTTGTTGCGAGTGAAAGGCGTCGATCAGACTTTGGTGTTTAATTAGACTCAGCTGTTTTATTACACTGATAATGATGCTGCAGCTAAAAAACATCCAGTGATTGTTAAGCCCTTTACCTGTGGTTTGCAGAGGCTGTAGTAATCTTTGTAGCGCTGTGCTCTAAGGATGAGTGGGATGGAAGTTCCCTCATGTATTGTTGTGCAGAGCTCATGTCAATTGTTAGGCAGTGTTGTACTGCGGTCTGCAGTTGCACTGTTGAGCCTGGATGCGCTGACTTAATTTAATATGCGTGCTGGAAGAACTTTGTAGTGTTGCACTGCGGTTGCAGTGTTGAGCGAGAGTGCGCTGATTTGTTGCAATATGTACGCTGGCAGATATTTGCGGAAGTGTACTGCAGTTGCATTATAAGATTCAAAAATGAGTATTGAGCCCGATTGCGGTGCATTGCTTTGATTATGTGCCCAGGCTGCTTTTTGCCTTTCACCTTCAAGTTGGTTGTCAAATGCGATGTTGCGTTTGGCATGACTCCACTGCAGTGTTTTAATATCTGCGCAGGCTGATTTTTGCCTTTGTGAACTGCTATCTTTCTGTAGTGTTAAAAATGGGTAATTTGTTTCAAACTACTCTGTATTTTTAATGTATAAATGATTGTGGTTACCTCAAATTGTACTACTGCATGCGATGTTCATCTACACAAGCAGGATCTAGATTTTGTACAAGCCTTTTTGTTTTTATGAAGGGTCATGGTTGCTTAGAGCATTATCGCAGTTTTTATTTTACACGTATACTCTTACACTTTGCTGACAGGTTGCAAATGATCTAGGCCTTTTCGTGAGATCAGTGTGATGTAGGCTTACATTTATTTGGACTGACTTGTACTCAGAAAGAACATCGAAAAGACAAGACGGCAGTTTAGTTGGAAAGACCCAATTTTTGTGGTGAGAACAGTCAATTGTTCATCCATAAAATAGGTGCTTTCTTTGGCTATTGTAATCGCAAGCAACGTTTCTTTTTAAAGGCTTTTTGTTTCCATAATTTCACCCCCCCCCTTATAAAAATCCTGGCTGCGCCCTGTTCACGGAGATACCAAGGTCTTAACCAATTTTCAGGCAGGTCGTGCTACGACTGCCCAATAGGATGGCTTACTCTCTTCCCCTGTGAAACAATATAATTCGCATTAACCCCTGTCACTTGTAATAATGCATGTGTATGTTGAAGTATATTATAAACCCCTGTTGTAGTAAATATCGCAGTGCTTAAAGTTACCAGAATAAAACCATGAGTGAATACAATCTTGTTGTGATAAACTGAGAGGTTCGAGCGAAACCGGCGGGTCTAAGTTTCTTAATTGTTAACTTGGGCGTGCCATGGACACTTCCTATTAACCAGTGCTCTCGCGGAATTGTCCTAAACGTGTAGTGTCTTCTTTAGAAAGGGACTGCCACATCAGCGACGCTCCGTGAAAAGTTCTGGGTTAGTAGTTTTATAACCTGAAGTTCGAAAACCATCTCCGCGGAGATGCTCAGTTTCAAAGGTCGGATTATTATAAAGCACATGCAGCAGTAAGTTGAAAGTTCGCAACTGCAACTAATATACACATCACTGTTTCACAGTTGGAACTAGAATGTTACAAAAGTAGTCAGAATTTATTTAAATATCCCACAAACAAAAATCACCGTAATTACCTTCAGAACCACATCAAATAAATTTCAACATGAAGTTTGGTAAGCCATCAAAGATCAAAATTTTGCTAAACATCAGATTTGTTGTCGCAGCTCTGCCAACATATGCTTAAGTTTCATCGCTGCTCCAAAAGCATGATGCGCTGTGGCATGCTGCATGCACTGCGAGCGTTGGATTCCCGTCCCTTTGTGACGCAACTGAGTTCGCAACCCTAGCTATCCGACAGCACTGCGACTCAGCCGTGTATCAAATTACATGCGGGCGCTGATTGCTGGAGACACAAGTTGCGCCTTAAAAGTCACTAAGGTTTGCGACTGCTCACTTTGAACCTTGGTGATCTTAATAAAATTTCTCAACTGGGTACCAGCGACTGGCATTCAACATTTAAAAAACCGCAATTATTGACATCCGCTGAAATGTGATACTTCGTAATTATTACATAACGTTCCGACCTCAATTTGGCATCCACAAAATCCTGCGCCCGGGGGCAGATGTACCCCCTTGTTACCTCACTGCATATGTTGCGTTAAGTATCAAGGGCCCCCAACCGCAATTGATTTCTCTAAGTTTGACTGTCTGCCTATTTTATTAATGGCTACTGAATAGCCTATAAATATTTTCGGTTTTGTTCAATGCAAATATATTTGATTTCCCTGGAAACGTTTTTCCTAATAATCGTTCTTTTGACATGGGTATGACTCTCTACTCGTGCATCACGCCTATTGCACAAATGTCACGAAAACGTTACTATTTGCGAGCTGAAGCTAGTGGTTGCCGACTGCTGTTTAGTATCAATCGGTGTTGCCGCTGGGGTCAGTCTTGTTTACATCAGATTGTTGCCTTCTTCAACATTAGATAATATCAAATTTTTGCGTTACAGTTTCATATAAGCTAAATCCTTCTATTAACAAACCTAACAAAGCGCGAGTATCCTCGTTGAATCTGCAACAGAGCGAAATATCGCCATTAATTGGAGAAGACGTTTATAATTTATGTCAAATGTTAGTCTCAACGCAGCGAAGAGAGCTACTTCAGTTTGGGTGAGAGATTCATGAAAGGAACTTAAAAATCATGAATCTTCTCATTCTCGTCCTAAAATGAGAGCAAATGTAGAAAAATAACAAGAACCCAGTCAACATAAGATTTGTCGCCAAAGCAAACTTGGTTGCCCTAATCATAATACACAATGGTACATTTCTTTTAAGCTTCAAACGTTACAGGATACTTGCTTCTCGCCTTTTAGTGCCTAGCTGCAAACTGAGAAAGAATGGTACAGAGGGTGGTAGAGATGTTATCTCTTCCTTTACAGAAGATTAAGCAACAGATGAAAAGGTAACCTAACTATCTCTTGTGCCGCTACAGCTGCACGCAGCATTATCAAGCATTGGGAACACTTGACATTGTAACTTTTCTGGCAATTACTTCAGAACACTGAAGTTCCTTGCTTTATTTCACGGTAACATCACTTTTGACAAGAAATCCAGGAAAGATGTAGGAAAAGAAAGTATGCGAACGAACATCCCATGACGTCAGGCACCACCACATGATGAGGAAGAAAGACACAACAGGCGTCATCTGCGGAGAAGTGGATGAACGGAATGAAGGGTTGCTTGCGTTTTTCAAGCCTTTCAGTTTCACTTCTTTCGAGGGTCTTCTTTGAGTGGAATAGTCAAGTTGAAAACCATCTGCCACAGTAAAAAAGATGGATACATATTGCAGCATGTTGCAAACGCCGTACTTCACCTCCACCACCAACAGAGCATGCAAACATTACACTGTGGTGTCTTCAAATTTTTCCGTCACACAAAATACAGTAGAACCTCTTTGCAACATCACAACCAAAACACACTCAAACTTAACTTTATGACTATCTCGGCATTCAGACAAAAGTTTCCGTCTCTCAGAATGACTTAAACGGTCAGCAAGATCAAATGCTACTGTGCTATAGCACAGACCGGGTGGACAGCGCTGAACGCGACTTAACCGCTGCTTCCAGCCTGACAGAAAACGATAGCAGAGTAACAACTTATGAAAAAAACGACAATGCACAGAGGGTGGTGTTTTGGTACAGAAGAACGCTTTTGTTTCCAACAGCAAAGAATAACTCCCACAACGCCAACACATGTACTTTCTTTAAGCAATGTGCTGTTTACTGTCAAACTTTGAAAAATTTTTGAAATAATATTTGAATCAGCAGCACATGGACCATGTCTTCATAAATTCTATCAACGCAGGGGTTGTTGCCAGCAGCAGCTTGAAATGTCACGTGTACGTTGATGGAAATTAATTTGGAGTCCATGTCAGTTACAGCCTATTAACATTGTTATAACAGCTATGACACTGGGCAACTTACCTTTCCATCGGTCGTGTCAGGATCAACGCAAAAGTAACCGACTCGTTCAAACTGGTACTTGCTGAACACTCTGGCAGGGAATACAGAAGACTCAACTCGAGCTTCTGTGTTTACTTCCAACGAGTCTTCGTTGCAATCATTAAGGAACCCTCCAGGCACCTCATTTGGGTCTTCTGGGTTTTTATGCTTGAACCTAAGCACAGGATCATATTATGGAAATATGCGTTGCAAGAACACTGCATTTTTACACACAAGCCATTAAGACTTTGTAAAAACTGATCAACAGATCCATGGTATAGAGTGAAGTATGTTGGAAAGCATGCCCAACGCTTGTAGTCACCAAAACAACATCATGATGTGTACCACACTAAAAATGAAACGTAGCAAAAAAAACAACACAATCTTGATTATTTTATCAGCTTAAACGCAGACCAAGGTCACCAACTGCTTTTTCCTGTTGTCGATAGAACAACACTCAAAGTTGACTAATTCACAACTGTAAGTAGCTGATGGTCCGTAATGAACTCCGAATCTTCAGTAGTGCATAAGATTTGGGTCCTTAAACTTAACTTTAACGTACGTATAACGCCATCATCGCAATGAATCTTCTGAAACCAAAAATCAACGAAAACCTTGCGAAAGGTTGAAAATGCATAAATGTCATCCGAACTATAGATACAAACGCACTGGACAAAAAAACTGTTGGGACAAGGTAGTGTGTGGCTGCTACTGCTGAGCAGGAACATTCTGCTGTGCTTCCACACCGTGCGCCTGGGCGGCCAGCGAAACCAGCAGCACCAAATATCTTTAATTCCTATCGTTGTGGCCATGGGCACCCACAGAAATTTTTCCAGGGGGGAAGTGGCAAAATTTTGCTTATAATTTTCAGGTTATTGACGATCCGATGCAAAAGGACGTTCACAAAACGGTTTACCTTTTCTGCACCACAAAGAAACTACTTACACTATATTATGGCAAGAGTCACAAAAATGCGCTTCTTCGGCAGCAATGCCATGTGTATTACGAGATTTACACAATAGGCCAAACCTTACACCGACTAAGACGTATTCCACAAGCCAGCATAGACTATTACAATAATCTACGAATTCAAGTCTCGAGCATCGGTCTCGATCTTTAAGTTTCAATCTGGTCTTGGTCTCGACTACATCTCTACTTAATAGAAACAGCTTTTCAATCTTATTTCCTGCAAACGGTATCGTGAATTGTAGGCAATGCATTTCTGGCCGTCTCTACGTTCATTTAAAAGGAACTTGTTCATTCGCTGGCCGAGCACTTTTAAACAGCAGTGAATCAGTTACACAACCTAAACATTAATGCAAAAATTCCCAAAAAGCATCGCAGGCCACGTGTTTAATTTAATAAGTGTGATATGAAGGAACAACAAGTGCAACACTTACAGTCTGCTGTATATTCGGATTTCGCATGGATTGCTGTCAGGCCCTGACACCCAATGAATGAAAGCTTTTGGTTTAGGGACAGTCCCGACCTCCGCACACGTCGCATACAGAGCTGTGACGTCACCGCTGGCATTGCTCTCCGCACGATCCAGGGTGAGGACGTAACCAGAATGACGTAAACCCACAGGTTGGTTGGAGGCAAAACGCTTGAAATTTTTGTCTGCGATCTGCCAGGAAGATACGGGGGTCAAAAGTTGAAAAACATTTTATTCGTGTTTAATCATTAAAATGCAAGGTAACAATCAACTTGCGCAGGTTTTGAGCATACGCTATTTGCATATTACAACATACGTTATTTGCATATTACAACATACGTTATTTGCATATTACAAACTGGAGATATCGACACAACAAACAACTTACCATTGTAAAATCAGCCTCTTCGATATAAATGCAAGAAGTCAGTCGAACAAAGTGATGGCCTTTTGACGGATCGGCCGGAAAATCTGGGACCTCCAGCTCAACTGAGCCCGAAGGGTCAGGAAAATTGGTGATGATCACCTTCAGGGGCTTCAAAACAGCCATGACCCTGAAAATTCAAGTTGGCACTGATGAAGAGCTGGGTGTGGCTACTCGTAGAAACATGAGTAGCATGGTGTCAAAACGAAAACATGTGATGGAAATACTTCTAAGATCAACGTGTTTCGAAATTGCCATCACATGCAACTAGATGTCGACCGATATGGCTTTTTTTGAGGCCGATACCGATATTTCCAAAATTTTTAAATCTTGTTTTCTGCCTCATTATCAAAAATATGATGTATTTCATGCCTTACCTTTTTTTCAAACCTTAAAAATCAAGATTTATAAGCTAGAATTTTTGAAATTGCAGCAATTTCAATACTTGATTAGCCTAACTTGTTAACATAGTATACACTGTTTACAATGAATAAACACAGTGCCATGAATAAAAAAAGAATGTTAAAATAACAAACCAATAAGAACAGAACACTGAATGTAAGAGAACTGCCTACGGTGTTTAAACCCGAAAAAGCAAAAACAGTGCGTGAAAGTTGAAAGAAGCTGAACAATGAAAAGGAAGTACTAAATGGAGCATCAAGTTAAGGAGGTTAAAATTAGTACAACACTGTATTCAATTAACCATTGCCAAAAATGAAAATATATCCAAAACAGCAGTAACTTTTTTGATCTTTGATAGTATGTTTGTTAACAGTTACTGTACTACACAAATCTTGTAAAATTTTGTTTTTGTATCAAATCAACCTTTTCAGACTCTTCTGCAACTTAGTGGGTTTTCAATTTGAAAAGTCAATCCAAGTCGTAAAGAATCAAATTTGGAATTTTGATATAATGTAACATTAAATCACGGCACGTCCTTAAAAAAGAAAAACTAGTTCCATTAGTTACTGCAACTGAAGTAGTGCCATTGGTATGAAATGAAATACCTCAACTGATTTGTCAATTCTCAGTAGTTCCATATCAACAGTTTAAGATTGTTGTGCAGAAAAGCCAAGTTTATCTGCATTTTCACCAAGTACTGTAGCCTACAGTGAGTTAGCTGGTCATCTACAACCTAGCCTAAACAAAAGCAGCACTAGGCTATAACCGATTACCGCCCCTCCGCCAGAAGTAAATTCCATAAGAACAAGTCACCATAACAATAGCTAAGGTGAACATGTGCGCATTACGCATCCGATGATTGTGCAATAATGCCGCGGTAGTTCTGATCCAAACACAAACAATGCGCTTTTAAGTTGCGTTGTTGCAAACACTGCTTTTGCTGATCGTGTTTAACAAACGGACAACTTCAATTGTGATGCAACAATCAACACTGCCTACCGCGCTGCTATCGGACCGAACGACAAATCATCGCTTTAATGTATTTGTGAAATGAGCAGCGCCTCCGTAACTTGCATGCCACATCTACGACCCAGCACGTTTGCAACAGCTTGGATTGTGATATCACAATTATCATCACCATGCCTCGTGGAAAATGTCGATTAAGTGAACCCACGAACACGATGTTTTAGCTTGCGTACAGTATAAACCAGCGCGCTTATAGCCTAATACATCAAGTTAAGAAAAGTAGAACCTTTCAAGATGTTACTTGCAACTGCTTCATAGCGACAGTTGTCGTCACTAATGAGTAACGATTGCATTTGTAATCATATTCATAACGCCATAAATGTTGCTTAACATAACGCAATTTATTTTTCATGCAAGCTTTTTAAATTAATCTGCGCTGAACTAGGCGTCGATTGGACTTCTGCACCCTAAGTACCAGTCAAACTTTTCGTGCTGCGAAAACTTCCGGAAGTACAACGGGAGTTTAGTTCGTACAACACCTGCACGTGGTGGCTTCAAGCATTGCGAAACTTCCCGATGATGCTTTTGTTTCGGTTGTGACAACCGACGCGCGCTTTATGGTTAATCTACTCTGTTTGTTTATGAAACCGCACCTGCTAGCGTTGCTGCAAGATAACTGTCTTGACTTGCTTCATTGCACTTTCTTGCGCAAGTTGTCTGCATGCGTGAGGAACATAACAGCGTTTTGTCAACACCTACTGAGGCCGATAATATCGGCCGTTTTGGCCGATACCGATATATCGGTAAAACCCAAATATCGGCTGATATATCGGCCGATCTCTACGTGTAACCTTCCATATCAAAATACGATGAAAGAAAATTATGAACTTACGACAAACATATTTTGCGAAACTTAACTTCGAATGAACATCAAGCGCTCCGCAATTGGATGCGACACGACTGAAGCTATTAAAAGGCGTTGCTGCTTTACCATTGGAATTTACTATATCAAAATTTGCTCTCTTTTTAAATTAAATTTTAACAGGAATTTTGACATTTTTGTTTTATAGAATAACACATTCACTCCGCAGCATCGCAAGACAAGAATTACGCTGCCCAGTGTTTTGCACAGTGGTTTCTAACTGCACATTAACTTGAAATTGAAATTATCTTTGTGGGTTTCAAACTGAGTTCATAGCTGAAAGGACGGATATTATTGGCACATCATGCTGTTCCTCTAAACAAATAAGTGTTCTGAACATTGAAACGGCGAAGAACTTGTACTTCAACAATTGGTTCTTCTTTTTTTTCACATGTAAGGGATAAAGATCAAGCAACTGTGAAACTTCTATCCTTTCGAAATCTTAAAGCTACCAAAACAAGTCCAAACACCTTTTTATTTTTAGACGAACATCTTAAACTTTTTTAAAAAGTTGAATAATAATGTCATATTTTCCGAACTTATTTACTTTTCTTTCTGCCAGAGGTGATCTTATCCAAGCAATTAATGGTTCATTCATCATACAATGCACTGAGTTCGTTGATTTTGGCTGAATACAGCATCATTTTACGCTAGCATTGTTAAAATCTACACAAGCTGCTTATTTTTGGTTAGCTTTCATTTTTTCTGCCTGTTGAATTGAATTAAGCTGATCTCAATTAACCGGAAGTATTTCTTCCGTTGAAAATTAAATGCTATGAGGTGCTCCAATAGTTCGTCTGGTGTGCGACACGCCTGGGCACACTTCCGCTTACCACAATCACCACCTTGAAGGACATTGATTTGTTATACTTAGTTTTAATTATCACTTGATTTTCAAACCCGCACAATCGCCACACGTGCGAACATGGCGTCGAAATCCTTAAAATTAACTTTCCCATAATTTGCAACTGCTCTTCACGACAGTCAGCGCGCACGCGTCTTGCTTGGTCCTGGTCGGAAGAAAAGGTGCTGCTGTTTCTTTAAAGACTACATAAATAGACATAACAGAACATTCAGTTGGACACTTAGGAGTGCAGTTTAAAGCAACTTCGCTTCAACAAGCAATGTCTGGCCGGCGGAAGGAACAAGAGCTGTTTGCTGAAAGTGCGACCCCACGAACAGCAAAGTGTTTCACAGCATGACATGGAACAGGATTTCAGCAGAATCAATGCATGCGTGTTTGTGATGATTGGACGCAAAACCAAAGCGCTACCTTTTCGCTGAGTTATTCAAATGGTTCCTCACACAAGATTCAAGAAGCAGAGGTTCTAACACGCACAAATTCCCAGTGACGCCGACCTGAAAAAGAAGCAGCTGCGTTAAATAATTCCCTGTGTTTTACAAACGCCTCGATATATGTTTGTTTGCTGCAGGACACGGCAACTATGTTGTACCAACCCATAGAATGAATAGAATTAATTGGCCAGCACAATTCCCAGTCCTTAATCAATACAAAATTTATGCCATCGCATCAACACTATTGTTGCAAAAGAAAGCCTTCAAATATAAGATCGTTGATTGGAAAGGTCATCGAGTTTGAAATCACACTGTGACCAGCAATAGCTTTGTAACCTGGTATACAACACGTCAGTATAGTACAAAGCAGACTTAAACAAAGAATATCCTACAAAAGATACAATGCCATAAAAACGGCCTGTTTCAAGTCAATTTAAGAGGTTAAGTGGTATTACGCCTAATATTCTGTGTAGATAGCATGCCCATCAGAAATGTTTAGTGGAAAAATTCAGGCTTGTCTACGAGACTCTTATGGGATCTTATGAAAATAATAATGCGGAGTGCATTGTATCGTGTCTGATATCTAGCGTTCACACAGCCACGGCAGAAGTACCCCAAACGTTGGGGCCAATGGCACTTGGGTGATTCCCTTTATTGTCACATTAATAGGGGCACAACACCTATTTTCTGGGCGTCACATCACTATGCCGTAGCATTGAGCCTCTACGTGTAATACTTACTGTGTTGTAAGCATATAACAATAATAGTATTCAACATCAGAAACTTCCTGCTATTTGACGTTGTAGTTATTTACGATGGGACAAATTCCAAGTCCATTGTCCCATCCCATGGGATGGGAATCGCATTCCCACGGACAAGCTTGGAAAAAGCTCAGATTATTTTGGTAAACAACACTAAACGACAAACGCCAAGTCTGGCAAAAGATACCAACCTAAACAACAAAAATTAAACACTCAGTGATTTTCCGGACTATTTCATTTTCCGGGAAAGGTCAAAGGTCAGTGTAGCGATGCAAGGCTTCCTCGAGATTGGGATGACCTCTAGTGGCTAATATGCAAGCACCAACTGAGTCAATGGCTTTGTGCACCTCGCACTGCTAATCCTTTGCAGCAAATGCCTCACACTTCGAGATCTTTTCAGCAGATTTAAAAGAATCAAGTTCAGCGTGTAAACTTCAAACGCCGGCAGTAAACACTAACACACTACAACAGGTTGCGTTAAATCACTTCGAAAGGTTATTGAAGCCAGGGTTGCCAGATGAAAATTTCAATAAAAAGCCAAACAATGCAAGAGAGGCCAAACCGACTGTTTAAAGGCCAGAAAAAAGCCAAACGTTATTTGCGGTATTGCCATTCCTTTGTCCCAAAAAACATCTAAATTACAACAATACAATTTTTTTTTTTTCGAAATTAGGATCAAATCTTGCTTGGCATTGTACTGGAGCACTGATCTTCCCTGACTTTTCATGGTTTGTTAAATTGCACACTTTGGGTACAATGGGGCCACAGTCTGCATACTAAACCATCGACAACTTTCTGTACGAAAGTCTCTCCCATTCATTCCTGCCTATAACTTACGATCAGAATCATAAGAGCATTCTACTTCGGCCTAATTATCGCATTTCTATTGTTGCAACCTCGCCGGTGGTGTTGCGTTGATTGTGTGATTCACCACGAACGGGATGTGCGTGAAGAATAATAATATATATATATATATATATATATGCGTGGCGCCAACCAGCAATAGTGAAAGATTGCGAGCATGATATCTATTGTTGCTTGCTGCCACGGTGCGAAGCTTTGCGCACATGCTGCTCGGGATTTCCGATCGCAACACTATCGTGAAGACGCAGACCTGTCTGCAAAGCGCTGAGAGTGCTTAGTGCTTACAACACAATAAACACCACACAGTGCAGTGAGTGCACACGTTTCTAGAGATTACGCAAAAACTTAATTTCGAATCTATTATCCCTCAAATAATACTAATATCTGAATGCAGGCATTCGATATAGCATTTATTACAAAAATTATGCAAATGTGTTTCCAAAAAATGGAATAGCAACATTTCCTTCATAAGAACCTATGCCAACGTAAAGGCCAAAAGCATTTTTAAGGCCAGCCAACTTGACATGAGGCAAAAAAAGGCCAACTAAAATATTTTAAGCCAGCCAACTTGACATGAGGCAAAAAAAGGCCAACTAAAATATTTTAAGCCAACCAACTTGAAACGAGGTCAAATTTTTGAAATTTGGCCTAAAGAAGAAGGCCAACCTGACAACCCTGATTGTAGCACTTCTAGCAATCTTGTGCTCAGGTAATGATGCAATGCATCATAGCAGCACAAAGAAAATGCAACCGGCAACCTCACCTTTGCACAGAAGTCGTTGATCGCTTCTGCCGGGAATCCCCGCCGCCTCAGGGCAGTCAACGTGTACAAGCGAGGATCATCCCAATCGCGGACTATCTGCGACTCTATTAACTTCGTTATTTTTCGTTTCGATACAACAGTGTACTGCAAAATATTAGTTGGCGGCACTTATTAACAAACGTACCACGTAGGAGAGTTTATGTAAAGGAAAACAAAACTGCTAGCAAGTGTCTTTCAGCAACCAAGCATACCTGCAGATTCAGTCTTCCGTACTCCCACTGCACGGGGCAATACACATTCACGGCATTGCACAGCCAGTAGTAGCTGGATCTCCTAAATGTGCAGTGTGATTACCATAACTTCATGACAGCGAAACTGATGCAAGTCGTTGGCGACGGCCCTACCTACCTGGACTGAAATTCCTTTGTGCAGAGCGAGTGGGTGATATGCTCGAAGCTATCGCACAAGCAATGCGTGAAGTCATAGGTGGGGTAGATGCACCAGCGGTCAGCTGTCCGGTGATGGGGCGCGTACTTGATCCTGTAAGCGACCGGGTCTTGCTTGCCGTCCTCCATAACATGCTTCATCCTCAAGGTGGCGCTGCCTTCTTCCAGCTTCCCTTTTCTCATATCCTACAAAATGAATATAAAAGAGTTTGTGAAAAAAGCATTAACATTTTTGGCAGTGCCCATATGTTTGGAACTCAGCTTATCGGAAACCGTACAAGAGCATGAGGCCCGAAGCAGCCAGACAAACGCCACGGCGATGTTGCCGGTGACATTCGCAATAAATTGTGTTAGCCAGGCTACTGCTTGGTAAAATGAACAATAGAACTGTATCGGGTCGCCGGCAAAGCTTGTCGATTCACCCCCACTAATATCTCGTGCCCGGCGAGACAGCATACGTCATGTCAAGGAATTGTCAACTGCTAAATCGCAAGCATACAGTCATGCTGGACTTCAAGGGCGTGAGATCTTAAACTGCAGAACATGCTTCAATCAAAACTGTTTTCAAGTTCACTTCAATCTCAAGACTACCTATTGGCTTCAAAGAATTCACATCTAGGGTTGCGGAGTCGGTGATTTTCGGGTGGAGTCGGATTCCCAAGAACACTAGGAGTCGGATCTTTTATCCGACTCCGTATCGCACTCCTACGTTCGGAATCCTAACTCGTTCCTGTTGAAATGGTGCAATTTCTTTTGCAACTTTTGTTGAAACTTGCTGTATACCACGATTTGCATTGATTCCTAGCTGCTACAAAATTGTTGACAGTCAAACTTCATTCATGTTACGTTAAGGAGTCGGCAATTTTGGAAAGGACGGAGTCAGAAATTTTACCTTCGACTCCGCAACCCTGTTTTCATCATGTTTTGTTTTCAGCTTGAACATCTGCAAACACTTTTTTTTGACAAATCTCGTGAACCAAAATAGAAAGCAAAACACATCGTAAACTCCGTATTCGGAGTTCAATAAATTATATAAAATCCTAGTTTTTTTTACCCAAAGTAATCAAATTGTGAAACTTAAATCCTCATTCGAAGAACCATTAAGCCGTCAGAAGCTGAAGTCCACCGGTAATTATTTTTTAGTAACTCAAGATGGTATGGAGAAGAGCACATTGTTGCGTCACACTTGGCATGTACAGAGACAGATGTTGACTCGCCATTGCAACTGGCGCACGAGTTGTTAAGTTCTTTTATTTACTTTATTGGACATGCGGTCCAGCCACCGGATCAACCGCATTTCATTGCTCACTATTCGTAACTGCGATGTTCCGCAGACGAACCTCTTCACTTTACTTTGTGCCTCTTTACTTTGTGCAGGTATTGAATTTACTGCTAAGCCTCAAGCCATTTAAAGGTGTACAGTTTAAACAGCTGTGGGCCACGCCTACAAACCTAACAAGCAAAGCTACTAAAGCAAACAATGCTTTCCGTTTGGTTGACATAAGCTAACCTACCAGCACATGGGTGGGCAGCCGAGCCGAATGCCTGGTTCAAGAATAGCAACGAGAAAGACCTGAACTTTCATTGCCCTTATGCAAACACAGGGTTCCCACGCATTTAAAAAAATCATTTTCCATAATTTTTCAATAACTTTCAATACTAAATTTAAGAAGTTCAATACCATTATTTCTCTTCATTTTTCGAAATTCCTAGTCATGAAACTCTATTTTACACATTGCATAACACTGCATAAATAATGAAGTGCTTTGCCTTCAGAAAAATTCTGCTCAGATGCTTCTGATTTCTTTTCCATTTAGAATTTCCACACTTTTTCAATACCTAATGTATATTTTGGTAAAATTCAATACTTTTTCAAGGTCTTGAAAAGCGATTTTGAAATTCAATACTTTTTCAATATTTTCAATACCGTGTGGGAACCCTGAAACCAGTTCATAACAACAGTATCGGTATACAAAACGAAATATTTGTTGCAATGACAATACTCAACCCATCAAGTTTGCAAATTCATTGACACTCCGGGTTGACAAAAATCATAATTGAAAAAACACAAAAATTAGATTTTTTGGATGTAAATCGGATGTTTTTGATTTCAATCGTAGTTTTTGATTTTTATGATTATTCAACTTTTCAAATATTTTTATGGCTAAACTGAAAAGTCCTATGGAACGAAGTGAAGGAAGATGTACGAAAGTTCTTGGCAGGTAGCGTTTCAGCCCAGGTCCAAAAATGTAGCAGTTGTATCCAGAACCAAACGAAAATGTACAGATTACAATCGTTATTTAGATTCGCAACATAGCTTCAACAGAGTGAGTTCAATTTTTTGCTCACAGCAGCTTCTTCTGCCATTTGGGTAACTATTACTATACCACACATTTTCCGATATTTGCATTCAAGTGGTTAGAGCATATCCACACAACTACCACGGCCCAACCTATGGTTGCAGAGCTCTATACAACTTGCCCTGGAGAGCGAGTGTTAGTAGCCACCAAGTTCAATGTAACATTCTTACCTTTGAGGCACTGTTACGTAAATACAAGTACCTATTTCTCGAAAGATGCAGAAAATCTAACAACTTATGGTTACGTGCTTTGATGCAGTCAGATTGTTTGTACTCGTCACCATTCTTTGAACACTATAATCGCATTTTACTCTGTGATTGAGTGATCGAACTTTGCAGTGTCCGCTTGATCGATGGCGTGCCATGCCACAACGCTTGTGCATTTTACCTAGACTAGACCAAGTTAGTAATTAGCGCCCTACTCCGCAGTAGTGCTGTAACAAGTGTTACGTTTCAGCTAACAATAGTGTTAAGAATGTGTCTGTAACCCTA
>Ga0210059_1008778_pt1 | contig 15882 bp, 10 predicted proteins | sample Ectturendosymbi2_FD_188042 | JGI IMG/M metagenome (GOLD analysis project Ga0210059, IMG submission 188042) | Ecteinascidia turbinata endosymbiont from Florida, USA - Sample 2 (SPAdes) (version 2) | ecosystem: Host-associated > Tunicates > Ascidians > Unclassified | place: Key West, Florida... | reverse complement strand
ATAGGTTGTTTCAAGTCTTTCACAGTCAAATGTGCGCATAAATGCAACTTACAGCGCATAAATGCAACTTTCGCTGAAAATAAATGCAACTTTCTCGCTTTGTTACTGCAACAAAAACTTGCCCTACTTATTACCCTCAATAAAAAATGTTCACATTTCATGTGAAAAATTTCTTTTGCAGTGATCGCTCATAATACAGAACAGCAGTGTGGTTTTGTTTCTGCGTTACCCCCCGAAGAATCGCATATTACCCCTGAGGGGTAATGCACCCAAGTTTGGGAACCACTGAGCTACGGCATTACTGCACATTATCCTGGTTGTTTTCACGGCTGCTGGTTTGACCAAGCTCTCTCCTGCTGAATAAGGCGCTTTTGCTCTTGCATTTTTCAAGGCGCTTTTGGATTTTTTCCTGGAGTAGATGGACAATAAGTACGAACGACATCACATTACCTGGTGTTTTTCCTCTTTGAAAAGCTCAAGGATTTCGTCAACGTATCTTACGTATTTTTACTTGAGATGCCGGCGTAGCTTCTTTGAGAGATCCGTGAGCAAGGATTCTAACCAATGCACGAACTGTGGCCGGATTTCACCGTTCACCACGACTGAAGCAAATCCAAGTTTCAAGTAGTTGTCGTTATACGCAAACGCCTGCTTTCTTTCAACAATTACAAACTAAGACGGTAAAAACTAACTGCAGTTTAGATAACAAGTTTACGCTTAAACTGCTGTACACACTACCTCAAAAGTAAGAATGCTATGCCGTACAGAAAATTATCGACTTTTTCACGCTGGTTAAGTGCATTTTAATCGCGGTACGAACAAAAACGTCAATTGAATGAAGTTGATAAAGTTATTATTGTGTGAGGGCATTGCTGAAAATTTGTTTGACCCTAGTGCTTGCGGACTCATCCAGAGCCTTCCGCGGGCTCGGGCTGAGAAACACCGCCCTAGGGTTTCCTCAACCCTGTAAGCGTACCGTTCTCAACAGTCACGATTAGGCTTGAACAACAATTGGAATGAAATTCGCCGTATGAATGATTGCAAGCTGCAAAATCAATTATAAGCAATATCATTAGAGGATTAAATCTCAAAAAGTTACAATACTACCATTGGCTTGTTGGTGGCTTTGAAAATGGCAAATGCTTCCAAACAGAACATACTTGTAGACATTGTAGAACAGACCAAGGACAGCAGAGAATTTCTCCGTCAGTAAAGTTATTTTCTCACATTTTCAATGGCACTGTGCGTAGCAAGACATGTGGTAGTTAACATTTGATTTTAACTGCAAAAATGTGATCGTAAACTAACTGCAAGCAGAGCCGCCTGTTTACAATACTAAACACGCTGTACAGTTTTGTACAGGAAAGATCCAAGTAGCAGACACGGCTTTGTAAAAATCCAGTGGAGCAGCATTGCCGAGAAGAAATTGCACCGTAAGTTAAGTTTCAAACGTGCAGCATTAGAGTTCTTATTATTATGGAAAGATGCAACTTCTGTTATGATGTCTTATAAACATTGATAATAATCCACTGCTTTGTGTAGCAGTGTTTACCATGCTGATTGGATAAAAATTTGACTTTTTACACAAGCTTGTGTTCAGTTCATCGTAGCCTGGTTGTAGCTTCGACCTTACTTAAAACCATCAAGTTTGCACAGACTAGTACAAAAAATATATTTAAACGCAAGAAATATTCTCAGATTTAAAAAAAACGAAGAAATACTTGGCATTTTTGTTACTATTTCCAACCAAGATCGATTCAGATTTATTACTAAATGATAAAATGTATTGTTTACTGCAAAAACACCCGGGTGCGAAACAATAAAAAACTAACGCTGGCAGTAAATACTTGAAAGCATTCCCAAGCTTGTCGTTGGGAGACCGAAAAAAAAACCCTTAGGTTATCTAGTCGATACACCTAGACAAACAAGTAACCAACAAGAAAACAAGAAAACCAACAAATAAGGACAAAAGTTGATACTCATTCATAAACAACTGGTTTTCTTAACTTTGGGGCTGTACAGCGCATTTGTTTAACATTCTGGAATAACTTACATTAACCTACTTTTTGAGCAGTGATGGACTTTCAAAATGCAACCTTATTTATGGAACGTCTTTGTTTGCCCAAAAACGCTTAAAATGTTCAATAACTAAACCCAAGCGTCACTTCTGCCGTTCTGAAACTGTTCTCTTGAAAATCTTGTCGCATTGTGCACACCTAAAATATGCTTTGTTGCTTTTGGTTTCCGTAAAACCACGACAAAGATATAAATGATATAATGAAACGTGAATCAAACTCCTTTCAGCTTTTGTCCATTCATATAAAAAGCGTTTCAAAGACCCACGAGCTGCATCTTTTTGAAATGAGTTTGAAATACAAAAGCTCCAGTGTCGTAATTTCACGACAGCCTGGCGGACTTAAAAGAAAACATTTTTTAAATTGAAAAGGGGTTTCTGTGAGTTTCAGTAATTGTTCGTTGCATCAACCTAGCAAACAAAGACATGCGTGCAATCAGCGTGAGGTAATTTTAATCGGAGGAGATGACAAACAGCGTAGAATAGGCTACTTTAAATAATTTACTCATATCTTGGAAATTTTCTATATATCTATCTACCAAAACCGACGAATACTTGCACAGCAGGCATAGACACTACTCAACTATGTTCGCCATGCTGCTGATGTTACGAACTCAGTTTTATATCTGGACAAAACTGGATACATATCGAATGGCAAAATAATCCCAGAGCTTTTGCCGCTGGCAGCAAAACAAACACTACCACATTTTAATCTGTCAGTCTGATTGCTCACACAAATAGAACAGAGGTGTCAAAGCATTTGTGCCCAAACGTTCAGGGATTTTCAACAAATCAAAACTTTTGGAGGTGCGCTTCACCCCCTGCTCCGTCCTACAGCACTGGTGTTTGGACACTCCAGAACAATATGTTTTGCAGTTTGTTCCTGAGAGCCGTACTCGCGGGCCGCTTGTGGAGCCAGACCTCCATAAGTAAGAAGCGGTTAAGCCTGATCCATGCTGGTCTTGGAAGGTAGATTCCCAGCAGAGTAGGTACCATGGAAGTAAAAAACAAGTGTGGGAACGTACCCAATAAAACTTGCCAGTTTCAACAGCACTTTAAACTCATTTTTATATCAGTATTTAATGAAGGATTAGCATTGATTACACTAGAAAAGAAAACATGAAAAAAGTGTGGCAACGCGTTTCCGCATCAAAAAAGTCTGGGAGCGTCTTTCCCGCCCCCTACACCCCTAGTTGGTACTGACATCGAGTATGAAACCACGGAGTCTAGTGTTGTTTTTGCCCACTCCGTGTTCCACATTTGTTCCGGTCAGTATGCAGAGCTGCTTTCGATGGAATTAGTGGTTCCTTCACGGCAGACAGAAATGGGTGCCTCGACAGGAGCCTCCCTTGCATCTCATCAGGTGTAGGGCTACAGAGGAGTATCAGTAGAGTAGATGTCCAAGTTCTACAGCGCGGCATGCAACAGGCATTGGTGACTCTTTTGCGGCAACGTTCAGTAGATTAAATGCCTGCTAGGATAGGCAACATTGTTCGATAGGATAGGGCGGAGGCATCCAGTCACAATTCGCAGTGTGTCACTGATGCTTGAATCAGTGGGATGTGTCACTGCGACACCAAGCGGGAACCGAGTACTCTATAGAGTCAAATTGGCTATGGCTCGTGTGATTTTGCACAACGTTCCTGCTCCAGCAAGCCGCTTCAGGAGTGCGACGCGGAGTGTTGATTTTTTGAGAAGCGGCTCGAGGTGTCGGTGGTATGTGAGTGTTTTGCCCGAAGTTACTCAAAGATATTTGGGCTCACAGAAAAATGGTTTGGACTCATGATTGAGGTGCCATCAAGCACGCGTTTCTCTTCCTTGTGATGGGTTGGAAGATTAACGACACTGTTTTGGTTGTGCTGAGCATCAACTTCCAGGTCTGGAACGGCTAGAGTTTGGACAAAAGCCCCTCCACTGAGTGCCAGTTTCCATCAACATGCATTATCGCCAGGTCATCAGCTTATGCATATATTGGTTGGAAAGTCAGAAATGTAGATGCCAAAAAGGGAATGACAACACTGATCCTTTATGTTACGTCATTTTTGGAACCAGTTTCATAGGAGCACAATTTTCCACCCCTGACTCTCTACGAAAATGCCGCTCGCAACTACGAGCAATCTTTTCAAACAGATAATTATTTTCGGCTTTGATGTTTTCTTACTCTAGCATTGAACTGATTTCTATCGGAATCTTCTTGACCACCAGAAAGGCTCGATCGCACATGCTGTGACGATAATTGTTCCATATCAAAATGTAACACATGAAGGCTCACAGAAGTCTTCCACAAAAATCTGGCCACAGTTTATTAAATCAGGAATATTAAGTTCGCTCAAATGAGCATTGTCAATCCCACAAAATGAAAGGTAAAAACGTAAAATGTTCGGTGAGGTGGATCTCACCGAAGATTTTACGTTTTTGTCTTTCATTCCAGGTGGCCAATCGTGACCTTTTCCAAAGAGTGACCAAAAACATTTTTTCAGGAAGGAAACAGTGGTGAAATTTCATTTGACCAAGTAGAAACGAACAAAAACGCATTTTTCTACTACAAGGTTACTTGGAAAATATCGAATTTCAAAATCCAGAGAGGGTCCTTATCCCACCTTCCGGCGTCCATGAATGTATGAATGTAGGGTAGGTGACTAGATTTTTCCGCCTCCTTGGAACATACCGAACATGGCTCAGAATCATAGTACTGTAATCATTGGGCTCCTGCGCTCCATGCCGTAACTTGCTCCGTTGACCACTACCGGTAGTAAAAATGCGGTTCTAAAACAAGTTCCATGATCGTAAGGACTATGGACCTGTCAGGCAACAGTCGCAATAGCTTGCAGTTGAGGCCCCTCTGTCATACGGTGTCGTATATTGTTGTGGGATCAACAAACACAGCTCTGGCCTTCTTTTTAGCTGTGAAGCTGTTTTCGATGTCTTGCTTTACCAAGGTGACTTGGTCTGCAGTTATTCTCCCATGACAGAAGCCCTCTTGCTCCAATGGGAGTAGCCAGTTAATGATGGGCTCGACATTGGTGTAGATACTATAAGTCTTTCGAGAATTATGAAGGTGGCGCATAAACGAGACACCGTACGATAACTCTTTGGTCCCCATATTGCTTATTTGGCTTTGGGATCGCAAACACCCAACCTCTTTTCTCCAGATGTTTGGGAGCTCGAGTCGGCGCAAACAGGAAGAAAATAATAAATTGCATAATCATTTCAGAGCAAAGCTAGCATTGTGAAAAAGTCCGGGAAGGTAAAAGTCAGTCATGACACTTTATCTGACTGGAAGAGATTGAGTGCACATTTAGTTTCTCTGGGGTGAAGCTTCCAGAAATCCCTTGACGGTAGGTGTTGGGATCTTCCAGAGGCTAGAGGTCAGACACCATTTTGACCACGAGCATGGGAGACGAACGATTCCGGCTTCTTTACAAACTTTGAAGCTTTGGGGGCAGTTACGGGATCAATTTCCCGACTGTCCCGTGAGATTGTTAGTACCACGTACGCCTACCGGCTGAAGTGCAAGAACTACATAGAATGGAGACCTCTTTTCCCATTGCTCTTATCTTTTTTTCATCGAACAGCGATGGTTGATAGCAGGGGCCAAGCAATCTTGTCAGATTTAGTCCCTGGTGGTGTTCGAAGGAACGACAGATGGAGTTTCCCTCACTCCGAATCACAAAGTCATGCACTTTGTTCTTCCGTCAGCAACATGGGATGCAATCCAAGCGATCATGCACTTGCTACACAATAGACTGCTACGTCAAGTTGCATATAAACTTCACTGGTAGGATGAGTGCTGAGTTCAAATGTTTTTTCAGACATATATTCACTTGTAACGTATTTGTTTAGCGGGCGTTCGTGTATGGAGTTCATTCCGCTACGTTTCTTTTTTTTAAATACTCGAACTTACTTCTTTGCGTATATGTATGATTGCCGCACGAAACAAATGAACGTGCAATAAAAAAACTTTGCTTACCGTTAATAAGAGGCTGCCATATTCCATCTATTGTTCCCGCGATCATAAAAATAATGTAAACTAGCCAAACTGTAGAATCTGTTGGAATCCAAAAGAGGCATATCATGTAGTTTCCAATGTCCAGGAGAAAGTTCAAAGTTAAAGGAATAGTTCTTCCTATACGACTAGATAGCTTACATATGAAGAATGAAGTTACACCATCCGCTGCGGCATACACAGCCATGCAAAGACCAACCTGAATACATCAAAATTACAGTACTTAATTTCAGTGTTTAGTTTGACGGGCATGTAATTATGCAGTAATTGTCGTCGCATTGCGGCAGAGTTCTCGGGCCTCCAAAATACTAACTTATGAAAAAGTTTAGATGTCTTGAAAGTGATAATTGTAATTGTATTCCAGCTTGTATGCTTTCGTGTAAACAAAAAAACGTCTACATTGCTGAGACGGCGTGACTATAGAGGTTTGAGCCAGGGGGAAAACTTAGCTGAAGGGGGCACATTGGCCACCGTTTGGATAAGCAATAATTAGTTCCCAAAAATTCACATACAGTACGTTATTCCACACAAACAGAAAATAGTTGTCGGGTGATGTAACGAACTTTACTTGGGAAAATGACTTTAAAGTAGAATTTCACGTTAGACCTTGTAAGACCCACCGCACCTAAATCTTGGTAATTAACTGCAAAAAATTATGCGTGACTTGATTTAATGATGGGTCATGTGGGCAGATTCGGAGCACTGCTTGAGTAAACAACAAAACAAATGTAGTAAGTCCAAAACGGATATTTTTTGAGACGTTTATTGATCTCTCTTCATCAGTGATCAAACCACATTCACTTAGGACAGGCCTGTACACGGCCGGCGAGAGCTTTCGTAATTGCAGAAAATGTTGCAACAGCCCGACTTCGTATATAAAATTAATTGTCGTTCCAGAATTGTTTTTCACACTATAACAAAATGAAATAGATTTTTCGGCCCGCGGAAAATTTATCCTGGTCAATTTGGCCCTTCGATTTTTCTGAGTTGTGCAGGCCTGAGTTAGGAAGTGGTAAACAAATATTATCAAGCAATTTCCTCTAAATATGGAGCTGCACACCAAACAATCTCAAAAGATATGAACAGCGGCGATCGCGAAAGCAGCAAGTATCACTGTGACAGCAGCGTGTTGAAATCGGAGGGCACATCGACGATTGGATCCGGAAAACAGGACAGCGTCGCAGTTCAGCTAAATCAGTGTTTCCAAACCACTTTTGGCTTGCGGAATTCTACAGAAGAGAAATATAATTTGCGGCACCCAGTGGCGAACTCATAGCAGTTTGCTTTAAGGTCTGATGACATTCAGAAATTGTACTTTTAATGATATAGTGAGCAACATGTTAGCTCGCGGTACCCCTGAGTATTGTAAATGGCACCCTAGGGTGCCGGGGCACGGTTGGGAAACACTGAGCTAAATCATCAAGCGCAGTAGGAAATTTTAGATAACAGAAGAAAAATTACCCCATTTATTGAAACTATTATATTTGCGGTCGACAGGGAATTCTTTAAGAGGACATCGAGACAGCAGTCAACTTTCTTTTGTCGAAGCAGAATCAGGAGATACCAACGATGGATAATTTCGAGTTTCGATTCGATTTCAAGGCAAATAAGAAGTCTTCAAAAACGACATTACGTCTGCCGGTTGCAATGCTCAATATTCATCCCAATGATACAAAATGAAATCTTTGAAATTATCAATGAAATGAAGTCGTTAAGACAAAATTCCGAGCGTGAATTTCATGAGCTGTTTGTTCCAGTAAAGAAATGGCTCAAAATCAAGACTTTAGTTTGGACTTGCCACACCTTACGCCAAGGCAGACCAATAGATGTAACTTTGCTGCTGAACCAATAAATAATATTTTCCAGTGAAAATTTTTATCGCGCATTATGGACAGTCTCATTGCAAACCTCAAGTCGAAATTCACTGCCCACAAATCGATTATGTGTACTGCAGTGTTTAATTCCAGCTGATCCAACAGTTGCGCCAACCACCAAACAAATCCAAAGCATTAAAGTTTTGGGAGAGTTTAATAAAGAGAATTTAACGAAATCTCTCGAATAATTAGTGCCTGAATTTATATGTTACCGAAAACTGTCTCGTCTGAACGCAAGCGAGAGTGTACTGAACAGTATCAAATCATTTTGCTTGACGCTTTTCCAAACATTTTTACGTTTCTCCACATATTTTTAGCTCTTCCAGTGACAACGTGTACCACTGAATGATTTTTTCTACCTTACACAGACTAAAAATATTCTTACGAAGTACGACCAGTTATACCAGGATGAATGGGCTTGCATTGTTAAGCATTTATCGAAATTACACTCCTTCCCGGGAACAGATGATTAACAGTGAGATATCGAACAGGGGTTTAAATATGAGTTTACAATTACTTGACAACGTTTCCGTAAATTGTGTTGCTGCTTGCTTTATATTATTTCTTATCATACTTACGTTTTTGTTGCAAAGAAAAATTTGGCATTTTAACGAGTGAGACGTAATGAACCCCACCCCCCGTGAACATTTTCTGCGTACGCCACTGGCCACTGACATGCATAGATCCTTTTAACATATTTTGCCACTTGCAGTTCATGGAATTACCTGATCAACGCCGATCATGCACGAGGCAAACGCTCTTGTCAATTCACCAAATCCGAATGACATAAACAATCCGCTGTACAAGCAGAATGGAGTCAAAAGTAGCTGCTGTGGGCTGACCAAATGAAGCACTGTTGCTTTTACGGTCGACAAAGTTAGACCAAGAGGTCCCTATCAACGAAATAAATTTGTAGCATTGCATGAGTCATTTAATAATTACATCAAGAAAACGCACACCAACATGATACTTTGACAAGTTGATCCTGTAGTAACACTCATACATGACGAAATTGCTGCAACCTTTTGACTTGGAAATTTTTATAACATACACTCTTTCTGAAATAAGGAATCGGCGTGTCTATGGAGTCTAGCTGTTCACCGGTCGCGGTGACTCAGAACAAATGTTTTTGATGGAAGAAGAATCACAGACAAAAATGTATTATCTAAAAATGTTTTGGATATAATGGCGAAGATACTCATAAATTTTAAGAAATTCAATCTATCACTGCAAACTCGCAATTAAAATTGCAAGAACTATAACACTGAAGTTTGCAAAGAGGTATTTAAAGGAAGACCCAGCCTTTAGTTTTAATTGGTACAGCTGTATAGTTGACTAATCAAACTGCTTGCTCATGATGCTTCGCAGCGCAGGTTTAATTTCAAACAAATTGAAGTCTTTCTTCTGTTGGTATCTTTTATTTTGCTTAATTGCCGACATTTCGCCTACCTATTCTGGTAAGTTCCTTTCGTGCAATGTCGTAACCCTGAGCATATACCAAGAACAAACACGAAGTGCACATGTGATGTACGACCACAACAATACAAAAGGACAATGTGTAAAGGAAATGAGGCAGTGGTTCAACTGATGGGGGCAGAAGTACGAACCACCTCCTTTGGCAAGCTAAATATAAAGCCGAGCCCCCACATAGCTTATCTTTCGGTATTTAGTATTCTTTTGGTTTTCAATAGGTTCTTGTTTTTTGCATTTTTCGGAAGTGTTTCCGGGGGTTTTCCGGTTAATTCAGGTTTTAGTATGGCCATCCACATCCGGATTCACAATCATTTATCAACTTTTTTCTGAATGTTGGCCAGTGATCTCTTTTCAGCTATGTTTCCCCCCTGGCTCAAAACTCTAGTTACGCCAGTAAAATGAGGTTGCGGTTAACTATTAATTTGAGGAAAACTATAGGCAGCAATAGAAAAATGTAGTGACAAATCAAGTAAAAATTAATTAGCGGGAAATACAGTAGGTTACATATAAAATAAACAGTGTTGAAATCACTAAAAATGAGTGAAAAAGCGCAGTACATAGCAACTGAGCAGCGTAAAATGTACATGCTGCAAAGTCTACCTCGACAAGGAAATGTAGAATTTGACTAAGGGCAATATGGTTTCACTATTATTTTATGATTTCCAATATATAGCTGGGAAATTCGCACTTTCATCGTTAGCAGTATTCTCCTTTGATTTACATGATTTTAGAAAAATACATTTATAATGTGTTTTCGTGATTAGGACAAGGGCGCATTCCCAATTAAAACTACGGTCACTTTGGGGTATATTCTTTGTCAATGCTGTGTTTTTTGGATTTAAAAAAATATTTTTATGTAAGTGTCCCTGTAGTGTTCTTTTAATCGAGCTGTTAAGATTTCGGTTTGTTTCATTGGTATATTTGTATTTACATTTTCAGAGCGAATGGCGACTCGAACAGGACAGCAGTAAAATTCCAGTAAACTTCCAATGAATTTTACTGCTCTCTGTTCGAGTCGTCATTCGCTCTGATGAAAGCGTACTGTTAGTTGGCTGAAACGTCCGTGTCGTTTTCAAAGTTTTACAACAGTTGAGCAAATACTTTTATTATTGTTATCCTGTTGACTGGTTCTGCAACATGTTCATCGGCCTGAGTTAAATTCCACATCTCTTTGTCAATTTAGACATTGCAGCACTGTCTGACTCTAATGAATTTCAATAACGTCTATTTTACGCGGCTCATTGACGAATTGTTATGTATTTTTCACCTACATTGTTTTCAGTGATTTGCTAAGTGCATGAATGCATGCATGTATTTCACCCTGCTTTAACTTAATTGTTCACTATATCTTTCAACAGCTGCCTAAATTTTTCCTCATCTAGTTTGTAGTTCACAGCCACATATTTCCTTTACATATTTTCTTTTTTGCTCTTGTCATTGGACGGGGCATACGCCCCATTTTTGTTGGTAAACCGCATATGCATATGGGTAAAACATGACCTGAGGAAGCCTATTTGAATGAATGGGCAAAAGTCGGCAAAATAAACCAAATAAAAGAAATCAACAGACGATTTGTTCCAAACCGTGATTTTTTTGTCTTAGGCAACAGCTTAAGTTTGTACTGCAACCAAAAGAAACTTAAGTTGTGTCGCAAATTACACAGTGTCACAGTATGGGTGAAACGTGTCAACTACCGGTGAAACCATAGACATTCGCAAAGCTTTGGATTTTGTCCAGTCATAACTTGCCCACCGATGGCGCTAGAGAGCTGTTAAAACCTTCTACAGAAGCAGAAAGTCACCCAGGTTCAATTTATAAAAATTGGGCATTTTGGATTTGAACCTTTTTTGGTGTGACGTCAAGACTGGGGGAAGTTAAGGGGTTTTTGGATGACGTAATCAAGGCCAGAGAAAAATTTTCAAGTTACAATTTAACCATTTTTTCTTCAAAAATAATCTAGGCGAAACTCCGCATCTCTAGAGCTCTTGATTGGCCTTGGCCATCTGAGGCTAGTGGTTGGCAAGTTACGGCCATAATATCGATAATAATTGTTAATTAATCCCTTATGGATCAATTAATTAATTTGTTGTTTTTAGAGTTAAGCTGTACTAAACCATCTTTGTTTATCCATTTTATCACCAACATTGTTAAAATTTGACAAAATTGATGTAAAAAGCGAAGAAACTGTAACGACTGGTTCTAGGACTACAGCCACCTGAACCAATGCCATCCGGACAAGTGTCACCCGGGAAACCGCCACCTAAGTCATACTGAGCTATTTGCGTTTATTGCCAGTAAAGCCATTTCAACTTCACACGGTTCAGTGTATAACAAAAGTTTCTTCATCCTCTGACCAGTTTAAAGAAACTTAACTTCAACTTTGAAACTTTTGGGTGTATAATGTTGTGTCGATGTCAGTACATCTTCACAAAGATTCTTAACTTTTCAAAATTTTCACAGCAAACTCTCTTATATGCACATTATAGCATCGTATTCATTCCACGCACTCATGAAAGGCGTTTTCTTTCGTTCATTTTACATTCTGTGCATTCTTTTACCTTAGCTTTTGACTTGTGAGTTACATGGCAAGAAGAGCAACTCACTTTTGATGCAGTTTTACAAGCTTTAATAGCTTGTACAAGCTTTAATAGTTTGTATGCAGTGTTCCCACATATTTAAAAAAATCATTTTCCATGCTTTGTCAATACTTTTAATACTAAATCAAAGAAGTTCAATAAAATTACTTCTCTTCATTTTTTGGTATTCTTATTCATGAAACTCAATTTTGCACATTGCGTAACACTGCATAAATAATTAACTGCTTTGCCTTCAGTAAAAATCTTTTCCATTTAGAATTTCCATACTTTTTCAATACTTAATGCATATTTTGGTCAATTTCAATACTTTTTCAAGGTCTTGAAAACCGATTTTGAAATTCCATAATTTTTCAATACTTTCAATACCGCGTGGAGACCCTGTGAATGTGATGTGTAAAACGCATTATCCTAGTTGGCAGTTATCCTGCTGGCAAAGTGTGGGAACGCACCTAAAAAACTATCCATTTATCAACAGCACTTCAAACTCACTTTTAAATCAGTTTTTAATGAAGTATTCAGTTTCACTGCACTACAAACGACAACATGAACAAAGCATGCGAAACATGTCAAAAGTATGGGAACCCTCTCCACTACATCCCTGGGGTGTCAGTCGTCCTGGGTGGCAATGGCAACCGTCCGGGTGGCAGTCGTCGAATTGGTTGTAGTCCGGATACCGCAACGATTGTTATGCTTTCTATTCAATTATTTTGTGCTGTGATACTATTACACTGACAATTATATATTTACCTGATTCTTCGCACTTGAAACTATTTGGTTGCCATTTTCATTCTCTGTGGCGGACTTGTTTTTCAACTCGTTCTCCATTCTTGTCACATTCTTGTCTTGAGCTTCCAATGTCGGATCAATATCACGAGTTAAGAGTGAATGCATTCCGATTGCAATTAGTACCAGGCCACTAAGGACACCAATCATAATGTACAAGGTTGTGTCGGAAGCCGGAACATATTGTCTTATGTTTTCTTGAGTTACGTTGGGATCCTGGCAGTCATTCACTCCACATATCGAATAATCTCTGCCACTATCCACAAACTGAGATGGATACAACTCCGTTGAGTTTGTCGAACTGGTGACGTTTGGCGCGATCGGAGTTTTGCCAGCGTAGAGGATGGCATAGCTGATGAGATTTCCAAATCCCTTGAAATAACCGGAATCGCGGTAAGTAAAACAAAGCATCTGGTTCAGCTATGATCTTTTTTGATATACTTTTTTTATTCTTGACGTGTGTGAAGATCTACGTTTATAGTAAGCCGTATTGACAGTGCGCAGTACAACAGTAGACAGCGGTTAGAATTTATGCGAATTTCACCACCAGTATTTGCTATTACTGAAAACTATAGTTAATTTTATGTTGATCTTAACCGGATCACTCAACTTTTTTAACAAGAGCATTTTCCTAGAGGAAAATGGTAGGGTATACTTACAAACTGGTGCTTGCACGCAAACTCATCTGTCAAAAAGAGTACAATGTACCCATTCTGCTTTATCGAAGTCGTAATCCTCCAACGCCCGCGCCATAAAGTTATCTTTTGGCCACAACTCGCCAGCCGCCATAGCTAGAGAGCTGTTCAAACCCTCTACTGATTTAGTTTCGAATGAAAAAAAATTTAAGTTTTGGGTTTGGGGTTCTCTTGGGAGGACGTCAGAAAGTGGGTGTGTTTTTGAATTTTTGACCAACTTTGACTGGCCCTGGGCGGCAATCCAATGATCATCCGCGTCTTTAGAGGCATTGTTTGACGTTCTAGCATGTCTAGAACCAGAATAATGTCTCAGAAACCCAATTTTGTACAAAAATCCAAAAATTGCAGAAAAAGCGTGAATCTCCCACTAACGGCTTGATCGGCAAGTGATAACTTGCCAGCAGCTTATGCTAGAGAACTATTCAAACCCTCGAAAGACTCGTGAAGTCTTCTACTTTAGACTGAAAAAAATTTTAAGAGTTGGGTTTGGGGTTTTGCGGTGGGTGTAGTTAGGGTATGTTTTGCTTTTTTGTTTTTTCTTTTATGACGTCATCGCCCAGACAATGAGCAAAAATTATGACTCAAAATTTGTTTGGATTCTAGGCGGCTGTAATATGAGTCTTTGGAGCCCTTGATCGACTTCATAACGTTTCTAGTGCCAAAGTTATGGCCAAAAGACCCCAATTTATTCAGGAACTGGCTGAGTAATTTTCGGGGATTTTCCTAATTAATTTCTGCTTATTTTGCCATAACTTTTGAACCAGAAACGCTAAAATATCCGTCAAACCCTCTAAAGACTCGTATTGTAGCCTAGAATCCAAACCTTGAGCCACAAAATCGGCTCGATTGGTCGACTCCCAGGGGATGATGACGTCATCCAAATGTAAACAAATATGCATAACATCCTCTCATTATATAAACATCAACAAAAAACTGAGATCTCAAGCTTAAATTTTTTTCAGTCTAAACTACAAGTCTTCACGAATCTTTAGAGGGCACGAACAGCTCTCTAGCCTATTCTGGCGGCGAGTTATGGCCATCTAAAATATGGGTGTTATTCACCCCAGCTTAGAGTTTGTAGGGGTAGAAATTTTGACCACTTTTTGATTTTTGTGCCATAATTTTAGTCCCAGATATGCTAGAAAGCCAATCAAGGGCTCTAAAGACTCGGATGACAGTCTAGTTTCCAAAAACAAATTTGAGCCAAAAAATTGGCTCATTGGATTGGCGCCTAGGGCCGGTGTCCTAGGTAAAGTAGGCCATAAAAACGCAAAAACACCCCCACTTGTGACGTCCCCCCAAGAGAACCCTAAACCCAAAACTGAAATTTTTTTTCAGTCGAAACTAGAAGACTTTCTGAATCCGTAGAGGGTTTGAACACCTCTCCAGTTCTAGCAGCTGGTGAGTTATGGCCAAAAGAGTACCGACCGCCATGTGGCCGGTGCGGGCACTAGAGGGTTTTAAGATGTGAATTCGCCTACGATAGATTTGTGCGAGGCATGATGAAAAAATGTTTTTGGTGTAAGAAAGGGCACAGTTTCCGCAATAAAATATGTTTTTTCCTACAAAAAAATGCGGTTTTGAACTTCAACACTGAAAAACGGCATAACTTTTATTTCTTGTAAACAGAGAGCTTCAAACCTGGCTAAATTGAAAGATGAAGTAAAAATATCCAATAAACTCTGTAACGTAAAACTCCACGTCTCTGCTTCCATAACGAGCGAAACATCGCGCGTAGTGAACGCAAAATAACATCATGGATGGCCACATGGTTGCTTCACCAACACCCACAATAACTCCAGCTGGAATGAGGATGTATACCTCTAAAATGCACACAAACATATTTTAGGTCATCGTGTTCACTGTAACACCAAGCGAACGGCTTTTTTCACTTGCTATTAAAACGCATTGTACCTAAACTCCCTGAAAAAGCCCCGAATTTGTCTTGTTGTCTGGAGCATCGAAAATGGAAAATGCCTTCTTTTTCAATGAAAAAGCAGTTACAAACTTTGATTTTAATTTGATGTGCGTTGTGCACATCATATTGAAAAGCCATTATTGATTAAGACGTTTGTGGAGTGTGCACGTAGAAAATTTTGATTACTTATTTCTTCCTTGTCGTAGTGAGACACAGAAAATCCATGAGCTAAACGTTGTTCAGTTCCATATTCCAGTGTCTTCAGTCATAACAACCAAGGACAAATAAAAAATGCACCTGAGAGCTTGAGATATCCTAGGAAAAGGTATATTTGAAGTAAGGGTGACTCAAAAAGATGCGTACCCATATTTTGTTCGATAAAAAACCCATTTTTAACGAATGTCTTTTCTGTTGCAGGACGTGATAGGTGAATCTATGGATGATCGTTTGCAGCTATAGTTG
>Ga0210059_1008777_pt1 | contig 15882 bp, 8 predicted proteins | sample Ectturendosymbi2_FD_188042 | JGI IMG/M metagenome (GOLD analysis project Ga0210059, IMG submission 188042) | Ecteinascidia turbinata endosymbiont from Florida, USA - Sample 2 (SPAdes) (version 2) | ecosystem: Host-associated > Tunicates > Ascidians > Unclassified | place: Key West, Florida... | reverse complement strand
AATTGAAGTAAAATGCGTTGCAGGCAAGGAAAGCCACCAGAAGAAAACGGTTGAAATTTGTCACGTTAAACATGTACTGTGTTTATACATTCAAAAATATTCGTGATTGCCAAAGAGGAAATGCGTTAAAAGCTTTAGACCACTGCAACATCGCAATAGTTTCACGAGATTTAAGCAGGTTGAGAACCAGTCGCGCAATCATGCTTTGCGGAAAAGAACTCATTAATACATTCGTGAGAAAGGAAATGCATTGTGCTCGTTAATACATTCGTGAGAAAGGAAATGCATTGTGCTCGTTAATACATTCGTGAGAAAGGAAATGCATTGTTGCATCAAGCGTTGTGCAAGATGAGGGCAGCCTTGACTCATCCAGCCTCAAAGCTTTCCAAAACAAGTCTCAGGTTGGATACTTTTGTATGCTATGTTCTGGTAGTTAATAGGATGAAATTTGAAACAAATTTAGTGTTTTGTTTCAAATTTCATTCTTTTGACTACAAGAACATAGCATACAAAAGCATCCAACCTGAACAAATTTGGGTGATCCCAACTTGCTATTGCCTAACTTTTATGTGTTACCAGTCTTGTCTTCCCAACTTTCAATGTTTTCAAAGTTGTGTATCATAAACACCCCTTTGTATTTTCTGCTTCTGCTATGTTAGCCATGCCGCAGTCTCAGGAACGTATCATTCAGTGGCCGTACCTTAGGCTTGATCAAAACGTGCTTATCACGGTTAGCTGAGTATGATGACGTCATCAGAGGGGTCCCTTTTTTGTCTTGCCTCGGGCCCCCCAACCTTAAACCCACCTCTGACTGTGCGTGACACATCATCAAACAACAACTTTCTAGACATTACGAAATCCAGATGCTTTACGTCATCGTAAAAACGCAACAACCTTATTGTTTCTGTTACGTGTCATGACATTATGGAAATGTATAACAGTGGATCAGGGACTGCTCGTATTCCTAGTGCAGTGTTTTTCAACCTGGGGGTCGTTTGCCCTTTTCTAGGGGTCGTGAGAGCTTCTGATAAAATATTCATGATTTCTTCTATATTTTATATTTCGTATACGGAACCACTTTTTGTCGCAGCCAAAATAATAGCATCACCTGGAAAAAATGATAGCCTGCTTTTTCATTCAAAGTTGCTTAAGTGTGGTTATGACCATTGCAGTACTGTTGCGTTTGGCAACACATGAATAATTTTGTGAGGTAAGAATGTGCTGTGTTTGTAAATTAGATATCTGAATGCGACAATTAACTTGGGAGTTATTCTAGTCTTCAATGAGTTGTGCTGTAGAGTGATTTGTATAAAGCGCGTGTCTCTCTCACCGATGCTGCCATGTGCATGACTTTAAATGAGTATTTGTTCAACACACTGATGGCGTACGTTATTTTTTAGTCATTGTGGTTTTCTATTGTGCAAACACAACTGCCGTACATATGCCTGACTAAAAATTTTCCGAAAGGGGGTCGTTAGGTTAAATTGGGTTGCAAAATGGGTCGTTGCATGAAAAAGGTTGAAAACCACTGTCCTAGGGTGAAGGTATGAGTCTTTACGTTTTGTTTCCTTCAGGGAGTACTTCTAATTACTTTCAATTCTACGCTGCATCAATATGTGGGCAAAACGTCGGAATATAAACGAAATCAAAGTCATCACCAGAAGAAAGAAGTGATTTGTTTCAAATTAAACCTCGTGGCAACTTTTGTCACGAATATGAATAGCAGAAAGAACAGGGTTTTTCGAAACCTCTAACGCTGCGAACAAGAATGTTTGTTAAGCTGTCTACGATACAATGCACTTTGTTAAGCTGTTTTTATACCGGTGACGAATAGAGTTGGGGTTAGCAACAGTAAACATGCCACGCATTACAAAAACAATGTTTTATTGACATTAACACCCAAAGACGTACTTCACGCCCACAAGACCACAGTGTGTCGTTTGAACAGGGAGCCAGATTTTCAGTTCTAAAGAATAGTGACTTTATTCAAACTAACAATGGTCGCATTGAATGGGAAAGTTAATCTTAACCCTTTTGTGAAGGAATTTTGATTTTAAAAGTGCCTACATCTACTGCATTTTTGCAAAGTCGACAATTTGATGTTCTAGAAAACTTTTTCAAAATGTAAATCAGATTAAGATGAGAATTTATTTGCAGTCAAAAAACATAACGCACATGTACATGTACAGAATTGGTTCAAATTGAGCGAAAATATAGTTCATCTCTGCAAAAATGCGCTAAACTAGTGTGAAGATAATATGCTGTTCACAAGGCTCAAATGGAACAAATCTGCTGTTGTCTGAATTCGAATCATTTGAAAACATCAGTTACGGGAGCGGTGGTTGAATAATTACGTCTACAATGGAAATAATTTCATAAAATGACTAAAGATAACCTCAATTTTTTTATTATGGTTTTTGAAAAAGGATGCATATTTCGACAAAACATTCGTAAACTACACGATGTGGAACCACAAATCATACAATCCATGTTTTTGTGAAAAACGTGCAGAACCTAATGATACACCGCTAGTTTTGCATGGATTTTTGGAAGTACTTTTTACATTCGGTGTGCAGTACAAGGACAAATAACGCACACAGATCTCGTTCTATGAACTGTTTTAACTGTGAAACGCGTTTGAACTAACATCTAGATTTTTTACTGCCAGCTTTTTGTGAATGTTGTGATAATCGCCACAGATTTCAACAAAGCACCATTTACAAACGTCTATTAATATACTGTAAATGAAATCCCAAAATTATACTCAAGAAAATTGAGTAGCAATTAAACAGATTGAAAGCTATGGTCAAATGAGGCCGGTTTGTTGCAGGTTACGCTGCTAAGAGCTGTAATTGTGAGTAAAACGAAGATGGATGTGAAAGCTAGTTCTGCAGAGTTAAAAAAGTCTGATGGTAAACATCGTCACCTTATCAATGTTATAAAAACTTGGTAGACTTTCTAATGGTACTGCACATTACTGACATTCCGGGGTTTACTTAAATTATACTGAGATTTTAAATGGTATTCACGAAACATGGTCCTGGTTTAGGTGTTGCTAAAGTTTAAGTGCTGAGTTTCAAGTAACTACTCTCCACATGTGAGGCAAGCAAAGAATCTATCTGAAAAATTTTAATAGGAAATCGATTTTACGTAACACTACGCATCGTCAATCCTTGAATCTGCAAGCAATGCTAGCAGGCGAAAAGTTGAATGGCTAAAACAAGGGCAGAGAAAGCAAACGAACTCAAAACCGAAGTGAATATATCAACACAACAGTGCTGAATTTCGAGGTTTTGTTGAATATAACTTAACTCTTCAACTTTCACTTTTCTTTGTTTCGAACCAAGTAACTGCAACCTGACTTCTAAGAAGAACTTAACCCCTTAATAAACCAACACAAACAATGATTTTTGTAATTCGTATTCTAGGTTGGTTTCTTTACATTTTACAGAAAATTTTGCCCTTGCTGGCGTTGTTATTTACGACGGAAGTATCTGTCTCGAGATGTGCCGAAATTAGCTTTTGCATGGGCATGTGCGTAACGTTTCGCCAGTAACCGGGTTCATCTAGTGCTTTCGAGACTGAGTTTGGCCTTGGCCACATGAGTAGGATCAGCGCCATATACGTTTATTTATTGATGCTGTTGTGAACTTGTCACGAATCGTCACGTCACTTCTTGCGTGGAGTAAGACAGTGCTTCAGATTCATGGTTACGTGAACCTTTCGTGAAAATCCTTTCTGAACGAGTTGAACAAAGCCTTCAAGTAACAGAAGGTGGTATGGTGAGTCAGTACTGCAGCGCGATGGATTCGCATGACTTGCGACACAACGGTGGGTACATCAATCCCCTGGTTTGTTCCAGCGCGAGCGGGCGTCGGGCAACGTTGCCATTTAAGAAGTATGGTTAGGGCGACGTTGTTTAGGGCACGTTTGCATTTGCGGTCTTGAAGTTAGCATTTGGTAGAAGTGTCTTCGTGATCAAGGGCTGGACTCTTGGAAAAACACCGACTTTTGTTTCATATTGTGTAGTTTTCGTTGGTATTACAAAGCAGGCCTTTTGTTCTATACGAGATATCAAACCGAAGAATAAAATTTTCTAGTTATAATTAGAAACAGTGCTGCAGTAGGTAAAGAACGCCCTTTCCTCAATAATTTTCGAAGAAGAGTAGCGTTTCCCTGAAACCAACGTATTGACGTTTAAGTCTTCTTTCACTGAAATTCCCCTCGAGAAACCACCAACAGTCGTGACTGTAGCAAAACACGCCTCTTCCGTAACAGTTTCGCTCTCTACTTCAGTTTTTGGCGCTACAACACTGGTTGAGGCAAGTACTGTAAGCTACTGTATTGACTTAACACTTAACAACACATTGCCTGGCGTTTGAAGATCCTGCACAAACAAGCAACGTAACCTCGACTTTAATGTACGACGTTGAAAATACTTGTTTTTTGTTCAAACACCGGTGGATTACATCATATGAAATTCAAGAACGCAAACGCAGTCTGATTTTTTTAACCGAATATATTTATTAAATGGAGTACACTCATTTATTCAATCCAATGTATATCATACACCAAACCCCAACTCCGCTTAATGTGTCAGCTTCAAAGAAGACCCCACGGTTTAAATGCGATTATAACTGCACGCGCACATTTCAAGAACAAAGAAATATCCAATAACGCAATCCACGCACGCAAAATTTTTTTTGTCCCGTGCTTAAAGCTGAGACAGAAGCCATCCGACGGCGCTTGTGACGAGCAACGTCGCAGAGAATATTTTTGCTGATCCGGCGCCATTGCTGGTGTTGCAACGATCTGTGAGCAACAAAAAAGTTTCATCTGACCGCTTATCGCGCAAACAGCGACCTCTGTTGAGCAAAGATCTGTTTTCATGGTTGAAAAAATTGTATTTACCACTTGACATCGCGGAATCTACGTTTACACAAAAAGCACAATTCGGGCTTAAGTTACTTTTTTTACAAGAAGCTTGACCCTACGCAACAATTGCGTTCAAAACTTTTGCACACGATTTGTTCTTTTTATTGTTTAGTAAAATGTAAAAAATTGTTTTGGTTAAACTTTTTTTTGGTAAAATATAAATTATTAATAAAATACTTTTGATTTTTTGTATAATACAGAAAAAAAACTTTCAGGGTGAGTTTTTGCCTTAAACTGACGTCATATTTCACTTTCACAAAAAGTAATGAATTTTCGTTGCAAATTGATAGAAATGAAATTTTTTGCTCAAAAAGCATTTTAATTTCAATCCAAGCCCACTTGGCACTAGAAAATCAGGCGACAAACCTAAGCGTTGAACAAAAAACTGTAGGTATGTTGAAAGATTTAGGTTGATTCAAATCGCTTGTGCCGAAGCAATGTCAACTGAAAGTTTTGTACGAGTTACAAAACGTAGGCCTTGTTTTTTTTCATTAGCTGCTCCTACCAGTAGTGCAAGTTGTAGTGCAAGAAGTTGTAGATACAAATGAAACCGAATCAGTTCTGCATCCAGTGGTAACCGTTGACGCCAGGCCACAGCTTCTAGCAACCGCTACAGCAGAGACGCCAGCAACCCCTGCAGAGAATAAAAAATGCATCATTTTTCAAGTTATTTTGTTTCAGAGGTAAGCGCAAAACTGAAGCTTCAATCATCATGTATGCTGGAATAGTGTAGATAACAACTGATTATGCTGCGAGAATGAAAGCACTATTCCGAAAACAGAATGATTAAAGCTTATCAGGCATTACAGAAAAAAAACTTGCTATTAGTCCATGCAGCGAAAATGAATACCTAATAAGACAAAAACTTCCGTTTTTAATAATATTCAGTTCAAGATGGAATAAAGGAAGTTGTTGTTCTTATATTCTAGTGCAAAAGCGTTGAAACCTTGTTTGAATATCAGAAACAATAGTGCCTGATAAAGTTTGAACAACTGCTTCGCGTGCTGGACAACGCCTGGCGGTACTATTCAGTGTTCATTCTAGCAAACGTTTATACTGAGCAAATATTTTTTATAGTGAGCATGAATATTTTAAGGCTGAGTTAGCAGAGTTTTAAATGAGTTCAAAACTTTGTGAATCAGTATATTATCTTGTCGAAATACGAATAAAGTATACACATTTTAATTCGAATAGCTTCTATTTACTTTTGTATTTTCCATTATTTTAGAACGTTGCAAGTGCGTGATAATGACATTTCACTTCGCAAATAATCTGGTGGTATTGCGTAATTACGCAGTTGCGCACCTCAGCTTATTGGGAACTTTGCCACTATTGCTTTGTGGTCTGTCCAGATCTGATGGGCAGGTATTATTCTTTATGCATTTGTGATGCACACACATTCATATTTAACACTGATAAAATATGCCGAGATCAATACCTTGTTTCTTTTTTGTCGTATTGCATATTTTTGAAAAAAGGTTTCTCATCAGCAAGTTGCTGCTTCTATTCACGACAGAATTTTCAAAAAAACATGTACAACCCATACATGCAGCGCCGGAAATGCAATGGAATATTGCACAACTTCAGCAGACACGTATGGGGTGACGTTCGTTAAAAATTATATCGATCACAATTAGCGTAAAAATTGCTAAATTGGGAAGATTTGGTTACGGTCGGAACAGATTTAACTAAATCTGTCTATTCCGAATTCCACGTTTTTGGTAACAGTCTGCAATAGACAAGATTGCAGATAGAGGAGCCTGATTATAAACTACCAAATCTGAAAAAATCCCCTTACAGATTTACCTTGAATCCAGAGGATTTTGCAGCTTACTTATAACAGCGCCTATCGGCTGTTGCTTAAAACATTCACAAGAAAGCAACTGTGCGTCAGTATCATATTACTTATTGCGTCATGACTTGCCTTGATCCGAACTTACTGTGCCTTGATCCGAAACAACAGATATACGTATTTTTAAGGGGTGTGTATTTTTGTAACAATTTTACTCGCACTATTAAAGTGCATCATGCACTTTGCATGTCTTCATTTTTTCCCCTTTTATGGCACTTGTAACCGACAATAATAAAGTACAGGGGTAGCTGGATCGTATTTTCAGTGTTGGTTTTGTCAACACGTATTTACTAACGCTTTCTCTAAGATGCGTGGTGGTTAAATATTTTCGTAATTCCTGTCCTGTGCACTACTCACTATTAACCCGTGCGCTACAGACTTGAGTCTGAGATTGACAAATAGGCCTACATCAAAAGACAAAGTCTGTAGTTGGTAATGAGAAACGCTCTCTAGCGGTCAGTGTAAGGCGATTTCCAGGGTTGTCCACGGGACATATTTATCTGTCCCATTCCCATAGCAATTTATGCCTGTCCCATCCCATGGGACGTTTCCCATGGGATTCCCATAGGAATGACATTCCCATGGACAAGCCTGGCGATTTCGTCCATTCCGAACAGCAATAACTTCCTGCAAAATTTTAATACTCCAACTACGTTAACTCTAAAATCTAGATAAATAGAATCAGGCTTCCGCTTGACGAGTATGAGCAGTTGCGCGCATTTTTAAAAATTCACTTCAAATGTATATCCATTTCAAACGTGCTACAAAAAACAATCACAACAAGGAAACTTGTTCCCTGGACGTCTTGAGATAAAACGATACGTACGTGAGGTCGACGAAATTGACACACAGACAGCGTCGTCACCGGTACAATTGGTAAGATATCGACTGTCTACATCGGGACCTTGGCAGCTGGTGTCACTCAAAATGGAGCTATAGCTGCAAAAATAGCACTCCAAAGCAGAACCTGTGATCACAAAAAAGAACATTTTACCGGTATTGCAGTTGCAATCGCGTGCTGTAGTTTGGCGCAGACGTAATTCAGTACAAACAGTCACCTCAGCAGGCATAATGTTTTAGGTTTTTTTGAGAACTCGGAGTATCGCATGCAAAAGTACGCAGCTGTCAAAATTTATCAACAGAAAGAAATTGTATCTTTTTCCTTCTCCACGCAAATTTTTTATTTTTACAAAAAAGGTCGACAGCTTGTTTAATATTTTTCAACTGATTTGGTTCAATCCATCACTTCAGCGAGTATTTGACTGTGCCAGGAATAACTGATGACAAACTGGACATGTTGAAACATTTATTGTAGAAAAAAGCTTATCCATTACCATCGGTACTGAGCATTTGTGTCAAACAAACGACTGATGACTCAAAGTTCAAGGTACGCAGAAGACATGATCGTGTCAGGTGCATGTTTGGCCATAGCTCGCCAGCCGATAGAGCTGGAGATTTGTTCAAGGTGCGGAAAGCCGAATCTACTGTGGATTCGATTAAAAAACGTGGAGAAATTCGAGTTTCAACTTTTATGACTGACGTCACAACTGGGATAGGTCAAAGGTCATTTCGATGACATCATCGGGCCTGAGAAAAAGTTTTAGGTGCAATTTATCCGTTTCTTCTGTCAAAGTAAACTATGCGAAAATCCGCATCTTTAGAGCCCTTGATAGGCCATCTAGCGTTAGTGGTTGGCAAGTTATGTTCAATAAATCGATAGATAATTCATTTGTTGTTTGTTTTAGGCCATACCTTTGCCAAAAGAGAGAGCTAAGCCAAAAGTCATCAACGACGTCACAGATTGGACGTTTCCGTTAAAACGTAAATACCGTCATTAAAGAGAAGCAAAAGCAATGATTGCCATTATCTTTCATGCAAAAACACTACCAAAGCTGAAAGCAAGTCGAAAACCCAGAACTGATTTCTTGACGAACTTGAGAAAATATTTTTATTTTGAAAGTAGGGTGTATAATGGACACAATACAGTAACAATTTACTAGCTTTCGTCCCAAAAGGATCTTCTCACTAACTGCCCTACTTTAGAATCATAAGTAATCTTTAAAAAGTTAAGGGTGTTTTAAAATAATTTAGGTGCGTACTCTGAAAATGCAGGTGCGTTCCAAGTGTTTGGAATGTTCTAAACGAAGCAGCCGTCATAAATGAAATTATAAATTAAAAAATGTAAAAGTATTTTCGTGTTGGATGTGACTTCGATTACCACACGTGATCTGTGAATTCATGATGCTATATAGAAAATAGCACGACGATGACAAATGAATGCGTTTTTTGAAAAAAACGGATGACTAAAAATGCTTGATGTATCATCGTTTAAAATAACACCAGCCAGTTTTGTCTAGGACAATTATTAAGTGAGTCATTGTCCCTTTACTCATTCAATTTTAGGTTGAAAATAAAATTGTTATTTATCAAAATAAGTTAAATTAGTAGAACAGTCACAGCATACGTTCATCAAGAAATGACGTAAATCCGTCCACAATCAGCATGCCATCTTTGCTCTTGAACCTGCAGGCATGCATGTGAGGAAAAATAAGTTAAGGAACAAAGTTTTGAAAGTTGATTTTATGGAAGGAAGAAAAGCGTCAAGAAAAATAACAATTGCGTTCTACATCCTTTTTTTCTTCAGAATAATAAAGTTTACAAGCTTGATATTTACCTGATACAACCAGCATTCCAATAAGAAACAAACAAAATAATCTTGCCATCATGTGCTGAAATCTTTTCCTAAATATCCACACTATTTTCTTTCATAAATGAACAAAAATAGCAGTTACAACTATGGAAAACAATTAAGCTTGTTTTTACTTAAAATGCAACCAGGGTAATCGTCGTTTGAGCTTAAGCAGAAAGCTTGTACAATTAAAATAATTAATACATGCACCATCAAGCACAAACGTTACTTGGTAGGTATCCAACGCAATTTTAGTGTGCAACTAATGAAAAGTTATGCAATGCAAGCCTCAATTTGAGTTATGTTAGAACTCCCACAAAATCACGAAGGGAGATCAGATTGTCAGTTTGTTAATTACAGTATACACTGATTCCTAGCCTATTAACGGTGTTTCCTTTTTGTAAATGACGTCACGGAATAAACGATATAAGGCACTTTTTCGATTTTCGTCGTTACTGCGATAAAGCAGAAAAATTGTATAAGGTTCTAACGGTTTCTCTGCAACGTATTAAAACAGCTTGTGACAAAGAGGAATAAAACTATGCTATGAAGAAAGTCAACATGATTGCAGCATATCCAGTTGACAACCGAGGATTAAATATTAAATAGCTTGGTTTAAGAGTTAAAAGTTTATTTCACTGCTTAATTAAGGGGTATTGAGTGACATTTCATAACCACGAACTTAGAACCAAAACTGATTTAAAATCTTAACAATTTAAAAAAGTGCAGAATGTCAGTAAGGTGCATTACTTAAAACAGCCACTTTATTATGAAATCTACTAAGCGTTTACAACACTGGTAAGGTACCGATAAAAATTACCACCAGACTTTTGACTGCACAAAAATAGCTATTTCATTCAACTTCGTTTTATTCGCAAGTGCAGTTGCAAGCAGTGGAAGTAGCATATCTGAGAGAGCAGTTACGCGAATTTCGTAAGCGAAGGTGCACTGTAACCTGTGACAAACCGGTCTCATTTAACAACAGCTTTCAATTTGTCTAAATGTTAATAAATGTTTAATCAGTTTGCTTGGGCATAGTTGTGGAATTTATTTTTTCTTAAACCCCCCTGTAAGCTGAGCGTTGGTGAGATCAACGCCTTATTATCTTAAGATTTACAAAATTTTGCTTTACTAGAAGTGAAAAATCTACATGTTGTGGTCACAACGGTTTATAGAACGAGATATCTGCGAACGAGATCACGTTAGTTGTCCTTGTACTGCACATGATTGAAATAAAAAGAAATTATGAAGGCAATCACATTTGGTGTCCACAAAACTGATTGCTCTCAAGGCTGACACACCAAACGTGAAGTTCTGAGGGAAGATAAGTTCTTACAAAAATTCTTGTAAAACGGGTTGCTAATCATTTATTTCTGCACATACTTTTACGACAAAATAATTTGTGTGATTTGTGGATCTACATCGTGTAGTTTAGGAAATATTTTGTCGAAATATTCATCTTTTGCTTTTAAAGCCATACTAAAAATTTCTGAAGTTATCTTTAATAATTTCATGAAATTATTTCCATTGCAGACCTAATTCGTTCGCCACCGCTTCCGTAACTGATGTTTTCAAATGAATCGAATTCAGAAAACAATAGATTTGTTCCATAGCCTTGTGAACAGCAGATTATCTTCACTCTGGTTTCAGCGACGCCGGAGAGGGGGGCATGACGAGGCATTGTCCCCCTGCATTTTTGAAAGGGAGAACGGGGCGGAGGAGGCTTTTCATAACAATATCATAGGTTATTTCATGGTTTATCAAGATCGACTTGAAACAAATTTATTGCAGCTATTCGTGCACCCAGAAGATTCAGAAATGGTTTTCTATAATTTCTGGTATTATTTTTTAGGTCAACATCGTTGCTTAACAAAACGAAGTAGATTTGGTAACAATTTTTTGTTTTTTATAAGCTTCGATTACCCTCAGCTCTTCTACTGGCTCCCTTGCCCTACCGCTGCTTCGGGGTCCCAATTTAATTTAACGCTTTTTTGCAGAGATTAAAGTTATTTTTGCTCAATTTTTAACCAATTCTGTACAGGTACATGTGCTGTATGTTTTTGGCTTGAAATAAATTCTCCTCTTAATCTGATTTACAGCTTGAAAAAGTTTCCTACTACATCAAATTTTCGACTTTGCAACAAAAGAGTAATGAGTCTTCTCGTACATTAGGCACAACACAATCAAACAGCTACTCAATACAACTATCATTTCATTTATTAACCTGCACTAATAAACCGCAACAGGCTACATTGAACACACTTGATGCCACCGTATTCACACAATTAATTTATCTCTATTGTATTGTAAATTTGCAAGATAATAATGGCGTGTTTTTGAATACCCTGAAGTAAACTGCATTTCTGCTGGCTTGACCTAAACCCCACTGCAGTTGTTGCATTATTGAGGTACATGCACTGTTGTCTTGTCCATTTCACTAAAAATAAAAAATTGTGAATACTGCTTGCAAAACAAGATACAGCGCAGAGGCAAAACTTTCAGCAACTGACGTAACTACAAATTTTTCTGTGATACAGCACTTTAGCGTTGGCATTGTGACACCCATAACAGAGCCCGCCAGTCTGCCCCCCTCATCGTCAGTAGCCTGTACTGAATCATTCGCTATCCAATTCAACCAAGAGAAAAAAGCCATGACATCAATCTAACACTTAGCATGTCACAACACATTTTAAATATATGAAAGCTATTATTCAGCTCCTGGAAAAACTGATATTTTAACTCCTGCTCCATCTCCAGGTCCCTTGTTTGTTCATAATTCCGACTCCGGATCCTGCTCCGGCAAGAAAACGTAGACTACTGCCGTAGTCCTCTCCGGCACCGTGATCACCTCTAATGTTGAAGTCAATGACCGATGTGTGCACATATTTCTTTTGCCGTGTATTCATGCTTGTGGAGGCGATAATCGCGGGTTTCTGACGATAAGTCCGTCGTAACATTCCTCCCTCCTTGAGACAAACCTTTCTGTCGTAACAGAATTTGTTTTTTGCTATCTTCAAAACGCTGGATCACTTGACTAACACGATCTCTTCGTACGTCATCGACTGGTGGCGATAGCTCGGGTAGTAGGTAGAATGGGGCGATTCTTCGTGACGTAATCGCCTTCATCAGTAATGGAAGCAAAATGAATGAGGCGATGGACACTGTTTAGCAACAATAGCATTCATTCTGATATTTACTGGTGACGATTAAGCATGCACTGTGTCTGTGACGGTTCAATCACAATTATGTGGAGCCTTAACGTTTTCATCAATGATTTCACATATCATGCTGGACAGTAGAAAACACTTTTTTCAAGCAGGCCCAATCAGAGTCCGACCTGTACATAGGCCGAATGTGTTTCAACTTTCATCTGATGTTATTGGCACCCTATCCTACAATAAATTTGAAATAGTTCGGCTGCAACGGGAAGGGTCAGCAGCAAAATGTAACGTAAGTGGGAAGATGCCTTATATTTTGTAAGTGCTGAGGGCACTGACACTGCCACAACTTATAGGTAGCTTGCCATCTATTTTCTCGATAATACGCATGTGACTAAAATGAAACTAAAGTAAGTTTTTCCCGGTCGATTGGACTTTGTCATTTAAACACTAATGGAAAAAGACTTCAACAGCTTTCACTAGAATGGCTAGATCAGCGGTTCCTAAACTTTTGTAGTGCGACCCAAATCTGAGTTTGGTGAACACCTCTCGACTAAATTCGTTTTTAATAGCAGCAATCTACCCTTTTATCAAGGACCTACGCTGCAGACAGACAGTGTCAGATTAACAATAATAGCAAATGTAGCAATTGCTACGGGCCCCGCGCTTTTGGGGAACCTGAGGTCTTTTTTGTGAAATTTGTTTTTTAATATGTGGAAAAGTGGATATCAGAATTCAGGTGCCCGAGACAAACTCTCAGAAAGAGGGTCCTATATTTTACTATGCTACACAGAAACTTTATTAGCTAAAACCAATTTAAATTTTTCAATTTGTCTTGTAATTTGCTTCTGCGTGAAAGTACATTTAACATTGTAAATTGTTTGAAGGCATTTGATTTTAAATTGTCCTTTGTCTGCACATTAAAGTTATTGAGTGGCCCCATTTTGGCATATTTGCACATAATGTTTGCTTAATTTTGACAAACGTATGACTTGCTTCAGGACTTATTAAATGTAACTCTAGAGTGATGCTTTTCAACAAAACAATGCAAAAAATAAATGCGAAGTTCTGAAAAGGGGGCCTTCACAGCATCTCTGAAAAAGGGACGCGAAGGGACCACCTCGTTCGCCTCCCTTAATATCCTCAAACGCATTTTAGCATCCATCCCCGTTTATATATCTTGTGCAAATGTGGTCAATGATTTGCACACTTGTTTATAGTGACCAATTGCAGTGGATAACGGTTATTTTCTAAACTATAGTAGAATGAACAAAGGACCACCATCAGGTAAAACAAGCTGAACAGCTGATTGTAAAGAATATAGCATAAACTTCCATGTGAAGCAGACACTACCAGTAGGTAGGGCCGGATTAACCACTGGGCAAATGCCCGGGGCCTCGCGCATTTTGGAGCCTCGCGCTTGAACATCAAAACGCTCCTTTAGTAGTTTTTCATGTTTTTAGGCTGTTCACACGCGTCAAAATTGTAGAGCTTTTTGATTACTGCGCTTATGACAACTTTGGCATTTATCGTTTTTCAGTGACTTAAAAGAAATAAACCAAACAGCACCACGCTTTATGGGCTCCAATTCAGTGATTCCAAATGAACCAAGATTGTACGCAGTGGCGTAGCAAGGGGGGGCAGGGGGTCCCGGGCCCCGGGCCCCGGGCGGAACCTTGGGGGCGGCACTTTGTTGATCAAAATTAATTTTTAAAAGGAGTTTAAATAAAAGTTGTAACTCTTCTTTATTATTTTTAAATCAATTTTGAAATCTTTAAAAGTTCTAATTCTTTTAAGTTTTGTCTTTAGAAGCCCTAGATTGGAAGGCTAGCCTAGAAAGAACAAGAAATGTGGTTTTGGATTGAGCAAATTAATGAAATGTTTTCTCAAAAATCTCGGTCAAATCTAATGTGCTTAAGTACCTCAGTGTTATTCTTGAAATCGTGGCTTTTTTAACACACTTACAGTACTAGGAAGCAAGTTTTCCCCAGTTCCTACACCTTTTTTTCCAGACAAAACATTTCCCACATCCCAGTAAAAAATCCTTTGAACAAACGAAAGAGATAACATTTGACTGCATACTAGCAAGTATTACTGGTCCGTTAGTTCGAGGTTTATGCTGCCCCTCTTCTCAAAAACTGATAAAAGAAGGCTCTGCATGAAATCACTGTAGTCAAGGCTATCTTAATCCTTTTTCTCCTATCGTTCCCTTCTTAGCAACGCCCTAACGGTACATCATTACATCACCTGACACCTAGGCATTGATGACGAACATTTCTTGGCACATATCGTGTCATTTTTTGATGTTCAGTAGGATACTTGCAAGAAGTGCCACAAGCTATGGCCTATTCCAGTGTGGTCCAACTACAGGCCAGCGGGCCGTATATGGCCCACCAGAGCGTTATCAGTGGCCCGCGGATGGATTCAGGAAAAATATTCAAATTTGAAATATATTGAAATGCGTTTGAGGTTTATGTTAAAAATATGTTGAAACATTTGTCTCACTGAATTGCTTGCGCTGGATGAAGTGCATTTGCACAAGAACAATGAATAATACCTTTTCTGTGTACCATTATTGTTTTTGTTTTATTTATTTATCTTACGATCAAATTAGAAGGTAGGCCCTCCCCTAACTCTCCGCTGAAACTCCTTACTGGATTATCTTTGTCATTTTCGTTGTCCCGGCTTTCGTTGTCTTGAAGAGTACATCTGGCGCAATGAACTAAGTACCGCCAAATAAATCTGTCTATCTATCCGCTAAATGGGCCTTCTCAAAGTGGACCCCTAGCTAAATTAATTGCCGATCCAGGCAATTAGGTAATTTTAAATAGAACAAGCATAACACCTTATAACAAAAATGTACAATAGTTACGGTGTTAGAGACTGAATATAGCTTCGTAAAATTAGTCAGCAAAGATAGGTTTCCCAAACTGAAAGAATTCGCACTAAAAATGCCTTCGACATTTGGAAGCACATACACCTTTTTTAGTTTAAAACTTGTGAATCCGTGGTTCCATAGCCTAAATCGTTTTGTTGGAAGTGGTCCGAAAGTAGCCACGTTTTCGTAAAATAGCCCGTAGGTCAAAAGTAGTTGGCCCACGCTGGCCTAGTCATTGGGTGGTGTTGTGGTTAAAAATAACCCCAACATGTTAACACCTGAAAGACAATGATGATTGGAAAAAGAAAAATACTCCCCTGACATTTGGACAAGCAGAGAAATACTTGCTTGAACCTTCCATAAGCATGAC
>Ga0210059_1008776_pt1 | contig 15883 bp, 11 predicted proteins | sample Ectturendosymbi2_FD_188042 | JGI IMG/M metagenome (GOLD analysis project Ga0210059, IMG submission 188042) | Ecteinascidia turbinata endosymbiont from Florida, USA - Sample 2 (SPAdes) (version 2) | ecosystem: Host-associated > Tunicates > Ascidians > Unclassified | place: Key West, Florida... | reverse complement strand
AGGGGGCGATGGAATAAAAAAGTTTGAGAAACACTGGTCTAGTTCGTTTCAGACCGCTGCACTGCTACAGACCCAGTTTGATCATTCTGACTAAAAAGTAAGATGATGTGGTGGTTAACGTTTCTTCTACAAGTAACACCACGCTTGTCCAGTTACGCGATGCCACAGCCTTAGCAACGATTAAACCAAGGAAACATCAGAGACTCGCAGATCCATTGTTGCAGTCTGGTGTCGCAACTCGTAACAATCGCGTATAGTGTGCTGTAAAGAGCACTGTTTTAGGTATACTAAGTCTAGTTCTCGGTCAATTTGGCAAGACCGTTTGTGCATAGGAAGGGACCCTGAGCCGAAGCTACCTCTCGATGGCCATAGCTCCAGATCCGGTCCTAAATTTTAAACTGATCTCCGGCTCCTGAGTTTTAATCTGAGGTCCAGCTCCAGGCAAAATGTCCAGCTCCTGCTCCGCAGCCCTGGTTTAATCTTTACTTTGGTGGTTACGTACAAACAACCAACATGAGAATGAGGAAAAGTGAAAGTGCTGTACGAACCAGCTGAAAATAACTGACTGTATATATTGTGAAGAGGCAAGTATAACCATTGCGATTAATTTGTTTTCGCTCTAGTTTCGTTATGAAATTTTCAGCGACAGCGATTCACTGCAGCATTCTATGAAACCATAACAAACTTCAAAAATAATGAAGGCAACCTCTTTGGATAATCGCAAAAATATAGAAGGCTTTTACACATTTCTTGAAACTCACCAACCGGTTACAGCAAATGACAATAACAAGGACTTTGAACATGCAATCTGATAAAATGTGGGAATATGTTGATTTATATTTCGAGGGCCCTTGGTTACGCCTATGAGCTGATCACAAATATTTCCATAGTTTCCGAACCCGTACCCTGTGAACATAATTTTTATTTCAGGATCAGACCACATTATTTTTTTGGATTTGGTAAAATGTAACGCCAACCGAACTTTTGTACACACTGATACAGTATACTTTGCTTAGGTCTAGAGTTCAACTTAAACAGGAAGATGAAGCATTGTCTTTCATTAAAGTCCAAAACAGCCAATTTCACTGCATCTTTCTATCCGAATCATTATATACAGCAATATCACACTGTCGCACGAACGAGCTATGTATGAAGTACCTGCTTTTGTGTGCACTTACAACAAATCAAACTGACTGCTAAGTCCTTTGTTTTGCCGCAACTAAGATGAACTCCTTTCACATGCGTGTAGCTTCGGTCTTTCACGATCTTAATCTGGACAATCAAATACGTTGATTCTAGCACCGGTTTCTCAACCTTTTTACTTACGTGGCCCAGATCACTTTTGGTAAAAATTGCCACTACCCTGTCAGCACAAACTACGTTTTTATACGCATAAACGAACACACATTATTCTAAAACAGCGAATTTATTCCTATACGCAATTCAGTGAGAAACTTGCTGCTGAACACAGTCAATGTATTTCCACGCTGTTAGCGATAAGATGTCTATATGAGTGCATTCTAACATAGTTTTGTCCTAACTCCGTGCCGCACTCGAAAACTGGGCTATGACCCACAGGTTGAGAAACACTGGTCTAACACGTCCTGATTTTTCCCAGAATTATTGATGTGATGAAACCATTTTCAATTTCTCAGAAAAGCGGCACAGCAAGTGATCTTGCTCCTAGATGCACACGAGCCAAATCTTCCGCTTGTCTCGAACCACAACGGCTTTCAAGGGAAGTCACCTTATAAACTTGTTGCGCTCTCATCGCTGAATATAAATATCTCCGCATGACGACGCTCAACCATCACTCGAACAGTGACTTACAACGGACAAGTGCCAGGTTGAGGAGTTGATATGCCCTTGAATGGCACTTCACCTGCTCCGTGGTGGGAGGTAAAAGAAATAAAACAAGATATCGAAAGACTTCGTTCGACGTCAAGCCATGAATTGACGCTGTCGTGATGAGTTCAGCTAAAAAAGCTATTGACGACACTAGGACTCAAACCACGGTGGCTGCTTTCGGTTCGACACGTTATACACAGGTTTATCGTTGTGTAGTGGCGCCAATCCTTTTTCATAAAGTATGTTACACAAAAGCGCTCAGCAATGATGTTAATCTGGCGGGAGAATGTGCAGCTTATGGACCATGCCGCGAAAAATTGTACCAAATGCAACCGTTCGAATTCAGTTGTTTTGTTTTGAGTATCTGTTGTCTATGGCAGATTAACCGGGTGTAGCTGATGCCCAGTTTTGTGTAGTCTGGCTTGTATTAGGTGTTATGAATTTGTATCTTCTTGCTATTTTGAAAAATTCTGTGTACTAAGTATTAAGTAAGAAAAGTCGCCATGTCAACTAATTTCTTCGCAAGTTTGATCGTTGGCAAAAATATGAACAGATGTTGACAAGTGGTTAAATCAGATTAAAAATCGGCAATTGCGACATCATTAAGTCTAAAACAAGGGCATTTCAATTCATTCATTACTTTTCTAACAACGTAATTAATGGCAAATAATGATGAACATTTGTGGATATAAAATGAATATTTGTGGATATATGACCTCGCAGAAATTGACTTTGTCACTCTTGCTTTAAAGAACGGTTTCAAAATCTGAAACACAGCCAATTTTAGATCCACACCTAAAACGTATAGAAAAAATCACGATGGTAGCGGTAGATGAATTTATGAGGAGAGGTGCTTTTAACAAAGAATCTATGGAAATGAGAAGTTTAACACAAAATGTAGCAGCTGTTGCAGAAACCTCTGATCCAAACAAATTCACACAACATTCAGACTTTATGGGTGTGCCAAACAGGATTGCCAGGTTGGCATTTCAATGCCAAATTCCACAAGATGGCGTTCTTTAAAGTGATTTGGCATGCACGTCATAGTTTGGTATTTTCTTGTCTTTGTAGTTGTGTTGGCAAAAAAACGTGTTTCAGCCTTTTTTGTAACGTGGCTGTTTTGAGCTTAAACTTTTATATTTTGTTCAGCCTGTTTGGCATTTAATCAAATTATTTGCGTATTTTAGTGATTTAGTGTATTTGGTCTATCTGAACCTGGAACGTCTAATCGTGTTAATGTGAGTTGTCTGTGAATGCATTTTGTAACTGATATTTTGTGGAATTGAGACATGACTAACACTTTAGACGCTTGTGTACCAGATTCAAAGTAATTAAAAACTATCGCATGTTGCATGCTTGTATTTTAATACCCTGTAGTTTACTGTTCAAAATATTTATAAGTGTTTTTTAAGCATTTTCTACAAGAGGAGATGGTACCTTTGGAGATTAACAAATTTGACAATTTACATGCAATAATTTTATGCTTAGTTCCATAGCAACACTGCATTTCTGCCATCGACCACCCGAGTTATTCAAAACCTATAGCCATTGGCCTATTTCTGTTTGTACGGCATATTTTGACAAGCGATTTGGCATTTTTGGTCCATCCGGACCTGGCAGCCCTGGTGCCAGATAAAGTCTCGAAAATACATTGCCGATTCGTGCGGCGTCATCTCAAAAAGATTGCATCTTGAATCAACGTATAGCAGGGGTCACCAACCTTTTTGAAACTGCGAGCCAGGGCCTATGAGAGGGGGGTCCATAAGGAACAGTGTTCCAGGGCCCGAGACTGAAGTAACATTTGAGCGTTTGTTACTGACAAACTCGGAATAATATAGCGAAATAATAATCCCCTTGATAAAACTGGTTTGGCCTAAAGGGTTTGGTAAGGTGGTGTGATGCATTTTAATGTGAATTGCTAGCGATGCATTTCTGGATATGATGGATTTAAACTTATCAGCAGTACTTCGTTTGTGGAATTTGAATGTTTGCCTTCTTTGTCAAATTTAAGACATTCACGATTACTGTCCCAGCGTGTCCATTGAACTGAATTTTTCTTTGCGTCTTTCATTTTCAAAGATTTTCAAACAAATCTGTATTAAAAACTCTCTCCAATAAACCAAGACTTTCAAACTACGAGATGCTTCAAGTGAAATTTCAATGGAAACATGCCAGTTCACAATAAAATCTAATCTAACAACAGTATCCCTCAAATGTTACGCATATGTGTAAGATGGCCAAAAAGTTAGAAAACAACAAGTGCAGGGCGCAAGTGCGGCGTAACGAGGGTAGATGGCGCCTGGGACAATAAGCAAGTTTGGCGTCCCCATGTTCAAACCTAAGGTCTTCCGGAAGCAAATGTACTGTATTCAGAGGCATAACAAAGTTAGATGGCGCCCGGCTCGATAAGAAAGTTTGGCGCCCCCATGCTCGAACCTTAGTTCCTTCGAAAGCAAATGCACTGTATTGAAGAAAGTACTTGTGGCATTCTTCGAATTTTTCGGCGCCACTCGCAGTCATAAGGCGCCCGCTACAGTGCATCGGCGCCCGGGGAATTGTGCCCCCTTCACCGCTATCCTTACGCCCCTGCGCAAGTGCTTATAGTGCACTGCGAAAGTGTGCTGTGCATTTTGCTGAGTATTAAACTTGCGCCGCAAGCAGATACAGACTCTAATGTGAGTTTAGGATTAGAGGACATACCCAGAAATCTGAAAATTTCGAAATCATACAGGAGAAACTAACCACTTACAATATTTCGACAAAATACTTTAAAGCAGTGGTCGCCGGCCTGGGGCGAGTGTGGCTATTTGTTTTGGCTCGCGGTTAAAAATAGAAGCAGTAGTTGTTTGACAAAATATTTCGTTCCGTCCCTTCATTCTTGTTATAAAAAGAAGCTCATTCCAAGGATACAGTTGCTCAATGAGATCGCAGTCTCATTTCACTAGCAGCATTTTATTCAACCACGATCGACTCAATTCATTTTGAGACTGTGGCGCTTTTTTCTAATTTCTTCATTGATAAGATTTTAATATGAACATTAAAAATCATGTTTAGAAGTGGTAATATTGTCACATTACTTGAATACCGGTATGTTTTAACATGCTGTTTCATATCAGGCCCGTAACCAGCTTGGAACACCAGGTGGGCGAAGAGTTTTCTGAGAGGGGCCCAAATTTTTCAAACTATGCCCATATTTTTAAACTATGTCCAACACATGTTTTGGCGAAAAAACTTTTAGGGAGGATTCTCCCCTGGTTACGGGCCTGTTTCATATCATCAATAAACGAGCACTTATTGTTGAAGTTTGATGCACATTAATTCCCCTCAGTTTTTATTTATTTCAAAATAATTTTTCAACTGTTAGGGGCCCCAAATAGGTTTTGTTCCGCCTAAAAAGATTTCCCTTGGAGGCCCTGCGTGTGCGAGCTACTTCTTGTGTACCGATTAATGTGCAGGGCTACTAGTTTGATACACACCTTTGAAATAACAGTAATGCTCATGTTACGTTCAATTTTTTTAGTATTGATATTCGTTAATGTGAAGACATTGATCATGCTAATGTTATTTTTAGAGCAGGCCCGCGGGCGACCTACATGGTCCTTACTGGGCGACCTAGTACCCGCGGGCACCACGTTGGTGACCCCTGATGTATAGGTTAGTACAGGGATTCCCAACCTGGGGTACATGTACCCCCAGGGATACATTTGCCTGTCCGAAGGGGTACATTTAAGACTAGCAGAAGATGAGAAAAATATATTTACATATTATTTATTTCCAAATATTTATACATATATCACTGAGTATTATTTTCAAAAATCATTATATGCTTTTTGTTAAATACGTCTATGAATGATCATGATAATATGTTTTGCCATAGGAAATTTAGGGGCACATTTTCATCTGTCAACATGCTGAAGGGGTACATGCTTATTTGTTGAAATGCTGAAGGGGTACATGGTCAGAGAAAGGTTGGGAACGGCTGGGTCAGTAAATGCCACTACATCACTGTTCAGCAAACCACTCTTCACACCTGGCTAATGTATGTTTAATTGATTTCGTGACAGCAAACTGATCCTGGTGGAAGAACGGAAGCAGGCTACTCTCCTGAGGACACATCTAGGCTTAAAAATCCTAACCTATATCTTCACAGAGCAAAAACCACTGAAAGTTTCCTCTGTAAAATACCTGACCCGAACACAACTTCCTACCGTAGTTCTAGTTGCATAACACTGGTAGTGGTAAATTTCCCTGCGGTAGCTTACACACACAGTAGTACATGACACAATGTACTAAAATATGCGCTTTCGTAAACCGACAACACACGCGTTTCGACGCAAAAATCCAAGCTTACTTGCAAAGACGCGTTTGATTTAAATGTATTTGAAAGAATCAGTGCTATAAAAGCACCATCACCTTCTGGCGACTGGCAAGAATTGTCTATGATGCGCTTGTTATGCTGCCTTCATCAAAGCATTTTCTCATATTCCCTTTTCTCTATTTTACGCAAGGTTTTGCATCTCAGCAGGATATTAACTGAATGCAACCTATGACAAGAAGTTGTCAGAAAAATTATGTTGGCTTTACAAGATAAGATCTGAAGCCTTCACTGAACCGAAACTACTCAGCAAGTAAATATTTCTATTTTGCTGCGATAGGCTCACTATAGTTTTGTAAAGGCCGCAAAAACATAGATATGGTGCATAAACAAAAAGTCGTTGGATGAAAACATGCACTACTATTCGATGAAAACATATATTCGAAGAAAGCACAAGTTCGATGAAAAAATACCTAAGTACATTTGATGATCGCCTCCTTAAATCCACAGACAAGAGACAATTTTCCACAACTGTCACAGTCAAATCCATCAGCTCAAAGTGCTGTAAACAAAAACACGAGCTGAGTTCTAGTCTCAAAAAAGCGCCGCCCTTGGACTGGATTGCGTCACGCCAATAAGTGACGTCAGTTTATCGAATGCATTTTCAAATGCGCTTCAAGATTCTGAGCTGTAGCAGGTGCCAGAAACAGTGAACACCCAAAAATCAGATTCAAATCTTGTGTTGCTTGCACGAATAAGGTTAACTTGTTATATGTTGTTTTACATGTTACTGCACAAATCAACTGTTAATGAATTGAATTCCATATACACCCATTGGTGAGTGGCACTTGTGTGACATGTTGTTTCTAAAATTAAATTTCACATATCAAAGTAGAAGAATTTTACAAGAGCTCGAAGTTTTCAGTACTGGTGTTTTAATCATTAAATCATAATGACTGATCTCCTTTTCAAAAATGACGTTACGTTCATTTCGCTTTGCAGAGCTGAGTGTGCGGTCAAGAGGTTATGTTTAAAGTTTTATGATTTGGTACCGCATGAAGTGCTAGTGTGGGCTACAGCAAACTTCCAACAAGAAAAATTGCTTTTTTATTGCTTAACTCGTACATCAATGCAAATCTGCAGCTGCACGAGGTTCTTACGACTATATAAGGCGTTAATGGCGTGTAGTATTGCTTGTTTTCAGGCCTGGGGAAAGTGCGTTCCTCAAAAGATCCGCGACACTTTAAGCGTATGAATGAAATCGTGACATTTCACGCTTGGTTTTTGTTAGGTTTCTTTAAATAGCTAAAAATCTAGTTGTAACAACGTTTTGATCAAGTGGCACTTTTTTTTTAATGCTGGTAGTCAAGTGTTTGATCTTGTTTGGTTGTTAGGAATTTAGCGCTTTTGAATTTTCAGTGCCACAGAGTAGATGTGTAAAATTACACCCCTGACAGTAAAATGCGGTATCTTTTATCAGCTGCCCCTGCTGGGACATTACGTTAGCTGTAAAAACGAACACAGGCCTGCTTAAAACCTAAAAAAGTCCGCTAAAGCCACCACAGTGCAATTAAGGCAATTTTAGGCTAAAACCCCGGCGACCGATTAAGCTAGAGCAGGGGTTCCCAACCTGGGGTACGTGTATCCCAGGGATACATTTGCCTATCCGAAGGGGTACATTTAAAGCTAGCAGAAGATGAGAAAAATATATTCACATATTATTTATTTCCATATTTATACATATATCACTGAGCATTATTTCCAAAAATTATTGTATGCTGATTGTTAAATGTGTCTATGAATGAATTTGATAATATATTTTGTCATAGGAAATTTTAGGTGTACATTTTCATCTGTCAACATGCTGTAGGGTACATGCTCATTTGTTGAAATGCTGAAGGGGTACATGGTCAGAGATAGGTTGGGAACCCTTGCGCTAGAGAGTCAATCAAGACATGAGATGCGGATTTTCGTGTATGTTTTAAAAAAACAGGTTAAATGGCATTTGAACTTTCTTACATGTCACAGGGACGTCTTGGGAGGGAAACTGCCACGTAATATTTCAAATGCAACGGTACGTGTTTTTTGTAAATCGTAGTACATGAAAATCTGAATCGTATGTTATGTCTTTTATTGACCCTTGTAGCACGATCGGTCGACGATTCATGAACAAAATTGCCTCAAGCCACTCGGTGGCTTTCGCGCGGTCATTAAGGTTTTTAAACCGGGAATGGGAAAACTAAGACCCTCAGATCGTATGCCTCCCCCAAAACTCATAAACCCACGGTACTTGGAAAGAGAGTGTCGGTGTCTTTGGCATACTGTACGTGTTTTTCCGTCCCATTAAAACAACTAAATGTACAGTAAGTTTAAATACACTGCATAGACGTATTTACATCGTGTCGTGTTGATTTCGGTCACGAGCATAAAAGCATTCATTTGTCCAGCTTATGCTATACGACAGTTTACTCGAAATTGTTTGTTCGAATTTATCGAACAAGCTATAAACAATCAAATGCGAATGGGGTGGATTGATACAGCGTCAGTGGACCGAAAGTTATATTCCAGAGTTGAAAACTTGTGCTTGATAGAGTAGATGAGACTTACCCTTGGAGGCCTGGAATTTGTGTAAGCTTCGAGAAGGAGATTTAGTTACCTGAGAATTTGCAGGACGGCGATCGAGACCGATATGTACTTTCATGCTAACGCTTGGAAGTGATTTTTGTATTTTCATACGAACACGATGCAGCATGAAAGACTGCGTTTGTGTGCAACCGGGCCGGTTGCCAGATATTAACTTCTTTCTGGACTTTTCGTGCATCACGATAGAAGGATATCCGTACCGTCGATGTCCATGTTGATTGAATTTCATCGAATTTTAGCAATTTCTTCGGTGTTTTTTGGCGAGATGTCATGGTAACAGTATTTTGAATAGCTTTATATTTAAGCGTCACTTTTTGAGGTAAAATGAAAAATGGCATTTCCAACAATTTTGTGCTAAAGTAGTTCTCAAGACCGAGAAATGTCATCAATACATCTAAAATCAAGAGTTTTCAAACCAAGCGAAAATCGGAAATTGAGTTTTTGAAATTAAGCTCTTTAGCTATGGGCTCATTTTGTCAAAGTAAGAACTGCAAAAATAAGCTTCTGATCTGTTAAAGTTTGAATCAACAGCAAACTGTTCGATAACATATCTTCGCAGAGGACCGCAACATAGGCATTTTTGTAGATTTAAATGAATTCATTTAACCTGATATGCAGCTTTATAAAAATGGTCAATTGTTTAATGTGGCCCTTACACTTAAAAGTTGCCCTACCACAGCTTACACCTTTTTTCCTTTAAGTGTTGAGGTCGTAACAAAAACTAATCGGATGTATGGCACGACGATCGCTAATTCAAAATATGAAGAAAATCTGCTCCAGTGCAAAATAATTTCGCTTTTCAGTGATCAGGAAGGCTACTGCAATGAACCAGGTGATAAGAGTGCAGAAAGCTTGTGTATTTGAACTGGAAAGGACAATTAACCGGGAGGGTGACCAGGATTACTGACCGTTTAGCATTCAATCTTACCTGGATTACCTCGAATTGGCCCTGCTTTAGGGAACATTTTGTGTCTTGATTGCGTATAAAAAAATCATGATGAATCGCAATCGATTTTTGGTCAAAGATGCTTTTGGGGTATAGTTTTTGCTGTTGGTTAAATACATAGCCCAAGGCTCCATAATTCCTATTTCAAAAAGAATAATTTTAGTAGGTATTTTGTAGGTTGCAGCTGCCATGAAAGTAAACACGTCACAACAAACCTTTTACTGTAGCTCTGACTAGTCACCTGGCCTCTGCTTTTGCAAGTGATAAAAGAATTTATTACGCCAGTAACAAGTGGTATTGAAAAAAGCTTGCGCAGCAAATTGAGAAGTAGGTACATAAAAAAGATCGTCTTACAAATAGGACGACCAGGACCTGCAGAAGAGCCTACTTACTTGGCTTGCCGCGTGGACAGTACAGTTGCGTCGCCACGAGGGGCTTTGGTGGGCTTAGCCCCCACAAACAATGCTCCAAGCCCTCGTAAATAAAAAAATGAAACACTGTAAATCGCTGAGTTTTGCCAATTTTTAGGACCTCAAGCTCCCCTATTGTAGACCGTCTGGCGACGGTTCTGGTACAGTAAACACACTGTTAGCTTTTGACTGTTCATATTTTTGTCTTTGAAGTCCTGATTCATATAAATTGAGCTATTTCGAGTCCTCCTGGGGCTGCTGCCCCCACGACTCTCCCTGGAGGTAAAGTGGGCATGAAAATGAATGATTCATGTAAAATGCCACAACATTGCCAAATTCCCCATTTGAATATGTTATCCACCAGTGTTAATATCATCGTGTTCAAATCAGCGATTTGAGCATCGTTTGGAATGTCAAAGTTTTCATACATGAATGAATTGGTTGCTTAAGGTAATAAACAGTCAAGGGAGCAGCAAGAAATGCTTCCTTGCGAACTCTTAATGATGGCATCGCATCAAAATCCGGTTTCACGGGCAATGGTGGCTCATCAATCCAGCACGTGTTTTTTAGAGTGTCATGTAAATGTGATTCTCTTTTTAATGTTTGCGGTGGTTACATTGGTGTTTCTTAACTTAAGCTTTGATTCGCCGTCGCGTCGCGATTGAGTACACGTGGAAGTAAACACAATACGTGCGCTGTCTGTTACTCGTTTAAGTTTACTTCAAGTGGAAATAACCACCGCAAACATTAAAAAGAGAATCACACTGCCAGCACAAATTTGGTTATTTGCCCAAAAGATACTTTCATCTTTCATCCCGTTTAGTTTTTTAGATTTAGCAGAAGCTTTTTGACAAGGTCAGGTTCATCCTATTTTTAAAGTAAAGCAACTGGTGTTGATATGATGACTATGTCACCAGCTAAATTTCATGCTTTTTTCGTATGCAAGTTCTTGTAATAACTAGTGGTTTGACGTTGCCAATGCATGTGAACTTCGCGATAACTCAAGATATGTTTCAGACCACTTTTTTATTGTGTTGCGTACATTTTATTTCTTTAAATATATTTTTCATCGGTGTCTGTGTACGGGCAATGCGGTTTTGATTTACTCGTCCAAGTCTCGCTTGAAGTTCCACAATACCTCCTATGTAATTGCGTATATGCTGGTCGCAAATATGGGTTTTTAAACTATAACCAGGGCTTTTTAAGGTGTTTTAGGGACCCGATTCGGATCCCTAGAATTGAAATCCGGGTCCCTAAAATCGGAGAAATCGGGTCCATACCGGTTACCTAACATTTTCCTTAATAAACCCTGGTATATAAGTTTCTCACTATTTTCCGAAATCCGAACGCCTGGACAAAGAAAGGTTACATAACATTTGGCCTCAAAGGTATCTTATTACGTAACAAAGACCGGCTCAATTAAATAGATATTTTAAAAGGTTTTGCATCATGGTACTCTACTTTTGCTTAATTATGCTGTTGTGTGTTTTACAGTAAGTATTCTAAAGATGACAACTCACTCGAAAGCTTGCATTTACTGCAGATAAGTTACTTACACAAAAAATTACATAGACCAGGGGTGTCAAACATTTTCGCGTGAAGGGCCACAACTGTTTAGTAAGTTACTTCGCGGGACAAAGTTTCAAATCTCGACGTGATGGTGTATTTTCATTGTGGACTAAACTCCATGTAAGCCGTACACAAGAAATAACGGCAAAGAAACGAAGCAAAAATAGAACAACAACAATGTAAAAAACATTCTTGTTGCATAGGCGTAGCCAGGGGGGCAGGCATATCTTCGAGTGACGGTGTCCCAAACCAAATACTCTTGTTCGCTTAAAAGTCGGATATTTCGTCCAGTCCACAATTTTCAGCTGGCTACGCCACTGTCTTGACCAAGTGGCATGATGACAACAATACATTACATTTTGAATGGTAACTTTTAGCTTTGATTGCCGTTCCCATTATCAGAAGCAACTTTAACTGAAGCAATATCTGCGCTCAAAACAATTGAAATGTACTTAAAAATGAGATTTATCTCTGAAGTTTTCACAAAGTAAGCTGCAGCAAAGCATGCAAGAAAGGTAAAAAAAACAAAAACAAAGCTCGTTATTCCGTAATACAGCAGTTGTTCAACTATTGGAGAGATTCGTGTTGTGACAAAACATATGCAATCATTCCCATTTAACCACGACGACATTTTGGCTCGAATTTTATTTAGCGATGGGTTAATTTTGACTTTTTGGAGTAAATAATCTCGGCAGGACTCGGCGGACCATATGCAACCCGCGGACTGCAGGTTTGGCACCTTGAGCCCTAAACAAAATCCGAAACAACATTACAAGTGGTCGTCGTCTTGTTCGTGACAGTTGTCGCACTTTCCGAGTCGCGACAAAAGCCATGTTGTGTTCAGGCATCAGTTTGTAGCCGATTGACGTAAAATGATAAAATGCTTTCGACTTCGACACTTGGCCACCAGATTGCTGTTTGACATTAAACTACTATAAGACTCCATTTTCGGCTTCGCCCGTAAAGATGGCGTCAAAGGTGGGGCCGTACTATTCAGCCAGAAAAGTAGTAACTCAGTAAATTGCTCGCGTTTTGCCAAGATCCTTCTCCAGGATATGACGTAGCGTTGCGTTATTGCTTGCAAGTTGAAATGTATGCATTCTGTGAATCCGGATAACTAGCCCCACTTCCACAGCAGCTAATGTCCATACTGCCCCATAATTTTTGCCTATAAAATAAAACCAGTGTCTGTGACATTTTTCATAAGACATTCTAGATTTATTGTTGGCACTGCAATCATTAGACTCTTTTCTGGTATAATTATATTGACAGGAGAAACATTTCAGGTTTTAGCTGCGGTAAATCTTCCACTCATTAAACGCCATTTTCATGTTCCCGCTCTCTCGGGTACCGAAAAATCGAGTTGAAACAGCGTGCTGTGATCGTGCTGGAAAACTTTTTGTTTTCGCAGTTGCTGAACAACCTCATGAACCACAGGCATTATTTCGCGCACGGCAGCCTCGCCCCTGGCGTGGTGCCTCCTCACTTCTCTACACCAGTCTATTCCCATCAGTACTTCGTATCGCCTACAACCACTACACCAATACTAGGGCAGCAAGGTGGGTGTAAATAGATAGTGATAACGACTTTATCTGCTCTAGCAACGCCTTTTGGCACATTATGAACGTCATGCTATTGCGATGACATTCATCGGTGTAGGAACAGGCAAATTTAAGGGGGTGCGAAAAATTTTTGCCGGAATTTTCCCAAACTTTTGCCCGAAAAGCTTTTTGTGCGACTTTGCCTACACATTTTCTCCCACAAATCTCATGAAGGCCTTTCTTGGTGTGACTTCATGTGTTTTTCTGCGAACGTTGGGCGCCATTTTGCCCAGATTTTCGGCAAATCAAAACTTTTCTTCTTGCACCCCCGTCTCCTACACCACTGACGAGATTGCGTGGAAGATAAATACATCTAACCGAAAAAGTCAAAATGAGCCAGAACTTGGACAAGTATTTTCCGACGGCGTTTCAGCACTCCCACAATATTTACTGGTAAAGAGTTATATTTCGTAAGCTTTTAACAAATGGAGTTATTTACTTGGAAGTGCATCGAAGAGACAACAAACTCTTGTTTATCATCAATGTGAGAACAGCTATATGGTATGAAAAATGCAGCATGATAGACTGATGTTGTGTCATGCACCAAATGTAAGCGCTTTCCCAGAAGTATTGGCGAACAATTTCAGTGTTGCTAATTTTTTTCCAATTACGAAATAAGCAGTAGACATATGAAGCTTACTACTATGCGTCTTGTGTCAAGATGTGTTTGAACACAGTACCACATACTATGTTTCCTTCTTTAGAACTTCAAGGATTAAACCCTTATTTGTTTCAAACAACATGTCTTGTTTTTAGAAATATGTCCGGTCTGCGTCAGACTTCCCTACGTGCCCTTTCAACAGTACACACCGTACGTTTACTACAATCCTGGAATGACGCCTAACAATCATCTTTTTCGCATGTTTCCTCCAACAGTCCTACAACCGCCTATGTATCCTCCTAACCCCAACGCAACTTGTGGTACGTATAGGTTACAAGTTTGTTTCAGTGATAAAATACTGCTCCGACAACAAACTGCACGCTTTCGTTGGATTTCGGTTCGGTTTCGTCCAACATAAAAGAGATTTAACTGTTTTTTTAAGCGGTAAGTCAATCTTTCTTGAGCCAATGATGAGTTCACTAGGGGACAGGCAGGGGAAAACTTTAGGACAAGAGAGGGAGAAATTATTCCCAAAGTGTTCAATCAATTATGTTTTGGGTCCGACGAATTGCGGTACGGCAAGGGCAAACAAAGTTTCTGGTCGGTTATTTTCTCGATTGCGCCAACCGTCGACGCTGCTGTTTAACACCACTCTAAACTGTCGTCGTCAGTAACTTCAGTTCGCTTTTTGTGAGCAGTGCCGAACCTTCGACCGACAGCAATGGGGAACTTCTCGCGTGATAACACGATTTCGAGAAATAGGCAAACATCCGAAAAAGTATCGTCGCTTCGTCACCCCAACCCAGGATTACAACAACCAGCGCCGAGCAGCACTAATGTTGGTAAGCGCGTAAGAACAAACCGTATTGAAATATTTTGGTTGTTCTTACCTTGGGAGTCGTGCACATGCTTGGACGCTCACCCTTGACCCCTACGGCCTACAGTAAGTGATGGTTAAGTTGAAACATTAAAGCCTGAATCCCTTTTATTTGCTTAAATACGTCTTGCCTTTACGAGCACACAATGAATTAAGTGTTAACAAAGAAGTTACAGTTCAAAAGCGCATTGCTCTACCGGAGTAATCGACACAGGTAATATCTTCATGGAAAAGTCTGCTAAAGCGGCATTTTGCGCTAATCTATAATATTTCGCATTTCAAGTAAACCTGCTCCAGAAGTTGACAGACAATTTTAAAAAAGCAACAAGACAGTTTTTTTTGCTGCATTCAGCTAATGTAAGATCTATGCGAGAACTTTCACCGAACTGCGAATCAAAATCCACTCTTGCTGGTCAATCACGAAAATCTCAGCAAAGATCACAAAAAAACAGGAGTTTGATGCATCGCCGTCAAGTTGTGACATCAAGCAGGTCAAGGAGCCGTCCTCGCTACAGAACTAGCTTCAGGCGAAGCACTGTCGGAAAGCCGGTATGTTGCTTTATAAATGACGTTGAATCGCCCACTGTTTCAATCTTTCAAACGTCTAACGTCTAACGTGAGGGTGTGTGCGGGTGAAAAAAACAGACGCAAGTGTGAGGGTAAAAACACGCAACTCCAATGGGTGTGTGAGTAAAGAACATGTTTTCATGTTTTCAAAGAAAAACAGGCCGATTGAAAAGAAAGCACGGAAAAATTCGTTTCTTGAGGAAACTGAGTTCAGCAGCATTACGACAGCTGATAACTCAGGTGTGTTGGTGTTCGTCTTCTACAGTATATCTTATTATCTTTCGTAAATTTGCATTGCTGCTGCAGAAAATGCGCTTGAAAGCAAGCTTTGGGTGTTTCATTAAACGCTTCTACACGTGAATGTTTTTCTGGCAAGAAAACATCAAGCCAATTTTTAAAGATGAGGCCTGTAGCTGTCATTGCCAACACACTCGCTTCACAGGTTAGATTTTTTGCAGTAGAAGAATGAACATAAAATTTTTCTTTTAGGTTTTTCTTTTTATCTT
>Ga0210059_1008775_pt1 | contig 15885 bp, 8 predicted proteins | sample Ectturendosymbi2_FD_188042 | JGI IMG/M metagenome (GOLD analysis project Ga0210059, IMG submission 188042) | Ecteinascidia turbinata endosymbiont from Florida, USA - Sample 2 (SPAdes) (version 2) | ecosystem: Host-associated > Tunicates > Ascidians > Unclassified | place: Key West, Florida... | reverse complement strand
CCTGTGCTTCGACTGCGTTTAGCAATTCCTTTTCCTTCGATAATTGGCTCGAGTCTTGTGTTTCATTTGACGATGAACCCTCAGAGTCAGTAGAAACAGTATTTGTAATGGCTGAATTACCTTGCATGCGCCATGTATTCTCAATACTGATGAGTATGGAAGGTTCTTGACATACACCAATTAAAAGACATGCCGTATAGCATGTGAAAGGTCTTGCAGTGTCTTCCTGATCAAAAGCATGTGGATAAAATATTGTCGTTTCAAGTATCTGCTTCAAATCTTTGATGAAATTCTCTTCATCCTGCTTTATTATGCTTAGAATTTTAATACATGAGAACAAACATTTATCTAGACCATTTGTATTTGCTAAATCTAGCACGGTGTCACACATTTGTACGGTTTCCTTGAAAGCATTTGAAAAATAACCTGCCAATATTCTCACACATAAATAATTACAGAATTCAGGCATTTGATCATCAGGGAATTTTTCAGTTGGATCGCAGTCCATAAAATGTATCCACTTTGATTCATATGATTTTTCTTCAGAAATCAAACTGATGGCAGACGGATGCAAAGCCATTAATGTTGTTTTCCCACATCTCCGTAGTGCAATATGTTTAAACAGGGAAAAAACATTGCGGGTGAAATTCTCCACTTCTTGATTCATCATACAGAAACAGATAATTTCTTGTGAGCTTATGAGTTCCGCCAAACGAACATCCGTCTTGGTTTCGTAAAAAACAGAAGCGTCATTGTAAAACACATCATGTTGAGATTTCTTTTGCATGTAGAGTCTCAACCTTATTTCGTAGGAAACAACCAATGACAATTTAAGTTTGTGTCCAAACGCAGAACCTATTATTTCCTCGTTCACAAGTTCATTCACAATCTCAAACGGACACGTAGATGACAAACCACACATATGACCCACAGCCATCAGGTTCAGAGACAGATTTCTCCAGAACATTCGTTTTGCATCAAGACTTTTTGATAAAATAGCGGACGCATATATTACAAACGAACCATACTTCTTGAAATCTGCTTTGAGTTGTTTTTCAAAATTAAAAAATTCTTTCACTGGAACGTCTTTCACCATACGCACAAAGGTATCATGCAATTGTTCATTGCCTGATACAAAGCAGGTAGAAGTTAGCATGTCGTCAAGATGGTATCCATTCCTACTAGCTTCCTGATGAGACAAGTGCTTGATCATTATACTAGGAGGTTTAATTAATTCAGTTGTCCAGAGTTTGCTTTCTGTTATTTCCTGGCGTCCAAGTGGTTTTTTGCATGCATGGGCTGCAAACCCATCAGGAGAAATGCCACATGGAGTGAAAGCGTCATAAAACCAATCCTGTTCTTTGATATAAGGATGGTTCAAACTTGGTATTGCCATGAAACGTAAAATAGTTTCACCAAAGTTTACAAGAATCAACTGGAACAACACAGATGTCCATCGGAAGTATTCTAAAATTTTTTCATAATCCACTCTTTTCTCAACACCTTCTTCCAACAGAATGAGACTCTCAAAGTCGGAGTATGGTGTGATTTCATTTTTTGCTAGAGAACCCATTCCAACCAGAGCGTATTGACATGGGGGTGTTCCCATGAGATAAATGTAGTATTGAATGATGTCATCCATTATCTCCTTGTATTTTTGCGATGCGAAATTTACTATTTCATTCATCTGTTCTATTTTCAAAAATTCTTTTGAATGACGGTCGTTGTTAAAAGCGTCGTTTGGAATGGCGTTCACATAACTTAGAGCCGTATCTACTTTTGATCTCATCTCAATGACTTTATTTTTTAACAAGTGAGATTGCTTCACTAAATCACAAGCTTTAGCACCAGCAATTATCAACACATGTTCACAAAGCTCGTTGAGATCTGTTTTCACTTCTTCGATGTTGTTTGGTTCTCTCAGAACGGCTGCGTTGAACAAAGCACAGCTTCTGATCAGAGAAAACTTGTCAGGACTTCGACGACGATAAATTTTACCGAGTTGTTGCAACAGTTTGGCTGATTGCTGTGGGTTTGTTTCTCTTCCTTTTGCATCACACATGGATCTTAGCTTTTTTGCAATGATTTGTTCGAGCTGGTCATGAGCACTTTTCAGATTGTAGATGAAAACTCTAGAATGGTCCATGGTTGATTGATTTTGTTGTGGAGTGAGGAAAATGTGTGAAATTGACGACAATAAGAATCACGGCTTGCTCAACAAAATTATTTCCAGGCTATTGGACAGAAATTCTAGTTCTGTAAAATTAAATAACAAACAAATTTTCAGCCAAGTTGGTGTCACTTATCAATATATCCTACTGTGTTATTTTCGTGATATTGTAAATTAGAAATTACTGCACTTAACTCAGGCAGTTAATATTAGCTTCACAGAAAGGGTGGCTTTTTTCCATTTATTGTCACACACAGAGCTGATGATGGTGTTGTCAAGTAATTTAGATTAAAATATAAACAACCTGCAGCATCAGATGTTTTTCTGATTTTGCGCAGTTTATGTTATCATCTTCTTCACTGCTCAACTGCAGGAACAAATATTGTTTTCGTTCCTATTGCATGACAATGTATTCTTGCCTATAAGTGAACGAATGCCAGCAGTCTACATGGTGCTAAATGATTGAACTTCGCCTACCGTAAATCCTATTGAAAGCAACGCGACGTTCCTGAAAACGTAAGGGTTCATCTGCTTAATGCTTTTTTCGAGACATTTGATGTCCTGATTACAAACGATGTGTAATTAAGATTTTCACAAATAACTTGCTACACCCGACATCCTATTTCATGAATATTGCTTGCTACTCTGATATTTGGGTATAGAAACCTTGGAAATACGATCACGCTATTATGAACCATGAAGATAAACAGAAGAGCAAGTTATTCTCAACTGAACACTTAAAATGGCTGAATATCCTTTGCATAAGCTACATATTTACCATCATAAATTGTCTTTGGTATTTCTGCCCAAAACATAACGCCTTATTTGAAATATTATCTACAACCCAATCTGAAGTCTGCTTTTTTCAACATTATCTGTTATGAACAGACCTATTTTAATTGTGAACGTGGTTTGTAATGAACGGGTCTGTTATGAACGTGTTCTGCTATGTATTGGTATGTTAGGAACGTGGTCTGTTTTGATCGTAAACCGGATTTATATATGTCAAAATAATCATGAGTTTGAAGGAAAAATTGTTGCAAGTCTGGAGACCTTTTTGTGATGATTTAAAACTTTTTTATTGTGTCTTCTCATCTGTAAATTTGCTTTTCACTTGCATGCCACTATGGCTAAAATCATTGCAACAGAGTTTACTTGCTCCAGCATTAACCAAAATTATCCAAGCTTAGAACAGTGTAATACCTAGGACAGTGGCGTGCAGAGGAGGGGCGAACGGGGCGCCGGCCGGGCATCCAAGCCAGGGAGGCATACAAAGAGTAAAATTACAAAAATTCAAATGCTGTAACAATAATACTTTTTGCAAGTCTATTGATACATGCTGCATGGATTTAATTTTTCAAAACTTGTTTTGTTGTCAGCAGTAATGTCTACGTATTCAAATGCCAGTAATTATCAGCTTCTTCATTACCAGGGACTTTTAGTCTAGGTGTGCGGTGCACACCCAATCAAACTGATAGTGAGTGGCTCGTTCCAGATCGTGCGATCAAGGGAAAATCGTAGAAAAGAATTGAAAGATAATCAAGGTTGAGAAAAACCCGTTTTTTAAACAACCCTCCTGTTTTTTAATACGGGTTTTTAGTTGTTTTTTTAAAAGAAACAAGATTTTGTTTAAAAAACACAAAAAACATTCTGAGTTGTTTTTATTGCATGATGCAATATCATCATTTGCTGAATTACACAATAATAACTTGTTATACCTATTGTGGCATGCAAAGTTGAGGGTAAAGAAATGTACCCCATCTTTGTTTTCGCAAAGTGTTGCTTGTCAATTCACTCCAAAGTGGTAAGGCTTGGCAAGAATTCGCACAGCAAACAGAGAAAAGCCTCTCCCACACAAACTCTGCAGTTTCACGTCAAGTTTATATACATGCCCTGCTAGTTCATCATCTATATAGTATATTTTGGTATGGTGCAACATCAGAAACAGGTTGGGAGCAGAGAAGTCAGAAAAATTTGTTTAATACCGATTTTACAGAGCTGAAGAAGATCACCAGTAGAAGTTACTCAAATTTTTCGAATTATTCTGTTTTTCAAGTCGAACAAATTTCGTTGTTGTTCGTTTTCTTTCATAAAAAACAATTTACTGTTAATTGAACAAGTGTGCTGCTTATTTTACTTTTCACTTCATAGTACATTTTTCAAAGGAAAAGCGAGCAGTGGGATTTTTGGTGGGTATTATTGTTTTTTTAAGTGGGCTTTTAAGAACACCGGATGATTTATTTCGGTTGGGTCCAATTGCATCAACACTGAACATAATTATGGACGTTTATTTCATTTTGTGAGCCAAATTTAAAATCTGTTCAATGTCAACGTGCTTGATTTAGCTGATTTTGTGATGCATCACTAGTTTCCGGTATCCTTTTCTGTGCTAATACAGTCGCACACCTGTGCTTGCAGTATGTGTTTCGTTTCGAGTTTCGTCATTAATTGCCAGTTCAGGCGGATTAATCATAATGGCTCACACAAGCCCGTCTGTTCTTTCTTCTTAGTATTTTCATGTACAACAGCCACATAATAAAAACGAAAATTTTCGTGCTATTTTATGCGCAGTCTCCTTTCTTGTGTAGTTTACAAGTTTCAAACCGTCAACCCTGGGTGTCCGCCATCGCAACCGCATACCTTCTGATCGACTGACTACTATTCGACGAGACATTCGCGCAGCCTTGTATTTTTGCAGTTGCAAAGTGTGCTGATGTAGCACTGAGTGTGTTCTACTACTCCCCTGTTTAAAGGCGTTGCCGGATATTTTTTCAGTTATGAACTGCTCTGTACTGAATTTATGTTCATTGCAGTGAAACATTGTAGCCTACAACGAGTAAAGAGAGTGCGTGCATAATAATATGCACAGGCACGCCGGAAAATGAAGGCATGGCGGGATCATTTCCTTCTCTGTCCTTCAAAAAGGGAGATGGGGGTGGAGGCAGCCTTTCATCATTGGTGTAGGAGCAGGCAAATTTTTGGGAGTGCGAAAGATTTTTTCCTGAATTTCCCCAAACTTGGCCGACGAGTTTTTGTGCAACTTGTGCCTACAACGTTTCTCCCACCAAGATCAACAAGACCTTTTTTGGTGTGATCTTCAAAAATGTTCTTCATGTGTTTTTCTGCAAACCTTGGTCGCCATTTTATGACGTCAAACAGCTTTGGGCGGCATTTTTACCCAGATTTTCAGCAAATCAAAACTTATGGGGATGCGCTTGCACCCACTACACACCCACCTCCTGGCACAACTGTTTTTCATAACAGTATCAAAGGTAAATGTGTAATTTATCAAGATCGATTTGAAAAAGAAATATTGCAGTTATTCGGGCACCCAGAAAATTCAGAAGGATTTTCTATAATTTCTGTCAGTATTTTTGAGGTCAGCATTGTTGATGAACAGAAACAAACATGATTGGTAACGATTTTTTGTTTTTTACAAGTTTCCATTGCCCTGAACTGTTTTACTGCTCGCCCTGCCACTGCTCCGTCGTCGCTAAAAATGCATAATGTGTCAACAAACTTCGTCAAAACGTTGTTTGCAAATGTGAATATGATGTCATATTGTGACGTCACAAACAGCGTATATCCAGTAACAATGACCACCATACGCCACTGCTCAATACTAAAATTTGGTAGGGGGCATCTAATCAAGCAGTCGCCCCGGGCATCACCAGACCTCTGCATGCCACTGCCTACGGGTTACAAGGTGTAAAGAATGTATTGCTTGATTTTTTAGCAGAAAAATGTTTATTATTCACACCAATAGTAGAAGTTTATCAAAGAGTATATCTAAAATTTATCAATTTCTGTCTGATGTAGTACTTACTCCAGAGTCTAGACATTACAGCGCTTAGTGAAACTAAACTTAAGTGTCGCTTGCTTGGTATTTTCCTTTCTCCTTGCTTCGGCCGTTCTTGCTTGCATGTAGAGGTCGCGTTAGCGTGACCGCTGCATGAAGCAACGATGTGCTGTTGGGGTGTTGCGAAAAATCGAACAGTAGGAGAAAAAGTTTTAAGATAGCATTGACTTACCTTGATTTTAAACGGGGCTTTTTATCATCAGCTTTTATGTGTGGATGGTTAATTTTAATCTCCAACTACTGGAAGAGTAATGTTTGCTAGCCCGAACTTCGTCTCTGTCCTTTGTTCAGAGAGGTTTTGACTGGGGTTGGGCAGGAAGGTGCGCAGACAACGGAGACAATTGCCCCTCAAGTAGGCATGCAAAAAACCCTGATTTTAAGACAAACAGCGGGGTAATTTAGCACCCTGGACTTGATACAAACATTTCTGTTATCATTTTATCAATTTACCCACTCCACAACCACTTTTCCAAGTCTCTCAGGTTAGGGATTCTAATCACAAAAACTGCAAAGAGTTGAAACTACTTTTAAGAATAAACTTTTAATCGAAACTTGCCGCTCATGGAAGATACCACCCTGTGACCGAAGCCACTGGGTCTCACAAATGATAATGAAATGCAACAAAATTTTCCAGCTATTACCACAACTTTTTGCGGGAAGACATACAAAACTTGGCTGCAGAAACTGCTGGGCAGAACTCAATTGAACTCTGGTTTAAGGAATGGAGAAAAAAGATTTTTGCGTCAAACGTCGGGTTGGTGTGAAGAAAAACATGCCAGTTAGCCACGGATAGCAAAAATTACGTGGACAAGTCTTTTGATAGAAAAGGACAAGATATGCATGCAGAAAGGACTCGTGTTGCCAATGCCGAAGGCATGGTTGACAACAATGATCTCGTAACTTGTTGACAATTGATTGACCTCAACAAAAATTTTGAACAGTTCAAACGTTGTACGCAAAGTGATATTAATACTCTTAATAGCACCGTTTCTGCGGTGTACAGAGGCAAGTTTCACAACGATCAAATTGCGTTAGAGCACAAAACTGGAAGTCAGACATTGATTCTAAGTATCGAGCCCACAAGCGTTTTTGAGAATTGCATTTTCGTCGCAACCCTATATAACAGGGTACTCAATTATTTTAAGCAAGGGTCCAGTTGCAAAAGTCAAAAATTTTCGATGACCGGTCACTCTCATAAAATCACGCAAATGTGGCATGTCTTGGATTTTTCTAACAAAAACAACATAATATGATAATTTAATACGATTATATATAGATATACAAAATCCGGTAAATGGGTACAGATATTAACAAACGTTGTCAGCGTTATTTATTGTTCTGGTGGTAGGAGCAATGACATTTTGTGCTACTTGGCAGTTACCTCAATTTTTGTTCCAAGGTAGTGACAGCGAGTCGAAGGTAGTGGTGAGGTTTTCATTCGTAATACAGATGCGAATCTTGTTCTTTATGAGTTAGTCTTTAAAAGAGCGGACTGTCAGCAGTCAGTGACGTAACTAGATCTTTCAGCCAGGAGGGAAAGCGTAGCTGCAAAGGGTTCACTGGCCACTGTAAGGGGGTTTCTAGCAACACTCAGAAAAAAAACTGAGGAATAATGGTGAATCCGGATATGAATGGCTATACTAAAACACTAAATCACCGAAAAATGCTCCGAAAAACGCAAAAACTGCTGAAAACCAAAAGAATACTAAAACCGATTTATAAGCTAAGTGGGGGCCCGGGTTTAGCATTTACTGAAGCTTGCAGGATGGGACAACTCGCCTCTTCGGCAGCAGCAGGCAGACCCAGACACAGTAAGAATTTCCACTGACAATTTGCGAGGAGTGAAAAAAATTGGTGATAGGCCTACCTTCCTTTGACAAGAAGTTTTCAGGTGTGCCATCAAAAAATTTCTTTCACTGCTACATTCTGTTGGAATTCAATAATTCCAATTGATTTTTGGCTGCGTCCACACCAGTGGTGTCAAGTTGCCGGAGCTCCGCTCCACCACCTTCATTAGTGAATTCAATATGTTATTCTCCTTGCAGTTTTACATTAAAGTCGTTGAGGTGTTACACCATGTCAGCCAAAATTCTAACAGTTCCTTTCTTTATCATTTCCTAAAAAAGCTGAAAATGCCTCTACTTTTCTTCACATTTTGTTGACTTCCTGCAAAAAAACACAAATTATTTCCTAGAGGACCAAAATCTCTGCAAAACTCTTCCCTTACTCAAGCATCTTTTATAATTGTGCACAAGTAAATTTGTAAAATTGCAGTTTTCGGAAAGAAAAGGTTTCATCTCTATTTGCTAGCCTTGAATCCACTATTTTCACCAGGATAGACATTGTAGTGACGAGCTAGTGATGAACAATTATGAGAAAACAATTACTTTGAACCAGATAAACATAACAAGCCCAACCCAGGTGTGCTCTGCAATAAAGCTGAACAACAGCTTGGTTGACAATCACTTACGCAATTGGCGTGGAGTTTATGCTTCAGTACGGGGGTCGGCAACTACGGCCCGCATGCCGGATCCGGCCGGTCAAGCAAAATCATCCGGCCCGCAGCCCATTTATAAATAGTAGTAAATGTATGGCAGGCCTAGTGATATTATATTTTATGAACCTGCCCTCCTTGTAACTTCTTGTATTGCATACTTATATGAGGGACTCCTTATGAGAAACCGTACTGTGCTATAAATGTACTGTATGTCATATTTCAGGCTTTCGTTATGAACTGTGAAAATCAGAAGTTAATCTGATTAAAGTTTCATGAAATCCTAAGTTTTATCAACATCATAAACAGCAAAGGGAACGGAAGCTGGTGGAAAATTAGTACGGCCCGTCATACCTTGCAGAGTTTGTTTTTGGCCCGCCACTAGGGAGAAGTTGTCGACCCCTGCTTTGGCAGTACGGCCAAAATCGTACTTAGTTTTTTTGGAACAGTAGTGGTTTGTACCTGTTTACAAAGGTGAACGTTGGTGTTTGTCAGTTTATAACTTGGCACGTTTAGTCATCTTGCTGTCCTAAGGTCTCTCATTCTTTAAAAAAGTTTTGGATTTCGATATGCCCAACGAAACAGGGCATATCGCTGGCTTAACCGTGCTTGAATTGGTTTACATAACGTCTTAAAATTCTTAGGCTAAACGGAGGCAAACACCTTTACATACTGTACGATTCCTTCAGGAACAAGTTGCCTAGATCAGTAAAATGAAAAGCAATTGATTCAAGCAACTTCCTTCGTGAAAGCTTCATGTTGCGCTTTCAGTGAATCTGTCTGCCCTGCTTGCGCAAACAACCAAGTGTGCTCGCGAAGCTTCTGCGTTTTATGAAGGTCCCAGACATATATATTCATTGTGCCGCAACGGAACGTTGGTCCGCCCAGTGCCTGATATTTGCTGAGCTATTCAGCTTTCTTAGAAAAATGTCAGCCTTTGTTTCCTTTTTATAGGTTATTTTGCGACACACACAAAACAGTCCTTATAAATTTCCAGTGACGTAAGTACTTTGATTATGACGTCACTATGTCATGGGCTTTTTTTAGTTTTTTTATGTCCTGACTTTGACAGAATACAAAAATTACAGCAGGGAGTAAACAGCAATAAAACTATTGAAGTCTTTTTCTTGAAGGTTTCCCCGAAAGTACTGACCAAATTTTTTATATACTCATAAGCCCACGATGCCACCATATGTTTTTTCCTTTGCTTGTTCAATTTTGGAACAATGGCGGGGAGTGGGGTACTTTTTTTCGGTAGGCTAGGCTGTAAAATCTTCAGCGGGGAGTTGTGTTCATAAGAAGATTGGATCAATTCAGTTGCGGTATGATAGAGGTTAGTTGTACCAGCGTTAGTTAGGCCATGTACTTTTTAGAAACAAACGTCACAATCTATTGTGATATCATACAAGCGGAATGTATGAGTCAGTTTTAAGTAAAGCCTAAGTCAGGGGTGGGCATTAAATTTGTCTCGGGGGCCACTTAAAAATGGCCGTGTTTAGCAGGGGGGCCGTTCTTTTTTATGGAAGTAGACGCAAGTCTCGGTTAAACTAACATCAGCACTAATATTTACTGTGATAAGTCAGGCCCGTAACCAGGTTTTAAGATTTGGGGGGACACAATGTACATTTTTAGGTAGGCAATATTTTTGTTTTATTGTATGTTTAAAGCAATTTATTTTGTTAATTCTCAGTGATTAACTGGGCAACATATTGCCAGTTGTCTGTTTTCAGTCTGATCACATAAGATTTGTGATTGTACCGGTATGCTATATGTCGTTGGTAGCGAAGCAGGGGAGGTAGACCAGGGAATTTCTCAAATTTTCAAAAACGCTGACTTTTTCCGGAAAAAAGTATCCACATAAAACTAAGAACATTTGTTTAGTTTTGCGATTTCCTCCGGTAACAAGAAAGAAAACCAACATGAAAAAAATTCGCCTATGCTTCAAAATATTTTTGTGACTACGCGCCAGTGCTTGATGCCTGTTGATCGCCTTTGATTCAGTAAAAACGTTGTTTGATGTTTGCCAAGAGCACTGTTAACTTATTTGAAAAACACAACAATATTTTGTCATAAACAACAAAACTGAACCAATTTTATTCGTATCAGCATTTAAAGTGAAGACACTGGTACGAAAGAAACTCCGTCTAATTCCTCAAAAAGGTCACAACAATGCACGAGATTATATACAGCACAATAAATGCATACATTCCAGTGGTCGCTGAAACAATCAATCAATCGTTCCCATCAACAGCTGGAAGTCGAACCATCTCAGCGGTGTAGTGCTATCAAAAAGGTGTGGTAAACGCATCCAAAAATAGCCATTTTGAAACAGCTTCCAACTCATTTGAAAACAAAACGTGAAAATGGTGTGGCAACGACGTTCCCACATGTTCCCGCCCACTACACCCCTGAACCATGTACTCTAGCATGTAGACGTTCTATCCAGGGCCGGATTAACTATTGGGCAAACCGGGCAAATGCCCGGGGCCTCGCGCGTTTGGGGGCCTCGCGTTTGAATACCAATACACGTCTTTACTGGTTTTTCATGTTTTTAGGCTTTTCACCATGCCAAAAAATTGTAGAGCTTTTTGATTACTGTGGTTGGTATGGTTACTGTGGTTGGTATGGTTACTGTGGTTGGTATGGTTACTGTGGTTGGTATGGTTACTGTGGTTGGTATGGTTACTGTGGTTGGTATGATTACTGTGGTTGGTATGGTTACTGTGGTTGGTATGGTTACTGTGGTTGGTATGATTACTGTGGTTGGTATGGTTACTGTGGTTGGTATGGTTACTGTGTCTCGCAGAAATTTTTCCAGAGGGGCAATGTCGAAATTTTGCTTATCCTTTACAGATTGCTGACGATGCAGTGCAAATGGACGTTCACGAAACGCTTTACACTTTCTACCGCATTAGTCTGTGCTGGTTGAACCTCAAGTCTCAATATTTTGTCTGAAATATTTTCTACATATCGGCTATCAGAAAAGCTTTTTCTTTTCAAAAACTGCCTCATATTCATTTTTTCGATCACGTTCTACAAATAAGCCATATTCTAAGAATAATCAACGGCCAGAACAACGTGAGCGGCGGAAAAACAAGAAAGTTGGACACTCTCGCAAAACTGTTTCAAGCAATGAGAAGTAGAACATTATGTTGACAATGGACAAATAACTAAAGTTAGAACACCACGCAGATTTAAAAAACTGAGCAGATGAATTACGAAAACTCGCCACAGTTAATATAGCTTTGCACTTCGTGCTCACTAAGAAATCAAAAACCTTAACAATAAAGATGTATTCTAACAAGCTACGTAATTTCATACTGTGTGAAAAGAAGCCAGCATAAGAGTCGTTTGATTAAGCTATTCACTCGGCCACGTTGATCACTGTCTCACACTAACAATGGATTTTTCAAACCTGTGGAAGCACTGCTACAGATTTACTCATGCTTCTTTTCACACAGTGCAAAACTATATGTGGCTTACAGCCATGTGCGTCCGCAGGGGGGAAAACGGGCATTTACCCCCTGGAAATTGGGACTAAGAACCAAAAATTAAAAAAAAAACGAAAGTCAGCAGTTAAATTCCGATTAATTGATGTGATTATTTTAATGACAGTTTATTTGCCGGTAGACACCTCACGAGCGCCAAGTTCACTTTTCTGTTGTCATGCAATGATGAGCTTGCAGTTCACTCATGTTCGCTTCTTTTCCTGCAGGGATAGGTTGCGAAAGTTGGGAGCGGATTGTTCTACTGTTGGTCTTATTGCGTAACAAAACATGGCAAACATTTCTGAAGGTTCTCTTCAAGTTACGGTAGTAGGCGTTTTGCCGCATGTGACTGCTCAACGCAGACATATTGTGGCAAGTAATGCATCGAGACAGTGATTGCTGATGGCGATTAGCGGTAACCACGTAGCTTTAGACTGTGTGAAAACAAGCATGAGTGAACCTGTAGCAAGGTTTCCACAAGTTTGTAAAATCCGTTGTTAGTGTGAGACTGAACCCTTGACCGGTATACGTATGATGAGTGGGGCAACCAATTTTTGACCTACAAACTTAAAATTTTGACTTTATTATTTACAAATTTTGACTTTATTTTTACCTATAAACTTCCGGCGTTTGCAACTGCAAAATAGATTAGCCTTAGACAAGGAAGGTTTTATTGAAATGACAAGGAAGGTTTTATTGAAAGGATGATTGATCCCTGGGGTGGATATTAGAATTTTGAGGCACGAAGTGAACTCTCAGACGTGGACCCAAAACATCGCAAAATGTGTTATTTCTTGTGTGCAATATATGGCCTAAAGGGGCGCAAAGCTCCTATATTTGTTGAAGTTATAAAAAAGAAGCCAAGGAGCCCCATATATTTTACACTTGCTATACAGAGAAAGTTTATTCGCTGAAAGCAAGTTAAATTTTTCATTTTGTCTGGAAATTGTCTTCTGCGTGAAAGTCCATTTCACATTGTAAATTGTTTGAAGTCATTTGGGGGCTCTTTGGCACATCTGCACATAACTTCAGCTTTATCTTGAAAAACGTATGACTTGCTTCAGAGCTTTTGAAATGTGTCTCGTTCATAAGCTTTTTTAACAACACAATGTAGAACCTAAGTGCGAAACTCTCGAAGGGAAACCCCGCGGCATCTCTGATAAAAGGAGCCAGAGGCGACCGACTCATTCTCTCCCCTAACATCTAGCCCTGATTGATCAGTTTGGACGAGATTCCAGACGTTTGCAGCTCTTGTTTCTAAGTGACTTTTTTCTAACGGATTTGCGTGCTAAAGCTAGTTCGACCGTGCTTGCTGTTGAGTACCAGTGATCTCGTAACTTCTTGTGACGACGGGAGAGGCAGGCGCAGTCGAACTGCGACCTTTGTTTCGTCATAGGAGGTGACTTATGGTGGAAACGCACTTTTCTTCCGATGGTTACTATCTTTGTGCTACATCGTAAACATATGAAGCTGTTCAAGCCACTTTACACCACATGTTATTGTGTGGTCCATCGGAAAAGGTTTTAATCATTCGATTCGTAGAAAGAAAGAGCAGAAAAAGAGATTTCAGTGTTTAGTTAGCACGATGACGAAATATGTAATGCCATCAGGAGCTAAGAATGGCAAATTTTCTAAGGAGAAAAAGCGCTAGAATCTGCGAATGTTAGCTAAAACGCCACGACCAAAACGTTTTTTTTCCGGCAAAACGTTTACGCAGCAACCTTAAAATACTGATGTTAGCCAGAACACCTGAAAATGTAGGCGAAAATCACGATATCAGTTTCGAAGCACCTTTCACACTCAGCCTGGCTGGCCATATTGACATGGTATTTTTCCGGTGTTTTTGTTTGCAATCTCTGGTTTCTGCTTATTGTTCGGGTGAATGTTTTTTCTTGCCGAGTCACTCTCTAGCCTGTGGGAATATTTTGTCTTAGTAAGAATACACTCCAGTGTTTATATCGCATACTCTCTCCTCGCAGCTAACTGTATGTGCAGTTGAGTACCGTATTTACTAGATTGTCAGCCGGGGCTTATAAAGCTTTTTGTTCATCATTTCATGCGGCTTCCAATCAGGGGTGGCTTACATGTTTTATTTCTGAGCATAGTCCTTTTCAGCTCTCTCGCATCAAAACAGGTTGACACAGGGTCACTCTGTGGGAGTTGGCCACTCTTACGGCGGGACTCTGTCGTCACCAACGAATGCCTTTAAAAGCAATTGGCGAGAAAAAAGATTACAAACAGAAAAAACATTTATTAAGTGGTGTGACACGCCTAAGCGTCATTCTGACAACGTATTCGGTATATCTGAGATTCAATCTGGAACTCTGTCAAAACTCTACTCAATTCTTGCAAAAAGCTGAAACACCACCCTTTGGTCGTTTGCGAAGTTTTTGGTAGAACTTCATGTTTTGAGTTGCGCGCGGGCCAAAGATCTAACTTTTCAGCAAGTTTTACCCTAACTAGGAACCTAACCAAATTTACCAAAACTTAATTAAAGGGAAAACACCTTTAAGACACGTTTGTGATTGATTGTTTTGACTGCGTTTGACTGTGTTTGTTTGTGACTGTCGTGGTTTGTGCAGTTGTGAACTTGTGGTGTGTTTGTCGTTGCTCAAGAGAATAGCGTTATCGCCGTTTGTGCATTAAACTGTTTTTTTTCTTGGGCATTGTTGTAGCCAGAAACGTTTAGTTTTCCGTGTTTCGCAGTAATATTTTTGTATTGTGGTTTTATTGACGCGAGTGCATAATAATATCGCAGATATCGAGTACTAAGAAGCGTTATATTCCAGAATACAAGTTGGTGTAAATTAAACATTTTATAGTAACATATTCAGACCTTTTTCAATCCTGTCAGTCCGTGGTGAACGTATAAGAAGTAAAATCAGCGGGTCGATTGTTTCAGCACGTGCAGTATACATTGCAGGAGCATAACAGATAGGAAGTTTATTGACACAACACGACCTAAAACGTTTTCCTCAATGCGTTCATAAGAAAAGACTGCAAACGTTTCTCTCGTCACGATGTTTCCGAAATGCAGCAGCAGTTTCTAAAGCATGTTAGGATTATTAAGACGATTCTATTGTTGCGATCGGAAAGCCCGAGCGGCAAGTGCGCAAAGCTTCACATTGTTGAAGCAAGCAACAATAGATATCACCAGACGCGATCACTCTATTGTTGCTTGTTCGCGTCACATTTATATCGGTGTTCGTCTTCGCGAACATCCCGTTCGTGGTGAAGCGCGCATTCCAGCGCTACGACAGCGGAGAAGTTGTAACACTGACAGATAAATTCATACATAAACGAGTGAATAGAGTAAAAACAATTACAAAGCTTTTTTTGTATCTCCACATAGTGAAGCAGCACTCTTTTAATCATCACTTTATAAGCGTTAATATTCCTGATACAACCTCATTCAAATGATGCCAAGTCATGTTGTTTCAGTCCAGTCTATCTTCGTTGTGAGACATCATTTCGTTCTCCAAATTTGAGTGAAACAGAAAAACGGGCCAGAGCTGAATTATAGGTTTCAACAAAAGTTCGAAAGTCTCAAACTCAACGATATTACCTATTTGCTGGCTCATCGGTACGATTTCGTTGCCATGAACTGAACTATCGAAAGAACCTAGGTTTTTGTATAACTCTGCAGCTGCATTTACACAATGTGCAATTCTCTGTATTCGTTCAGATTGGTTTTCTTCAAGAATCAAACGAATTTGTTCTCCTTTTTCAATCATTGTGCTAAGATTGTCTTCGTCAAAGCCATCTCTAGAATAAAATTCACGAACACACGCATAAACTGTTGTAAGTACATGATATGCTTGTTCTGTGACCTGTGCTTCGACTGCGTTTAGCAATTCCTTTTCCTTCGATAATT
>Ga0210059_1008774_pt1 | contig 15885 bp, 8 predicted proteins | sample Ectturendosymbi2_FD_188042 | JGI IMG/M metagenome (GOLD analysis project Ga0210059, IMG submission 188042) | Ecteinascidia turbinata endosymbiont from Florida, USA - Sample 2 (SPAdes) (version 2) | ecosystem: Host-associated > Tunicates > Ascidians > Unclassified | place: Key West, Florida... | reverse complement strand
AAGTGCTTTTCTTGACTATTCTAATCACAAGCAATTTTTCCTTTACAAGGCTTTTGCTTCCATAACTTCAGCCCCCCCCCTTAGAAAAATCCTGGCTGCGCCCCTGGTTGGCATTGACAGGGTGGTCACCGACCACGGGATTGTGAGAGCCGCTGGTTTTATCAATCGGATAACAATGCGTTGCAACGCAGATTATGTCCAGGCTTCAAAAACGAGTAAGGGATTCCGAAATAGGTCTGAAGTAGAGATAGATTTGCTTTCAAAATCAACTTCTTTACGTTTCTAATTTTTATTTATCGAGGCCACTTCTTTGAAAAAAATTTGGTTGCAAATGAAGTACGTTAGCTTAAACAGTGGTGTACTGTTGTGGTTACTTTCATGAAAACCTCACACTTGCATAACAATTAAATTTAACGTCTTGGTTGTATCAATTTCTGTTGTTTCAGTTAACAAGTACTTGCGTAGTACTGGTCGCAAGCACAAACGGCGTATTGTTTCTGAATTACGCAGTAACCTCTTCCAGCAGCAATTTTATGCCCTCTGGACGGTCGGTAAGCGCTGCATTCGTACGGTTTATTTGACATTTATCGTTATACCGGCTTTTTACGTGAAAGCGAAATGAAAAACATTAATTTCAACGAAATTAAAGAGTTCAAGAAAGGGTACTTCTTTTCAGTAGTGAGTCTCCACTAAGGTAAAATGTGGACATGCGCAGCGCACCTTTGTGGAGACGTATTGCCAAAATGTGGATATCTGCCAGTTCAAATCATCGCAAAGTTACGAAAGCAGCCGGAAAATTCCTCAAAAGCTCACTGTAAACCTAGAGTTTTCAACTGTCGGATTTCTATTTAGTAGTGTTTGATCACTCCTTTATTCTCGAGTGCATATCAAAATCAAGAAAATTAAACTGAAACACTTCTAATGTATGTTTCTTAAATCAAAAAGACAGCGATTCCTTAACGTAATTCTGCGCAAATTTCAGGGCATCATTAGTATATTTTTGGCGTGAATTAATTTTGAAATTGCTTGTTCGCAGTGCAACTTCACTATGCAATACTCTTTGGCATCTTTACAAACCCAGGCTAGTTTATCTGAGCTGTTCGTAAACGCTTCGCTTTATTCAAGGTAAGCTACGTAAAACTAACCTATTAAATCCACTGTTGAGTGAAGTTTATGCAGGCCTAAATTAAACTTTTCAAGGATTGTTCATTTATGAAATAGAACTTGCTAGAAAGCCACGTTTTACAGAACATATGCGTGGAAGATGTGAAACTTGTCAAATTTTAAAAATTATTCCAGATTTGCGAGTTTGGTACTAATTTTACCTCAAGTAGAACTTAGCAGGATACCGCAAGAAAGCGTTGCTCGGGGATGAATATTTCTTCTATCAATTAATTTCTGTACAGTTATTATGCAGTTTTTACATTAATGCAAGCCAGGATTTTTACCCTTTTCGATGGCAATCGTCATTATTGGTACTTTGGTGAGTGAAAGTGTGAAACAAATATTGTGAAATACAATATACTGATCTAATTAACTTTTTAATTTCGTAGATGTAGTTGGAAAAAAATTGTGGTAGGAGGGCAGTCAAAAAGCTTTTTCTTCTTAAAATACAATAACTTTTTGGTTCTGCAATTCTCCTATGTAAACTGTTTGGTTCTGTAATCTATAAATCCAGTAATTGAAAAACGCAACTGTATAAAAACATCAGTTTAGAAGCAATCCAAACAACTACATTTTTTTGCTAAAGAGTTGCAGAGTCTTAACCGCGACTTATGTACAGTTTAAGCGTCGGAAAGGATCCAACTCCATCTGACAATTCATTTCTCTTTCAAAGACGAATTGAGTTTTCTACTGATGTTTCAATGGTTGGGTAAGTTTTTGACATTTTTGAAACCAGCACAAACCTATTTTTACTCTGAACCCTTCAAAGAGCAGAAAAATGACAAAGGCGTTTAGATTTCTGTGAGCGTTTTTGGTTGGAAATGGCTTTCTTTTTTTGCCGAAGTCATTTAGGTTAAATTATTGATTTTTGAAGAAACACCTGTTTCTATGCAGTAAAGGAACCATCGGAATTTTTTTTAATATAAAGTGATTTTCATTGTTTTCAATTCAATTGCCGTTGCTCTTTTTGACATACTTTTGGGTTGATAGATCTTCATTTATTTTGTGGTGTATGCGGTAAGTTTCGGTTTATAACTGAAAGGTCGAAGATCTGTTTTATGGTTCAAGCATGCATTCGCATTCCCTTCTTTTTCAAAACTTAATAATATTTTTGTCTTAAAATCTCACCGTAGTGAGACTTAACGGTATAATATTGTCCTCGAACTGTGCCACTTACAGTACCCGCAGTTGAAGTTTTGTTCGTAATGTTTAAGAATTTTAGTCTCCTGCATAACGTCTTCTAAAGATTTCGTTTGTGTAAAATATACTGAGAACTATTTCCATGCAGCTGTTGTTAAGGTACTGTAGGTTGTAAAATATTCAGGTTATGTTTGCCCAAAAAACTTTAGGAAATTAAAAACGTTTTTGGAGAACTTATACTGTAGTGCATCAACCTGTGAACTTAATCGTTTGTTTTCAAATGTGGCACTGAATAAGCTCAAAGCACGTATCTCTTTCAAGACTAAGACCTTTTTGGCAAGCAAGTTACGTCCGCGCTGAGAAAAATAGTTTCAATAGTTTGTGTTGGCCTCAATTTTACTATTTTCTATCAAACATTCAAAAGGAATTTCTAATGATATTCCAGGTTTTTGAAACTGAAATTTTGTATACCAAACGGATAATTTTTACCATACTTGTTTATTTTAGACGATTAACCAATACATTAAGCTGTTTTTACCTCTAACTGAAGGACATTTCAAGACACAACATCTTTCAAAGTGGGGCCATGACATCACCTTGCTTTTTGCAGCAACTCATATCCAGACACAGTTTTTTTTGAGCGCCATAACTTGTCAGCCGTTTCGGTGAAGAGCTTGCTCGATACAGCTTTGGGAGGAAATACAACTAACACCGAGCACACTCACAAGGTATTCGAAACTGCCATTATTTTTAAGTTAATTAAATTAAGCAATCATTTGAGCAGCCGCCATTTTCAAGCAGGATGATAGCTTATTTATGCGAAGTGCTACTTTGTATTTCAAGTATAACATTCGTTTGTTTGCCTGCGAAATATATTCAGGTATATTTCTCCTGAAAAATATTAGGCTTATATATGAAATCCTTTTCGGTTTGTGAAATCGCATTTGACATTTGTATTCTAGCGTTTACTTTATAAAGTCTAACATGGCCAAGTAAATCATTTTTTGTTTTATTTCAGATACTCAACATGGGGCCGAATGTTGTTCATTCCTCCACTATCATATTCAGATGGCCAGAAAAAAGCAAAAAGCTCCTTCCACTTTTGTATTTGTACCGTTTTTCATGCTTGGTGAATCCCCTTTCCTGACAGCTTTTGTAGTCTTTATGTGACTATCTACCACACGTGCTATTTGATGAACGAAATATTGTGATAAATTGCGTGATCAGTCTGACCGATTTCATTCAGGTATATGCTGTACATTCAAAAAATGTAAAAAATTAATTCTGTGCTTAGCTACGAAGAGATCTAAGAAACAAGTCTTCCCGCCATACACGGGTTAAAATTGCTACCCATGTGCCTATAAGTTTTAGATAATTAAAGAACTTGTATAGCAAAATCACTTTTCCGGACTTTGTCTGTGTGCGCGTTAATTGAAAACCGATGAGAACGCTTGATTAAAACTACGCAGACAACAACGTCAAATGGGTTAATCTAAAATCAAAATTTGTGATTGGCTATACACTTTGAAGCATTTGCTTGCAAAGTAAATACAATGAGTGAGCGTTGGATTTATCTGCTCTTGTTACACGCAAGAGTTGACGATCTAATTCTACACTTTCAACCAAAGTTATCTGTATCAAGGCTGTTCTTGTGAAAAAATTACGGGAGTTCCTATTGTGAAATTATTCGCACGCACACGCAGTCCTTTTTTCAGCCAACAGCTGTCTGCAAATGTGATCTGAAGTCGAAAGTTGACAGATTCGATTTTCTTCTTCCGGGCACGAAGATGGTTGTTTTAAATCTAACGGAAACACCACTTCCCGCAAAGCCGGTAGGAACTTAAACTGGCTTGTTTTTATTATCTGCAGGTAATAAGAAGTTTACACAGCAATTTGTGATTATTTTAGACGTGCAAGGATACAATATGCAACGAAATCAAATGCACTCTTTCTGGTTTACAACCTTTTTCTTCGGTGGATGTGACAGCTTCACTTAAGATATGGATACCGAGTCTTTCACAGGTAGGCTGAGAAAATAGCTAAAATTCATGCGGTAAATGTTTTATTGCCTACAGAGATAGCAATCTTGAAAATTGTTCGCTTTATATCACATTTGACATTGTACCATTGGCAAACCTTCAGATTTTGCCTTATAAAGGTTCTGAAAGTAGAAATAATGCGCATGGGTTTAACAAATTTATGGAATGAGATCCTTTCTCAGCAAAGAATCAGACACTAAGATCTTGCAGAGTATATATTTCGCCTACGATGTAAGCATCATCAGCTCCTATTCAAATAGAATCTATAGGATTTAACAAGTTACAAAAGCAAAGCGGCGAATAACATCAAAAAAATATATAGGAGGTTTGTTTGTGGTATTGTTCATGATCTTGAAATGCCATTTCAAATGAACTATATTCCTCACTTTTTCGTGCCACTCATTTCACAATCATCTACCGCAAGCCGCAATCTATAGGATTAAAAAAATAGGGTTTAACAAGTTTACGCACCAATTTTCCTGTAAAAAGCATTTTGAAGTTTTAGGTTGGCTTGAGAAACAAATGCAACGTTGTTACTGAAGCCATTCAAAACTTGTTTCGCTGTGAGATAAGCAGTGTGATCTGGACGAAACAAGAGTTTCTTCTACCTCTTTTCAGTGCAGCAACATCCCTGGTACATATTCACTGCAAAATATATTGCGGTTTGAGCTCTTGTTTTCTTCTACCTGGTTCTTATGCTTTTCCAACCTATTTTCGTCAACTATTTAGGCAAACTTCACCACTTCTTTATCGAGTACCATTCAGTTTGACGGCAGCATTTCACCACTTCACTTGTTGAAAACGGTTGTTAACTCATCGGTAAGAAAAATGACATTTGTACATTGTAAGCTTTGAAATAGATTTGATAACACCAATATTTCAGGCCAGCACCACTGTGACCGATCAACCGCCAGCAAAGAAGATAACACCCACTTTGAACATTGGCGCAATTATTGGTGGCATCTTGGGTGGAATAGCACTGTTGATTATCATCGTCGTTATAATGTGGAAGGTAACATATACGTTTTACTGCAGCCGAAAACGAAGTTTGACATGAATTTGATGGCGACCGTTTACATTTGCAATGTTGAATTTCGGGAACTTCCACATGTTTTACAATTTGCTACAGCAGGTAAATTTGGTCCTGGTTGTAGCAAACACCCGTGGTTATTTTCAGCTTAATGTCTTCGAATTGATTAAATTCATATCAGTTTTATTTATTGAATTAAGTTTTCGATTACGCATTACCGGTCATGAACTAGCATTCAAAATTCCTCGAATTAACGAAGGTCGTACTCACAAAATGCAAGATTTAAGAGGGTTATTTGTGCTTTACTCTTATAATTATTTGACACAGCTGTTCGTTTGCTCCTTGCTTGTGATTGTGAAGCAAGTGCTGCTATATATGGATCAAAAGCAAGAAATAATTTTCAGAATAACACAGTTGCTGTTGAAAACGCTTGTCTGCTCAACGTCAAAGACACCAAATAAAAAATAAAGCCGCCAGTCCAAGCAAAGGGGATATATTTTTGCCACTATTTTTTATTATAAAAAGAGCTTATATATATTGAACGTTGCCTGAAGTTTTTGAAGATTAGAGAAAGTTTGGAAACGTATGATCAGATGTTACGCACATTGTCAGTATTTCAATCCACTAAAGATATGCCTGTCTTTTTTCAAAAGAGTATCGAATTACTATAGAAATTTTTGGTATTGTGTGTTACCAATAGGCGGTAAAAACAAGCCTCAAGCTTGAAGCCACGGAAAAGAGCTAGGCAGTTGCGTAAAAATTACTGAGGAAAGTTTTTAAATTGTGGTCTAGGTATTTATTAGATTGTGTGTACAGCAAACTAAATATACCCGAATTGTATGGACACAAAAGATTGACGTAATCTTGTTTTTATTCTACATCTGCTCCACCTCGACAAAACAAATTGAAGTGCAGCTCCTCCTAGACTCCACAAAGTTTCGAATTCTACAGTGACGTATACGCATGTTGCTTGACAGGTTTTCTTCGTGTATTTCCAACCTACATAACTCTAACTCTTTGCGTGTTTGAAATAGCCAACTTCACGTAGACCATAATAAAATAAAACTGATCGTTCATCGTCGATGTAACTACAATTCAATCACTGATAGCTGGGGAACGTAATGCTATTAGTAGTGTAATGCTGAGAAATCAATCTGAGATAGTACACTCGTAGTTTAAAATATAAATGGCAATGCTCCTCTGCCTAACCACCACTCAGCTCATACTTCAACACTGAATGAACATTTCATAATTCTTCCTGTGTGTGCAATGAGTGTGTTTTAAGTAACTCCATAAACGTTTCCAAAAATATAGAATTTATGCAATAGCGACTTGAACTTCGAAAACAAACTGACAAAAAATCAATCTCTGCCTCTGTCCCCAAAAAATTTGCCAAAACTCCAACTAACTCCATTCAAACCACGCGGAGCGCGCTCCGCAACTCTTCTATTTGTGCACCTCTTATAGGCACTAACCATAGGCTGCGGTAAGTTTGAACTACCAAGTGAAACCAGTGAAAACTGAAACTCTTGAGTGTCTAATTCATTTTCCTGGTCATAAATCATTTTTTGAAACTTATGAAGTGCAGAAAAACGATGCCAAATGCACGACGCAAATTACATTTGAACAAAAGCACTTCCAACTTGGTAGCTTAGCTAGAACTTTATTAATTTAAATTGTTTTGAGTTTTTTGTGCAGGCTGGATTTTTCAAAAGCAAATATGGCGAAATGCTTAAAGAAGCAGGTGAAGGAGAAGCTGCGAATGAAGCACCAGATTCTAATACGACTGCAAGTAACACAAACCTGGTCGAAGAATAATTTCGCACTCTTTCACCTCAGAAATTCGTGTTTGCCGGTGGTATTCACAATTTCTTAAAGAATCCGATGAAAGAAAGAGCTGAGTTGCAATAAATCAATTTTCAACTAGCAGAGACAACCACGAGAAGACTCGTACATGCGGAAAACACCAATGTCTTACAGTTGGAGAAGGCAAATTATTGCGACTTTGCGAAGCAGTTGCATTAGCCTTGGCCTTTCAAGATACAGCAGCTGTTAATATGTTTCTGTAAATTTTGCCATGAAGCAATCATACAAGGCAGCAAAAGATATCAAGGGCAAAGCAACATCGTTACATTTTCAACTTATAAGCAATGAATTAGTCATTTTCATGAGTTTATAAGTTCGTGATTGCCGGCTTTTGTTTACCCAAGCTTGTGTTTTTCTTTTTTTCAATACACCATTCGCATGCGCAGTTTATAAGATCGAATGAACAGAGAAATTGTTACTTTCAATTGCTTTATATTTTTTTCAGTTTTCAGTATGACGCTACAATTAGTCCTTTGCAAGTGAAAAGTCATTAGCTAATTGTACCTAACCACCAATGCTTTCAAACTGAATTATCAAGTAACTTTATTCCATGTATACCTTAAATGCTCAGTGACAAACGGCCAAACTTAAATTATAAGGAGTTTAACCGGGCATTTTCAATTCGGGTTTTTGTGGACGCTTCGCTGATGATCGAGTAACGACACGAAGAGATCAGAAGTTATCTTGTTTGAAGAAACTATGCGTGTTAAAGAGTTTGTCCGAATTCAGTGGTGATCATTGTCTTGGATGCATTGCAATCTTTTGGTACGATGCGAATTTTGCTTTGGACGCAAACAGTGGCGTCGCGAGGCTAAGTGCCGCCCTTTCCACCCATCAAATTTGCTTACAAAAATTTAAAATGAAAGAAAATCATGTTTCGTGCTTATTTAAAGATATAAGGATTAATAAAGCATCTTGAACATCACAATCAAACACTCACAAACTGATATGTGTCTTGTTTTTCATTGTCGATTATAAGTCTTGCTTTTTCTGCTTGTCGCTACCTTTTTTTGCTTTCTTTGCATATGCATATACGAACCCGACATATTTCATCAAATTTTCTTCCCTGTTGGTTTTTATCTCCGTTATGCCCACTGCATGGCTCTTTAATGGTTCACTCATTCCAGGGGATCAAACGACAAAATTAATGGATGTGGTGGGGGGTAACTACTTTCCAGATGTAAACATTTACAGTATGTAGGCTATGCCTGCTCAGGTAACCAGGGTCGGCCCCGACCCCCACCCTTTCTTTTTTTGTAAATTGTATATACTTAAACAAATGTTAGAAACCTGTGCTTCCATGACTTTTCCTGATTTTCAGAGACTAATGGAATGGTGCCAGATTTTTTTTGCAAAAATGCGCCTGAAGGCCTATATAGGGGGTAGAGGGGTACCATACCACCCATTGTTACCTGATATGTATCAAATTTCGGACATCTCACTAAGTTAACATTTCAGTGCAATTGTAAGTGCAAAACCTGCTTGGCCATATATGACCACCGATACCTTATAAGTAAAAAAACTTCCTACACCATGACTTCTCATGAAAAAAAATCGGGTTTAATACGTGCATGAGGTTTTCTACGCACAAACAAAAAATCCCCTCTAAAAAGTACCTTTTTTGGTGGTATCCTGCCTAAAATTTGCATGATATGTACGTTTCGTTGCGCAGATAAAGTTTTGTTGCGAAACTGATTAACAATCGAAATATGGAAGTAAAGAAGTATTTTGGTATGGAAATAACGGATGTCACGTGTCCCAGAAGACCTATGCAAATTAGGGGTTGCGTTAGACCTTTGGTATCCTGGATCGAGTAGCATTTCCATGGTTACCTGAGCAGGGTTAAAATTTCGTGTTGTTTTCCCGGCTTTAACTAAAAAATGTATACATACTGCATATAGCAGGCTATAATAATAAATCTGATAATATGACCTCAGTGATGTAAAGAACGTTTCATTGTTCACTTCATGTTTCAGTAGTGGTTTAATTCTCTTAGAATATAAAAGGTTTCAACCGCTAATTCGGTCGGCACTTGCGCGGGGCGCTCTATGGGTGCGGGGACCTATTTTGAAAAAATATCTTAAACAGGTATAAAACCGACTATGTTTGAGAAGCGCTGGCTTGCAGTCTTCATCGTTACCTAGGCTCTTGGTCTAGCTGTTGGTTTGGACCTCTTCCCATTACACGTGCATGGTGTTATTGCTTGCCTTTGTTCGTTACCAATTTTACCAGAAGGTCTTCGATTGGGAGACTTTACTCTTGTCCAGGCCAGGGGAGGATTGACATTCTAAAATTTGACAAGAATCCACTGATTTATAGTGTTTCACATTGCGGGAGCTTCGTTTAGGAGGGGATAAGTCCACCAAAGCCCCCCGTGGCGACGGGACTGGTTACCAACAGACGTCTATTTCGAAAACTGTATAACCAAACCATGCCAGGTGGGACATAGGCCTTTTTAATGCTCAGCAGTGATTACAACATCTTACGTTCGACAGTAAATGCGTTGAACAACTTTATTCAGTACAGCTATTGCTAAGTTGCACAACCGTTTCGATTAAGGACCCTTTTACTAAAAACCTTCACCGCAAGAATATCTAAACATATCGTTTTCCCTTGCATTAGGTTTTTAGACTGAGGTTCATGGGCGTAGGCACGGGGACCAGGGGCCATGGTTCCCCCCAAGTTTTTAGCATATCTAGCTAGTCATTCTATGCTTTGAGAGGCGGTATCCCAAACAAAATACTGTTGTTCTCCTAAAATAAAAAATTGTGGCCTCCCCCAGGATTTTGGGTTGGCTGCGCCACTGCTAAGGTTCTTGCCTCAAATTCATCAAAATGAGAGCAACACCTTTTCTAAGCTTTTCCTGTTGAAATGAATATTTCTATGACTGCAAATGTTAAGCAAAGCATTGAGCAAAGGAGACTTTCACGAAACTCACACTGCCTATCGGCTGGCTCTAATTCACTGTATTTGCAGTTCAAACCGACAATCTGAGCTCAAAGTTACCCACGCAAACACACCTACTGCACTACCCAGCTTCAAGAACATCATTTTCCGACACAATTTCGTCATACAGAAAAACAGCCATTGTATTGAAACTGAGCAACGTTACCTTTGCAGAGTTCTTCACTTCAACCGCCAAAATTAAATGTTCATTATCCCACCTAATGACTAGGCTGCACCTTATGGCACTAATTGAAAAGATCCCACTGAACATTAAAAAATAGCATGAGATGTGCCAAGAAATGTTTTTTTTTAATAATTTCGGCGACGGCAATTACAGGCATGCCAACGCCTGATTTATGCTTCTTACCGGGGAAGTTTAGGCGAACGCTCTTGCCCAAGGAGTGCTACGGCGTTTCACTCAGTGGCCGTGGATAGAACACACAACCTTTCAATCGAGAGTCGGACACTCTTCCGCTTAAATATCGGCGCCTCAGCGAAATCTTCGTCGCCAGTGCATAGGTGTCAGGTGATGTTACGATGTGCTGTTGGGGCGTTACTGAGGAATCAGTGGTAAGAGAAATAGGATTAAGCTAGCCTTGACTATTTACCGTGATTTCATGCAAAGCCATTTTTATTTAATTTTGAAAAAAAAAGGGCAATATAAACCGCGAATAACCGGAGCCGTAATGTTTGCTAGTCTGTGGTCGAATGTTACCTGTTTCCTTTGTTCAAAAGACTTTTGACTGGGCCTACCAGTCTAATATTTCTAAACAAAATATTTGAAGAGTTAGAACTTTTAAAAATATATTTTCAAAATTAACAATAAGCAGAACTTTCAAATTCCTTTCAAAAATTAATTTTTAATCAGCCAAGTACCGCCCCCAAAAGATACCGCCCGGAGCCCGGGGCCCCCAGCCCCCCTCCTGGTATGCCACTGGACACAATTATGACAAGGTTTAAATAGGTCTTCAATGGCATTTTACGTTCTTACGGATTACTGGAAGGCTTCGACAGTAAAATCACATTTGATGATTTATAATAACAAAACGTTTAGAGACCTTACGTTTGAACAGAGTTAATTGGCTTCTGAACGCTGTCAGCATCAGTTAGTCTTCGATGTAGTATGATGCAATAGAACCCACAAATACTTGTAAAGTGCCGTGACTAAATTCCAGAACACGGTTTACCAAAATCTGTGTTTAAATTCGGAACTATTTCTGCCTAAACACGGTGGTTAAAATAAAAAAGAGTAACTGAATAAACAGATTATATAACCTGTATGGTCTTACTTTCGTTTGTCGTGTAATAACTAAGGAGTTCTTTGGCTTACTCCTGTGAGTCAGATGGGCTGGTGTACTGGAAAGCCACCGAAAGATTGGCAAACTGGAATGATCATCCTCATACGCCAAACGGGAGACAGGAGTGAATGCACCAACTCCCGGAGCATACCTCTCCTGAAAAAGTGTATGCCAAGCAGAGCCGGATTAACAATAGTAGCAATTGCTGCGGGCCCCGTGCTTTTGGGGGCCCCACGGTCTTCTGTAATAAATCTTATTTATTACTTTAAATAGATTTTTTTCAGTCTAACTCAGTATTTTGCTAAATTTGCCGAAAGAAACGACGATTTTCAATTGAACGCTCTCTCTATCCAAAAATTCTTGTTTTATTTTATGTGCACAGTCACGTAACAAAAGACATGAGATTGCGGTCAGCAGTGTAGCTATTTTAGCTGATTTACTGCTAAGTCTGGCAGGATTTTCTCACTGTTAGCTGTAAAATTTTCATTCTTGCATTTAGCTGATTACCTGGAAAGATTTTACCGACCATTTGGCAGGTTTAACAGGTAACAAATTCCTGATCAGAAATCTGCTTCAACACTTTTTCAACATGAAAACTTTTTCACCTTCATCAAAAAATATACTTCTTTTTCATGACGTTCTTAATTAGGTAACACCAGGACAATGCACAAGCAGCTGCCTGCAAGTGCAATTATTAAAAATTTAGAGTATGATGCAACGAAGCTGCATCAAGCATATAATTGTATCATAGTAACAAGTAATCACTGTAGATGACTTGGTGAAGCCTAAATGATTTGCTTGTGTGCTTAGTGATCGCGTTAGGTTAAAGGACAATATTGGTAGAATATCTTTTTATCCCACGACACGTGATATTTCCAAGTGGTTCAGTTACGCTAGTAAGTAGTAATGTGTGGTAAAAAAACTTCCTGGCAAACCAAAGCTGCCAAAAGTTTTGACATATATGGTTGCAAGATTCAGAACTTGCCTCAGTGCCCATGGGCGCAACGAGGGGGCATGGGGGCACAATTCCCCGGGCGCCAAATCACTGTTGGAGCGCCAAATGACAGCGGGATGTAACGAAAAGTCCCAACAATGTCACAACTCACAAGTACTTTCTTCAATACAGTGAATTTGCTTCCGAAAGACTTCATGTTCGAACATTGGGGCGCCAAACTTGCTTCTTGTCCCGCGCGCCATTTAACCTCGTTACGTCCCTGTCAGTGCCTATCCTGCTGATTCAAGAAAAGCCTTTTGCGAAGTTTGCAATAATGCAATCATAGCGAAACATTGTGAGCTTGAAAGGCATAACTGGTAGCAAAAGCACTCAGATAAGATTAAAGAACCTTTTGCATGCTCCTTTAATGCAACACAAAGTTTTGAGTAACAAAGACCAGACTTAGAAAGTTGTAGGGCTGAAGTTTTGGATGTCCGTTTTTTTGTTGATGTTTACATAATTAGAGGATGTTTATGCATATTTGTTCACATTTGGATGACGCTATCATTCTCTGGGAGCCGACCAAATAATCCGATTTTGTGGCTCAAAGTTTCATTAGATTCTAGGCTATAATACTACTCTTTTGAGGGTTTGATGGACTATATAGCGTTTCGGTTTCCAAAATTACGGCCAAACTTCCGGAAATTAATTAGGGAAATCCCCGAAAGTTCCTGTCCGAAATATGTGAATTTTTTGGCATAAATCTGGAACCAGAAACGCTAGAATGTCGATGAAGGGCTCTAAAGACTCGTGTTTTAGCCTAGAATCCAATACAAATTTGAGTCACGCAATCAGCTCATTGGATCGCCGATGACGTCATCATGAAAACCGCAAAACTTATCCCAATCATTGACCAAAAACCTGAAATGCAAAACTAAAAAAATTTTTCATTCTGAATTGCAAGAAGTCACGAGTTTTTCGAGGGTTTTAACAGCCCTCTAGCGCAATCTGCAGGCGAGTTATGGCTGGCCAAAATTTGCCCTGAGAGGGCCAATCATAGCTTTTTTGTATCTTTTTTATTTTTGTCGAAAATTAGGTTTTTGAGTCATGATTTTGACTCCAGATATGCTAGAAAGCCATTCAAGGGCTCTTCAGACGCGGATTTTGGCCTAGTTTTAAAAAAACAGGATCCAAAAAAATGGCCCGTTGTGTTGGCGCCCACAGCCAGGTAAACTGTGCCAAAAAAGTGAAAATATGCTCCCACTGTGACATCACTCACAGAGAACCCCCTACCCAAAACGAAAAAAAACATTTTTGAACCTAAACTAGAAGACTTGCCGAATCCATAAAGGTTTTTGAACACCTCTCTAGCTCAATCGTCTGGTGAGTTATAGCCAAAAATATTTGAGCCACTAGGTGGTCCGTCCGGGACAGAAAGAATTAATATTTCGTGTAATATTCCCGTCTCTAACTAAACCAGTGGTTTCTAACTTTTTTAGTGCCGTGGACTCTTTTGACGATTTGGCTGAAAGCTGTGGACCCCTTAACAAAACCAGTTCAAAACCCTGCTCAAGGACATGTGGCTTAATCGGCCGAAAGCAGTTTTTAATTTAATTTTATCATTACTTAGAATTAATGTTTGTAGCTGATTCTTTCAATAGCTGCAATTTGATCTGCTCGATGTCGAGCAGCCATACCGAAATTTGCATACGTTTTGTATTTGTCGAGTTACGGGGAGTAAATGTCCAATCTGGACCTGCTTTCTTAACGTGTAACAAAAGGATTTGCGCAATTTGACCTTTGGTAACTGTCGTGCAACAAAAGGAATATGTGCGCATCTTGGCCTATGGATACCTGTCGAGAGCAAAAAAATATATGACCACTAGGCACAGGGAGGCTTAAGTAAGTGCGGGACCCGATTTGAAGCACTTTTGCGGTGCCCCACTCAGTGGCGTGTGCAGAACTTTTTGATGGGGCATCACATCATAAGGATAGAAATTGCTGATGTGAAAAGGAGGTCGGGGTATGACCGCAGTTTCACATCCCCAGCATAAACGTAACGGACAACGCCATAACACCCAACAAATAGTGTTGCTACATTCAAAATCTCCAGATATGAGGCATTTGGTGTAGTGCCACTGCAATATCCAGAGCTAAAAATTCGCAGTAATAGCAACAGATTCTGTTTTCGACGTCGAGTATATTAGGCATGGACAATCTACCGCTTCATCATCTGGCAGCACTCTTTTGGAGTGGAACTCAGAAAACCGTGTCCTATTACTTTTGTTTCTGGGTTAAACGTCTGTTGTGACTGTTGATGATTCGTCTCCTTGGGCTAAATAGTTCCTAACATTCCGACTCATCACAACTAGCCATGTAGCAGAATCGTTTGTTAATCCAATATTTACGACAATTTTTGAGTTTTCGTCCTCGCAAGACTCATCAGATGCACCAGCTTCCTTTGTCGCAGACTCGACAAGTTCGAAATGACTTATCTCCCTTTCCCGTACACAAGAGTCCGCTATGACTATCTGCGGGGCTGCAACCAGCTGATTTTTTTGGGCGAGCAAAATGATTGTAATTTGTTTTTGTACCAAAAAACTAAACATCTTTTCAACAATTTAGGGTGGGGCAGTTGAACCGGTTGTCCCCTTCTGGTCGCGGGCTTGACTATCTGACGTAACTTCATCAGGCTAGCTGTCTACGCTGTCGCCATCTTCAACGTGGCGTGGCTTTTCTTGAGCTTTTTTGCATTTTCTGAGGTAGTTATGTTAAAATGTTTTTCCATTGCACCTTTTTCTTTATCAGCTTTGGCCTTTGTTTTCCCTAGTTTTTCGGATTTAGGTGGCCACATAGACTTTTGGGCAATGTTTCTTGGTCTTCGTACTCATGGTATTTTTCTTAGTTACAGAAAAAATACATTCTAAAATAAATAGCCCAAATCCACCTTCTAAATCCGAAAAACAAAATACCAGTATAACGCCTGCCCATCACTATATACTTTACACTCGGATATGGTTAAAGACAGTGAAACTCGCTTAATTAAAGCACCGGTTAAGAATACAAACCTCTTATTAGAGCAGGTTTTGAAAAAAGATATTTTCTCTTCCGACTTCTAACATGAACTAAATAAATTGATTGCAGATTTCGCAACAACTATAAAGTCACTTTTCAGAAAATTTCAAAACAGGCAAGTATTGTAGTAGCCTCCAAAACTTCCACAAAACTCATCGCACCTATGTACCTTTACAGACTTTGTGCAACTTCTAATTTGTTAGGCTACATCTAAGAAACTACGGTGCCAATCTGTGTGAATGATGCCATGATCCTTGTTTCGGTAGTGTAGCAGAACAATCACATTCTTCTCTACATGTAAAAGAACTTAAAGTCACAACAACTTGAAGGACAAGCTGGAAACTAAAGTATAAAACTACCGAACAACTGCTAGATTGTGCAGTTACTGGAAGA
>Ga0210059_1008773_pt1 | contig 15886 bp, 11 predicted proteins | sample Ectturendosymbi2_FD_188042 | JGI IMG/M metagenome (GOLD analysis project Ga0210059, IMG submission 188042) | Ecteinascidia turbinata endosymbiont from Florida, USA - Sample 2 (SPAdes) (version 2) | ecosystem: Host-associated > Tunicates > Ascidians > Unclassified | place: Key West, Florida... | reverse complement strand
GACACAACACATCTAATTGTTACATATTTGTTACATTGTTGCATATTTGTTACGTAATGATAATGCAATAATTTCCCGATCTAATAGAAAACTGTAACATTTAGAAATGCTTCGCGACCCTCCTGAAATAGCTTCGCGACCCACCAATGGGTCGCGACCCACTGGTTGGGAAGCACTGCTTTAGACCCAGAACGTACTTCATAGTGACTAGTAGACCTAGACCGTACCTTTAGACCTAGACCGTACTTTAAAGATTAGTGGTTCTGTCTTCAGTGCAGTTGCAAAAAGTGTCTGTAATCCTGTGATTCCACCGGCTTCAATGCCTTGTACTACGTTCTGTTTTGTCTGTTTTTATCAAACTGCGTTCTGCAGAGTGTGTGTGTTCATATTATGGACTTCGTGTCTGCTCACAAACAAATATATAAAAAAAAAATAGTGACTAGTCACTAGCAGTGTAGGCTAAAAAAATAGTAAGATGCCTCCAAAGCAATAAAGCTATAAACAAGCTTTTCTGAAACTTGTTTTACAAGTGTTAATGACTACGTTCGACTAATTGATAACAAAAAGGCAGCATCAGCCTTCCCATTGATTAAATTATTTATGGACATCTGAAAGCAAATCATGACGTTATTTTGTTTTGTTTGACTAGTAATTGATTGCAAACTATAATTTTTTTTTTTTTGAAAGGGGTAATTGAAATCCATCATGTTCTTCTCAGGGCTAACGAATAACGATAATAAAAAGATTTTAAGAACCACTGCTTTAGATGAACAACCTGTGAGATGTTTGTTGAGAATACGTTGCCCCTGGGCCGTGGTGGCTGCGATGTCTCACATTAAATGGGTTTTGGAAGAAACGATTTTTCCCTTGCACAATAATTTATAAAGCGCATACGCTTTAAACGTGGGTGGAGTGTGACGAAGCGCAACGTGTGTGTGACCATATCAGTGTAATTGTCAATTAATCAATCAACACACTGACTTGCCGTGGACCTACTCTAACCGTTCGTTTACACCAGCCATGTCCAAACTTTTTTGTCCGAGGATCACATATGCTATTACTCAACAGTCCGAGGGCCGGATTGCCCGAACATCTTACACAATGTGATTGTTTTGGGAAATGGTACATTCTGCCAAATCAACAAATTTTTCGTGGTTATATTATTTTTCTTTATTGGCAAAATGTCTTCGCGGGCCGGATGAAATAGCTGCGTGGGTCGTAGTTTGGAGACCCCTGGTTTACACCAGCAGTGTCAGCGTTGGGTGTTCGGAACATTTACACTCGTTTGGTCATCAGTGTTGTGTAGATTTTTTATGATCGCATGCAATGCGACAGATACATATAACGACAATTGGCGGCAGGCCGAAACCTGGTTAATGCTTTTTGTCTGGGCGGTTAGGTGAACACTCTTGCCCAAAAGGAGTGCTACGGCGAGTCGCTCAGTGGTCGTGGATCGACCACTCAACCTTCCAATTGAGAGGTGGACACTCTACCGCACTGTGCTAATAGGTTAGCCTAGCCTTGTTAGTGTAGGCTAGACGAGACAGCTAATGAGTTTCCAGGCCTAATTTGTTTCAACACGTTTTTTGGTCTTTCATCAAAACTTGCATAAACCCCCTTCACTAACCGTGAGTGTAAGTGGTAGTTCAGCTACTTTGGTGCTTCATGGATGGAAGTTCCAGCCAAGCAACTGTATTTGGTAGCCTATATTATCCTGGTTTAAAGCTTGCCTAGATGGATTTCGAAAATTCGATGGAATTCAATACTCTCACTTTCATTTTTATGTGGAGAAGTAGAAAAATACATTGTTTGTAATAAAAGTATGCCTCATAATATTTCACATCTAAGGTTCAAACACTAAGATCTTTTTACATAGTATATATTTTGCCTACTAGGTAGGCATCACCAGCCCTGCGAAGTGCATGAAGCATAAAATAGAATTAAATAAAACCTACAAAGAGTAAAGCTGCCAACTAAAAGCATCTAATCAGGGCTCCCATTCAGTGATTTCTAATAAACCCAGATTGAACATAAAAAAACATTTTCTTACAAAAAACAGAAAGATTATATTCCATCAAGATATATTGATGTAATTACATGAGTTGAAATGATGATTAAAATACCAATTTAATTATACAGTATTTGGTCTTCCAATTTTTTCAGCAACGTGAACATTTGGATCATTTTTCTGTTACTCAAGACAGTTTTCATAACACTGGTGACATATTCCATTGATGACATCTCTTTTACTCGACAATGCTTGTTTTGTCAACAACTTTGCTTAACTGTCTGTTTTAGGGAGGTTGTTTTTGCTTTGATGTGATTAACAAGTCAGAAGAATGTGGCAAAACCGTTTGTTTGGTCATAAAATCAGAAAGTATTCCAGAATTTAAGTTATCTAAGCCTTGTTTGATATTACTTAGAGAGTACCAGAAATCAGGAATAGATTTAGTGGACAAGGAAAATCTTTGAACTGCCCAAATAGCCTCTAGTCATCGTCCAAAAATTCAGCTAGTCTTCAGGCACAAGATGGGGAAAATATAGGCTACATTTGCTACTGAACTGTGATATTTTGTAAGATCTTGAGCTGCAGCGGGATCTAAAATCGCTAAGCTGGCAACAACTCATTCCTCTAATGGAAATCGTTTTTTAAATTTGCGTGGGTAGGAAAACCCAAAAATGTATGCAATCAGTTTTAAACTTAACTTCGTCAATTTCTTCAATTGAAACCAAATGCGTGGTCCCAGTGGCGTAGCTAGAGTGTGCGCTGCCTGGGGCGGCCCTTGAGTTTGGTGCCCCGAAGCCCATAAAAATACATATTGCACAGTGACGGGCTCTTAAAGCTTTGTATATATTAGCTAGTTTGTGCACCATTATAATATTACAGTACTTTCACATTCTCAAACATGGTATGTTTTAAATACACAGCAAAAAACTCAAACATTGTAAGTAACAGTTAAATAAATTTAAGCAAAAATGACATATAGGAAAAAATAGTAAAAAAGTGTAAAAAAATAGGACCATCTTTATTTTTTAAATGAAAACTACAATTTTCTACACAGTAACTTTTCTTGCCTTTTTGTTGACAAATTCTTCAGTGGCAATGTCAAAATTTATACTGTCTGTCAATTGTTGCTCTATAGACAGTGTGGCAAGATTCCTCAACCGCAAGGTTAGATCTCAAGTAATTTTTGATCAGTTTTCGTTTCGAAAAACTCCTCTCACAGGTAGCAACACTAACGGCGATTGTGAAGAAAATCCGCAGCGATTTTATATTTGGAACAGAGTTCCCAAGGTTATACTTTTGAATGAACTGCAAAAGTTCAAGGGGCCTTTCTTTTTCTACTGTGAACTGTGCATCGGCCACATCGTACAACTGTGATGCAACAATGACGTTCTTCTTAATTGCACAACAATGAACAACAAGCACAACAAAACAACTATCAATTTTCTTTTTCGGCTACTGGCCTACTTGTAATCTGAATGCAGCACGATGATCTAAAAATTTTCATAAGACGCATCAGCATACTGAAGCAAGAAAGCATTTCCCCTAAAAAAATGAGGAACCTCACGGAACCCCACTACATGTTTTGCAGAACACTAGGGTACCACGGAACCCCTGTTGAAGAATACTGAGCTAGATGATATTTCTCCACGCACACGGAAATCCATTTTGACGAGCACAAATCCAACTACGCGTTTATTAGATTTACACAGAATTGTTTTTTAGACCTAACAATGCGCTTTTACTCGCAGGCACAAAACTTAAGAGCACTTACAAAAGTTTAGAGCTCACCACAGCCACACATTTGCCCACAGTCATCCACCATACTCCTACTAAGTTTTACAACGTCATAAGGACTGCGATCAAACGTTAACAACGACCCAACACTCGATCAATCAACCGTGTAGTGAATCAGTAAAATCTGACATCATGTGTGTTGATAAGCGTGTTGAGAACCGTGTTGCAGCTTCATGTAAAAAAAAACTATTGATACAACATCCCTGATACACGATTTATTGTTTGGCTAAGATAATCACTTAAATACACATGCCATAGTTTAAATTACTCAAAATCAAAAAGGTCCTTCAACTGCAAGTAGTGTCCCGACATTAAAACCACTTTTATTTCAATACAGCCTTCGCAGTTTTATAGCCTACAGCATAGCCCATGGTGCCGCCCCCATAAAAGTTCCGCCAGGGGCGGACCGCCCCCCCCGCCCTCCCTTAGCTACGCCACTGCGTGGTCCGCCCACACGCAAATCTTTTAATTGTTTATGTAACTGTTAGTAATTTATTTATGCAACTGTTTGCTGCACGTACAAACGCGCAGCTTAGGTTATGTCACTGTACAGAGTACACTGTACATCCGACAGTTTCTTTTGCTTATCAGGGTTTCTTAACCTGGGGTGCTGGCACCCCCAGGGGGCGCTGAAATCAATTTCAGGGGGTGCTGGGAAGGTCACAAGTGGCGGTAAAAGGTAAAAGGAATACGTTTGTCTTTACTTTATCCTTATAGTAACCACGTGTTAGCCAATGGTAGGGGGTGCTGGACTGCTTAGGCGTGACCAAAACGGGTGCTGAGGTAGAAAAAGTTAAGAAACGCTGGCTTAGTTGTTCCTTCTGTGGCTTTTTCCTTTCCTGTGTAAAATGGGTAGTTTGGTTATAATCTTGTCAATCACACCCTTTGCTGCGATTTCTTCCACCCAGATCTATTTCTTTTTGTTCCCACCTGGTGGTCCAGGTTTTAATCTTGAAAAATCCCGTTAAATGTGTATTTTTTGAAGGTGTATATATACAGGTTTTTTTAAGGTGTTTTAGGGACCCGATTTTGGTCCTTAGAATTGAAAATTCTAGAATCAGGGAAAATTATAGGTAAATATCTGAACGGATACTGCAATCAATTTTATAAAATGGTAATAATGGATGCTTTGTTATGCATAATACAAGACACATTGTATGCGTCTATTAGACCGTGGAGTCGATAATGTGCGATTATTTTCTGGTCGCGGAGTGACAGCTTAAATAGACTGGTAGATTTTTTTCTGTAAGCCTATTGTAATCTCATTTTACAGAATCGCTGTTTCTATTAAATCAGCGTTTCTTAACCTTTTTCGACCTCAGAACCCCTTTTGGTCACGCCTAAGCAGTCCAGCACCCCCTATCATTGGCTAACATTTTTGTCCAAACGTATTCCTTTTACCTTTGACCGCCACATATGTGACCTTCCCCAGCAACCCCTGAAATTTATTTCATCACCCCCTAGGGGTGCTAGCACCCCAGGTTAAGAAACCCTGTATTAAATAAATACGAAAAATAATGTCAATTGGTTTGGCCAATTGAGCTCAAACAACTTTGGTATAGATACATTTTTGTCTTCAGTGAGCTATATGCAGCTTACTGCCACTATATCCTGGATGTAGAATAGACGACGTCTGGGACAACAATGTGTTTAATCTTCATGTTGTTCTTGTGTTTGTTGTGTACTTAAAATAATATACAAATTTGTGCAAATCGTTTTTGTTGGTTTTGTCTTGTACATAAGTATAAAATGAAACAGATTAATAAAACTTTTCTGTGTCCTGCAACAACTGACGCACCTGAGTTGACGCGACTGGGATGTGAAAATACTGAACTAGACTAGGAGCATATCATTCAAACATGTGCATGATTTCAGGGAATATCTGTGTAGAATACATATCTAAGATCAGATCCACCTATAAAATGACAAAGCGATCAGATCATCATCATCATGGCCTAACGATGGCGCTCAAAACACCACTAATTATATGAAATTTAGTCTCAAATTTTTCGGGTCCCTACAGGTCCATACCGGGTACCTAACATTTTCCTTAAAAAATACCTGATACATAAATAACTACAATAAATCTAGTATTATAAATATATCTTCTATTTATTACAGTGTTCGCATGCGCTCACCATGTGAAAAAAATGCGCATATCGGATGTAACAAACCGTTTTCAATCGGTTGCATGTCCTCAGACCAGAATCAATATCAAATAGGTTACCTGCAATCCGGTGCAGTCGGCCATGCAGCTGCGTCCAGTGCACGAAACACTTGCCAGTAATCTTACGCAATTAACTTTTCAATCGATCGAATAAATGCCCAATAAAGCAGAAAGCAATTCAGAATTAAGCATCGTTTCATCGTTATTTACCTATCTCCATGTTAGATTCTGATGTTTGTCAATGCCTGCCAATCAACAGAGCAGTTTTGCACCAGTCCTTTTGACAAGATTCTTGGTTCAGCAGGGCAAGAAGTCATAGAATGATAGCAAACTAAAAAATGCTGAGGCAATAGCCTTTGTTTACAGAAGATGTAACTTGAAGTGGTTGTCAACTTGGTTATAATCGAAAGTTTTTTCTTTTGCTGACAGTCCTAACTGCTACAGTATTTTAAATTGTGCTGTTCCACTTTTCAAATTTCTCTTTCACATCACTTTTAGATTTCTGGCTCCGTCAGAAACTTGGAAATGCGTGTGTAGCAATAGTGTTCTAATATTAACTGCCCGAATGGAGTAATGTCAAGGTGTTTGGTCTAACTCTAAGTTATGTATTTATGCATATGAAGGCATAAATGATTTTTCCTCAATAAAACCACTAACGAGTATATTTTGAAAATTTAGATGAAAAATCTGCTTATTTTAAGGTGAAAAAGCGATTGTTGATGATGAAATAGAGTATGGAAACGGATTTTAATTTCCTAACATTGAATACAAAATTTTCCCTGAACTATAGTACGTGCATGGAACGTGATTGGTAGATGTTAAAATAGTTTGTTGGAAACCACCACTTTTTGACAATATCACTTCCTATTCTAGCACAGTGCAAGGTGGGGTTTGTCGATATGACGTAAGTGATCGTGCTCTTCTTCATAGAGCTTCTCAGCCCATAAACATGTTGTCCAATCTGAGCTACAAAATTACGCAATGTGGTAAACACTGATTCGCAGAAAGTCACAGTGAAAAATATTCATAGTTGTATAAAATTTCATATTATAAGTTTGTGTTTATTCAATTGGCTACGCTTGAGAGAATGACAAAATCATTATGGTACCTGCTCCACAGTCAAGAATGTTGCACTGTTATGTAGCACTTGCAAGATGAGATTATCATTTTTAGTTATTTTAGAACTGACCCCGATTCATTGGTGGAAGTTTTTCCTAAGTGATCACTATAGGGCAACCATTCTTTTGACCTAAACACTTAAAATTTTGACATTATAATTTGCAAATTTTGACTTTGTTTTGACCTATCAATTTCCTACGTTTGCGATTGAAACAACGAATACAAACCGTATATTAGAAATCAAACCGATAGGTTAAAATATTTATTCTGTTAAAATTGAACAAAAATCGGAAGTGTTAAAGATCCAACGAAAATAGAGGTAACAAACCGTAGACGAAAATCAATCCAAATGTACAAGAGAAATACGCAGTGTCAATAAATTTCCTTAAGTCAGTGAAAAAGTTCTACATTGCAGAGGTGGCTGGAGTCACATTTTCCGACTCCGCCTCTGTTTCAAAATTTTTGAATCCTGATCTGGGTCCGACATTTTTTCAAATTTGAGAATCCGACTCCTGTTCAAATTCCGGTAACAATCGATGCAACCAAAATTCAGAAATGTTAGTAATCTGCTCAAGGAATGACTTTTGTAAATACCACAGAGACTCCTGCTACTGCCAAAAATAAAAAGTAACTCTGGTTCGAGGTCAGGTTTTTCATAAATATTTGACCCCGGAAAAGTACGCAGAATCCTGCCGGAGTCGACTTCGGTTCCATGGCCACCTCTGCTACACTGTTATACTTCAACATCAAGTGCTATATCACGCCTAGAGTGCTTTCAATTGTCCAGTAGTAGCGGGCAAAACAACATCATTACGTTAGACGTCGCAAAAATCCAGTGTTATGTCAGAATTTCAAGAAAACTTGCAAACGCATGTCAATATCTATTGTTGTAGCTTTAATAACACATTGATAAAGAGAAAAAAACTTTGCTGCAAGAAATTTTGACCTAATGATAAGTTTTGCCATATTTTGATCTAGTAACTTTGGAGCCGCTCATGGTATCAGCGTAAAATTTGGTTTGTGGACTTTCCATAACTTTTCAAAAGGCAGAAAATTTTTGATTTTATTAAATTTTGGTTGTCCTACTGATCAGTGAACACCCGTTGATCGGTACTGCGAAAAACTGTGTTATGAAAAAAAGTTAATGTTATTTTTGTTGAACTTTTGACAAAACTTATGTAAGTTGGCTGATTTGCAGCAACGACAAAATAGTTAGCATTGTAAGATGTTGCCCAAGCAAAAATTGGCATTTAAGGTGGAATTGTGATAACTTTATATGCTACTTCCGTACGCTCGATGTTTTTTCACGAAAACAAGCAAGTGTAGCAACGCTTTAATTGTACACAATAGCGTGAGGGCATGGTGCTAGCAGGCTATGTATGCAATATGCATGACCTGCCAGTGCCATGCTCACACAGGTCAAATGCTTTTGAAGTCGGTTGATCACTCCACGCTTATTGCGTCACAGTTTATCTAACGCGCATGCCGTGTCACAATTCAGCACTTCAGAGGTCAATGGAGGCACCTATGCGTCAGAATGAATGTACACAAACAGCTGCGTTGCAACGTCGAACACTTGGATGGCGGAACTTTTTTCAAAGTCGGAAGAACAAGTGCACGTCAATGAAACTATAGAAAAATTTTGTGGTTTGAATTGGCACCTGCGATGTCACAAGCATTGAAATGTGACGTCATTAACTTTTGTCAGCATGTTTACCGTATTTACTCGATTGTTAGCCACCCTTGATTGTACGCCGCACGAAATGGTGTTGAAAAATGGCTGTAAGCCGCCCTTGATTGTAAGCCGCTCTTGAACATATGGGTTACCTAAGCCTCTCAAATACATCCGCGTACTAGCATGTTTCGCGTTTATTCGTAACCCTGGTAATGATGCTTACACCGCTACAACTGCCTTCTGTTCATTATAATCCCTCGCGTGCTGGAATGCGCACGTGATGCTGAAGAATACAGAATGTGAAAAGAGAGTTTGGTCGACAAAATGTAGTCAAGGAAACACTGAGCGTCATTTGTACCTTTCGATAAGGTAAAGGACTAAAAAATATAAGCCGCCGTTGATTATAAGCCGCAAGAAATAATGAAAAAAAATTATAAGCCGCGGCTTACAAAGCAATAAATACGGTAAGAAATTTCATACAATGTTTTTATAAGCCCTTAACGACCCCTACTACACCCTATATATCTATACGCCACACTGACCTGAGCAAATAAATGTAACTGGTTGTTTTAAAATTCATTCAGAAATAAGTACATAAATACAACATGCACAAAGCCAAGGGAGCGTCCACACAGGCATGTAACCAGCTTGGGACACCGGGGGGCGAAGAGTTTTCTGATGGAGCCCCTAATTTTTTAAACTATCTCCAATAGTTGCAAACTATGTCCAACACATTTTTCCGGGGGAGGGCGAAAAAATTTTCATGGGGTTCTTCCCATTTGCACCCTCCCCTGGTTACGGGCCTGCGTCCACATATTACATCATCAGATAGGCATGAGAGGGGCTTTAAAAATGATGATGGGCTTATGAATAGATATCTAAAATTCTGGTGACGGAATATGAACGCTCCCCAGTAATGCTGCGATCGGAAAGCCCAAGCGGCATGTTCTCAAAGCTTCGCACTGTGGCAGCAAGCAACAATAGAGATCATGCGCCGCAATCACTCTGTTATTGCTCGTTTGTTCGCCCCACGTATATGTGGTGTTGTTCTTCGCGCACATCCCATTCCTGGTTAATTACACATTCATCGCAACGTCAACGGAGAGGTTGCAAGAGTAACAACAGATGTTACCGTGCTACGCTACAAACTTTTTCCAAAAAAGTAACTTCTGCGATCATTTACTGCTGTAAATTCGTGCAGTATTGTTATGAGATCAACCTGATCTATTACGTGTTGGTAAATGTGGAAAAACACCCTGTGCTTCAAGTGTTCTTGGTTAAGTTTGTCAAGTAGTCTTCACCTGGTGAAGGCACGAAAACGACCGCTCTGCTGTAGCATTTGACGTTGATGCTGTCAAGTACAGTCGTAACAGTCGTGCAGTACTCCAGCAAATTCTATTGGAGCAGGGGTGAGAGCTTTGTTGACATCACGTACAGTTTCGAAGGTATCAGGTGCAAAAGATAAGATGATGATATGTTCTTCGATTGCTTTAGTCCAGTTACAAGGGTATCGACATCTATGTCGTCATGCAATTTGGCCATTGTGCTATCTTTGAAAGAAAAAGTGGATTGATCCTCCCTCTTGCTGCAAACAAAAATACTTGCTCAATGCCACAAAGATATCGCATAGTTTCTTGGTCAAATATCTCTTCTATTTTATTGACTATCAAATCAATAACTTGTAAATTTTGTGTAGTAAATAACTGCTGAAGTGAAGCAAATCTTGTGTTATCTGAAACAGGGTTGCGGAGTCGGAGCCGGAGTCGTAAGTGGTCGGATGTTTTTGGGTGGAGTCGGATTAGGATTCCTAACAACACTGGGAGTCGGAGTCGGATTTTTTTGTCCGACTCCGACTCTGGAAATCCAATTAAATTATTTTTTACATCACACTCCTAAATTGGGAGTTCCTGTTGAAATGGTACAATTATATTAGAAACTTTTGTTACAATAAAGATTTTTTGTTGTGCACCACAATTTCAATTTATTTTACCAGTCAAATTTCATTCCCTTGATGTTAAAGAGTCGGAGTTGGAAATTTTGTAAAGTCGGGGTCGGGAGTCAGAGTTGGAAATTTTGGAAAGGTCGGAGTCGGAGTCGGATATTTTACCCCCGAGTCCGCAACCCAGAATTCTGAACCACTGTCAATCCTGCGTAGGAGTCTTCTCCAGCGTGGCACAACAAAGGATTTGGTGTCCACATTCTCTGCTTCCTTGCAATTTGTTTAAAAATTCTGGAGCTTTTTATCTCATATTCTTAAATCTTGTTTTTAAGATGCCTTTGCAGTTCATTGCTTCACATGCAATCATGTTTGTCCTCTGAAGGCCAGCAGCTAGGACTTCATCTTCAGAGAAGATTTGTTTGCCCACGTGAAGACAAAGCAAACTCCAAAATTGAACATGTTTTACAACAAGCCAGGAGCTGACTTTAAACCCTCATCTTATTTAGGCAAAATTCAAAATTTAAAAGGGGGCCTAGGGGCAACTGTTTGATTTTATGCTCCCTACCAAATTCTAGCAATGAGCAATATGAGAATTAAGGCATTTGAAATACTTAACAAAAATCACAAAAAACAAGTTCGAAAAATCAAATCAATACAACATGTGTTAGTAGCCTTACAATACCAAGAAGCATCTAGTTGCAGCATTTTAATGAAATGTATTTTTTGTAATTTCACTTGTTGAATGCCTCCTGCCTTCAGTGCCTTGGATGCCCGGCCCCCCCTGTGCACAACCCTGGATGAACGCATAATACATCTGGGTGTCAGAGCTACAAAATGATTTCTGTTTTCTGTTATAGGTATGCTAAGGTTGCTTTGTAGGGATCGGCAGCGGTGACACACTTGGCACGCCAAGCAATTTCCAATGGCTCGCGGAAGCTCTAAGTTTTATACATCAATTGTGTTAAGTTTACACAAAAGGTGTATTGGCCTTAATACGTATGTTGTTGTATACACTGAATTATTTGAAACGTTAAGTCGGCGCACAGTTAGAAAAAGGTTGCCGACGGCCGACCCCTACCAATATTGCAACGTACAGCCAATGAACACTCAAGTTGAACTTATGTGATATTGCAACTATCGTTTCCACTTTTTTTCACAGAACAAACAACTGCTCGCTTCCCTAAAGTGTAAAGCATTCGTTACGTAATGTGCGTTGCATCTGAACCTTTTTCTTAGCTTTGACTTCACCTCTGCGTCATCGGTCACATGTATAAGCAATATTTTTATCATATGTGTCGCTTTGCATTTCACAGTCGTCGAACTACTATAATTGCACGTACTACGTTGGCGCAGGGATTTATCCTCTAAGCCGGGGATAGGGAACCTGTTTACTATCACGGGCCACATATTGTGGAATATCGCTGGCGAGCCCCAAAGCTAATTAATTTTATCTTAGAGTTTTTCCCTTGTTTTCCGAAGGAAAATAAAGAAAACCATAAGGAGCGAGAGATATTCGCTGTCTTCTGCTTACCATGGATTTTGGTTTTGACGCAATGTTGTGTCACATCTTCGGTATCGAAAATTTTGACGCGGGCCAACCCCGCTCAGGTGTATTTAAAAAACAAGTTGGTATAATTTGCCCCATTCTGGCAAATTTGTTCCCGCCATAACCAAAGCTTACCCAAACGTTTTAAGTGCACAGGTGTGTGTTTGAACAACTCAGAAACTATTCCCAAGCTCATCTCACCCTAAAAAAAGTTGTTGCATGTAGGGAAAAATTTTATTTTTTCAAGACCAAACACATCCCCCTCCTCCCAAAACGCGGGTAATACAGTTCCAAACGGCACGAAAAATACACGAAAAAAACGAAATTCCGCCAATAACCTTTGTTGGTGATCTGTGCAAGACCCATGGCGTGATGTGTTCGAAGCTGTTGAAAGTACATGCAAAAAAAGTAAATTAGTTTGAGACATGAATATTTGTTATTTTTATGATATTTTGGTGAATTCTAGCTCATAAGGTGTGTTTGTACCAAACTTGACAAATCCCTTTACGATAATATCTGCAAATCTGTTGCACAGAATCCATCAAAAAAATGGAAAAACAAAGTGATTTCAAACATGTAGTAGCGGAAAAGCTTGTTTTGAGTTAATGCACCTTTTAAAAAGTAACAACAGTGTTTTTATTGATAAGCTAATGTGCTATTGAATTCTCTCACAAGCGTAACTGGTCAAGTACTTGTACGCACAACCACAACGCTTGCAGACAAACTTTTTTCACACATCAGCAACGTTAAAATGTGCAACGTTGAAATGTGCTATACAACAAACGCCAAAGTGTATACAACGCTTTCCTTTCAGCAGTTTGGGCAGAAGATTCGCAAGTGTTCTAAGCGCACAGGAGCTCTACCGTACACTTCCGGAAGGCGAACCTTGTCTTGTTTCGGTGCAATGGACCGAAAATTTGACAGCGTTTTCTTGCCTTCAGTGGTTCATGGACTTGCACCGGTTATCGCTGACGTCAAATCAGGAAATGTAGGCTTGCTGCAGATCAGTGGTGCTCAAACTTTTTGGCTCGTGGGCCACATTTGTCTTTCAGAAACCATTCGCGGGCCACAAGAATTAATAATCTCAATAAAAATTCTTCAAAAAATTCTCTTAAATGATTGAAGTGCTAGGTTTTCTTTCCAATGAAAATGCTTCGCGGGACACTCCAGAGGGCCTTGCGGGCCACATGTGACCCGCGGGCCATGGTTTGAGCACCACTGCTGTAGATGGTGGACCGCATGGTGGGGAGGTACCATCGTGTTGCTTTGGTAGGCCATGTTGCTTTGGTCACAGCGAGATATTTAACCTAATTTTCAAGAATGAAAACACCAGCAACAGACCTGTGCATTTAAATATCGTTGGAAAGGCAGTAAAACGCAGGCTCTGGCGTTTTTCAAAATTCCGCGATGTATATGACAACTGGAACAAATTTCGTATGCAAATAGAACACCAAAAGCTTTGCAGTTGAAACTCACCTCGCCTCCTTCCTACCCGAGTCGACTCTGCTTCTCGTCAGGAATGTTTTGATTGATCTGCCAAATCAACGCGCTTGATACCACATGAACATGTCAAAATATTTTTGTCTCAGACATGTAAAGTTGGCTCTGACTAGCTTCTTGTGGAACATTTCAAGTGTAATTTGCCCGCTTCTGGCACCTCCTCCTCTTACTTGATATATACAAAATGTATGCAGATTTTGAGAATGCTGCTCGAAAGACCACATAAAAAACTCAGCTACTAGAAGGCTCACTTTGCAACAATCATTTTTCGTATGCCTGCATCACACCTCAACCTCAAGTTCATTTACCTTCTACGGGCAAATTGGACCTGAGCAGGGTTTTAAAAGGTCCACACGAGCCGCAGGTTCCCTACCCCCTGCTGTAAATGCACCAAATGTGCAGCACCCATTCTGTGCATGAGCTGTTAAACTCTGAGTGAGCAAAATCTATCCCTGCGAGATCTGTGAGGATAAATAGAGAAGGGTGAACCTTGGATTCATTTCGTCGGAATCGCATTACAATTAAATGTTTAGGCGGGACGCTAAAACCACGGCACAACTTACAGATGTTTACTTACGTAATGGCGCAAAATTTACACGACGTATTGTTCTAACGTCACATGTTAGCACAGGGGCGTACCGAGGTTAGATGGCGCACGGGCAAGAAACAAGTTTGGCCCCTTTTTTGGGAGTAAATATACTGTGTTCACGAGAGCACTTGCGACATTGTTTGGACTTTTCAGCTCCCGGGCCATTGTGCTCCCTTTGCCCTCCTCGTTACGCCCCGGTCTTAGCAGCAACAAAGTTGTTTATGCATCTGTGAAAGAGAAACATTGTTGTTACAGGAATTTCATATACCTAAACGTGGCCCATGTATGAACGGCGAAGGTACAACAACATTTGTGGAAAGTTCTTATTCAACGCAGTTGCGAGTACAAAGTTACAGCAGTATAATTATACAACACAAGAATTGTCCTTCGAGTGCCTTCGACGATCGCCCGGGCATAGATTTGTGTAGGGTGTTGAAGAGGCCGCCCGTTTCTTGACCGCACGCACTTGGTCTTCGACGAAGTCATCACAACGCAGCACGCATTGGAAAGTTTCCCTGCTACAGTCATTAAGCCGCGCACTTGGCCAGACTGAAGCAAGCTCCAATTTTTTAAGGTCGTCCGGCCGAGATTCGAACCACGTCGAATTACGACCAGACACAAAACGAGCGCTCCAACCACAAGGCCACACGTCCAGTAAACTTCAGAAGCTGGACAAATCAGAGACAGGTTTTGGATCCTATTTTTCTTTATCCAATATGACTTGTTGCAAGTAGGTTATGAGGGAAGCAAAAACGATTGTGTTTTGCTAGAAATTTCACTCCTTCTCTTTAGATTAGACCAACGGTGCACAACCTGCGGCCTTCAATAATGAAATTTGCGGCCGTCCATATGTAATTCAAAATATAAGATTTGGCGGCCGTGCTGGCGTATATTCAGTGCTGCCAGATGGTTGTCACCCAAACCAGCTAAATCGTGTCACCAAAAATTGCTAGAACCTGCTAAAAACCATGTCACAAATTTTCGGCTAAAACCTGCTAAAATAGTGAAATTCTGCTAAAACAAACTACTATTTTTGAGGTGTTTAAAATAAACTTGTAAAGCTATGTATCAATTTTTGGTTTTGCACTTACTATCAATGGACCAGACATTAGGTCTACGACTTCCTGGCATAACTGAACCACCTGGAAAAACCATGTGTCGTGGGAAAAAATACATTCTGCCATTGTAATCTTTTATACCCAACGCGTTCACTTCACTAAGCACAGAAGCAGGGCCGGATGAAGGGGGGGGCAACGGGGGCAATTGCCCCGGGCCCCCCTCTGCAAGGGGGCCCCCCGTGATGAAGTTTATTTGTTTCAAATAAAATACTTGTTTGAAAAATTTCGTAATTCAGAAGCGATACAAGAATACAACTCTATATTATATTCCTATGTTACGCTAAGTATCAAGGGGACAAGGGCCCCCAACAGCAACTGATTTATCTACAAGTTTGACTGTCTGCCAGATTTAGTAATCGCTATTGAATAGCCTGTAAGTATTTTCGGTTTTGTTGAATGCAAATATATTTGATTTCGCTGGTGACTTTTTC